>ERZ773139.4362-NODE-4362-length-11408-cov-8.942394_pt1 | contig 11408 bp, 9 predicted proteins | sample MGYA00580854_ERZ773139 | MGnify/ENA primary metagenome ERZ773139 (study PRJEB29015, sample SAMEA2737809) | human gut metagenome | biome: human gut; feature: human-associated habitat; material: faeces | place: China | collected 2012 ...
AGAGACGTCGCTTGCGGCGGCTCGTTCCGTCGTGGTCGTTTCTGACGCGCCTCCGACGGCCCTATCTTTTCCGTCTTGCCGGAAAAGATAGGGAAGAAAAGGGGCGCTTGGATGCGTTTAGTGCAGTCTGCGTCTGAATTCAGGCGAGTCCCTATATTTTAGTTTGGCGTTCCACTCGGCGGTCACCTTACGGGCGTCTTGGTACGTGCCGCCTGATACGTAGGGACCAAATTTGCAGCTAGTTGCCTTAGAACGATTGCCATCAATAGAAGGTGCAGTCTGAGTTTGTCAGGCTGCACCTTTTTGCGGGGCGGCTTTTCTTTGTTTGCTTCGCACCTTGTAGGGGCAGGGCTCTGCCCCTACAGAATGCACCCCATGGCTTCCCCTATGAGGGGAAGCTGTCGCCGCGAGGCGACTGATGAGGTGGGGCAGCTGTGCAAACGAAAGACTCCCACCTCATCCGTCTCGGCTTCGCCGAGCCACCTCCCCTGGAAGGGGAGGCGTTGGGGTGCATTCCCGCTTACCCGACCGGGTATGTCACGCCGTCGACGGTGATGGAGGCGAGGTCAGCCAGGTCGATGAGCTGGGAGAACAGCCAGGTCTCCTTTACATCGCCACTCTCCCAGCTGCCGGCGTAGGAGCTGCCCCATGAGCCGTAGGTCCCATACGGGCTGTCCTCGTGGCCGTTTTCCGCGCTGGAGAGCGCGAAGCTGGTCCCGTCTTTAAGGGTGATGGAGACCGCTTCGTTGCTCGTCTCGCCGCTGCCATATATTCCATCGAGCTGGAAGGAGATCGGCGAGATCGTTGCCGTCTGCCAGCAGTAGCGGTCATCCGGGCCGGATTCGCCGTCCAGCTCGATCACCAGCTCCTGCTCCAGCTGCGCCGGAACGGGGATCTCAAACAGATCGACATTCTGGTCATGATGGCTCATATCGAACAGGATCCGGTCGCCCGGTTCGAACTCGCCGCCGATGTTGGTCAGCAGCGCATAGGCCGTGCTTCCCTCCACCTGCATGATCTCCATGCTCATGCCGCCGTTTTTCCATTCCAGCCGATGATCCGCGCCGAAGCCGCCGAAGTTTGTGTTGTTATGCGCACCGACCCACAGCATTCGCTTGAGCTCCTTCTGGTAGCCGTCCGTTTCCGGGATCGCGGCAAGCTCCGCCGCCGCATCGTCGTTTTTCGCGTCGATGCGCAGGATAGCATAGAGCGAGTTTCTGGAAACGAGCATGGATTCGAGCGTGAACGTAAAATCATCCGTTTCTGCCGACACACCTGTATCCGACAGATCTGCGATATCGGGCACCTGCATGGTCCCTTCGTCGATCATGGCCTGCTCTTCCTCGGTGTAGGTCGGCTGTGTGATGTCCACGTCCGTCGTTTCGTCGTAGCTGGCGATATGCCCCTCGATCAGCGCGGTCTTCTCTCCGAACAGCCGGTCGAAGCCGAACCAGCCGTTTGTGTAAGCGGCGAAGGCCGTGCCGCACAGCAGCGCGGCGATGGCCGCCGCGAGCAGCGCCGTCCGGACCGGACGGGCCGGTCTTTTCTTTGTTTTTTCAAGCTTTTTCATGGTTTTGTTCAGGATCCTTTCCTGTTCGCCGCGCTCCAGCGCGGGCAGCGGATACTCCTTTTCCGGCGCATAGCGCATGAGTTCATCCCACGTCGTCTTCACAGAACAGCCCTCCCTTGGTCAGTGTTTTTCTGAGCGCCTCCCGGCCGCGCAGCAGGCGCGAGCGGACCGTCGAAGCGTTCATGTGCAATTCGTCCGCAATCTGCGCGGTCGTCTGGCTCAGGTCATAGAACCGGTAAAAGATCTCCCGGTCCTCCTCCGGCAGCGCCGCGAGCGCCTGCGCGAGCGCTTCGCAGCGCTCCTTTTCGACCATCTGCTCCCAGAGGCGGTCGAGCGTGATGAGCGCATCGTCCTCCAACGGGAGATAGACGTTCTTTTTCCGCATGGCCTCCGCCGTCTGCTTCCGGGCGACCGCGCCGAGCCACGGGCGCAGCTGGCCGCGCGTGATATTTTTTGCGCCGCGCCACAGGGCGAGAAAGACGTCCGACGCGATCTCCTCATGGTCCTCCGGCGTCAGGACGCCGCGGCTGCGATTGCGGATGACGGCGAGCACGTACGCGCCGTACTGCGCGAGGGCAGCCTCGAGCGCGCCCGCACGCTGCTCCTGCAGCTGCCGCAGCAGCTGTCTGTCGTCCATACCGCATCCCTCCTTTGCGTTTTGTATCAACATGCTGACGTCCATCATGTCGGGGAAAAGCCGGATTCTGTTGCAGGAAATCAAAAAAATACCCGCTGTGTCCTGCATCGGACACAGCGGGCGGTTTTTGTTTACTCGACGGTGACGCTCTTAGCGAGGTTGCGGGGCTTATCGATATCGCAGCCGCGCTGCAGCGCGACGTAATACGCGAACAGCTGCAGCGGCACGACGCCCAGCAGCGGCAGGAACATCAGCTCCGTATCCGGGATGGTCAGGATGCCGTCGACGCGGCTCTCCATCTCGGCACGGTGCGACTCGGTGGCCAGGGCGAGGACGCTCGCGCCTCTGGCCTTGACCTCGATGACGTTGCTCATGGCCTTGTCAAACAGCGGCGTATAGCTGCCCAGCGCCACGACGAGCGTACCGGGCTCGATGAGCGAGATCGTCCCGTGCTTGAGCTCGCCCGAGGCGTAGGCCTCAGAGTGGATGTAGGAGATCTCCTTGAGCTTCAAGGAGCCCTCCATGCCGAGCGCGTAATCCAGATTCCGGCCGATGAAGAAGACGGAATCGTGGTTGAAGTACTGCGAGGCGTAATACTGGATCTGCTCGCGGTTCGACAGGATCTGCTCGACCTGCGCGGGCAGCGCGGCGATGGCGCTCGTCAGGCGGCGCATATCCTCCGCCGTGATGGTCTTCCGCTGGCCGGCCAGATAGATGGCCAGCAGGTCGAGGACCGCCATCTGGGTGGAATACGCCTTCGTGGTGGCGACGGCGATCTCGGGCCCGGCCCAGGTGTAGAGCACATCGTCCGACTCACGGGCGATGGAGCTGCCGACGACATTTACAATTGAGAGGATGCGCGCACCGAGGCTCTTTGCCTCGCGCAGGGCGGCCATGGTGTCGAGCGTCTCGCCGGACTGGCTGATGACGACGACGAGCGTGCGGCTGTCGATGATCGGGTCGCAGTAGCGGAACTCGGAGGCCAGCACGACCTCGACCGAGATGCGCGCGAGCTTTTCCAGATTGTATTTGCCGACCATGCCCACGTGGTACGACGAGCCGCAGGCGATGATCTTGATGCTGTCATAGCGGCTGATGTCCAGCTGCAGGCCGTCGAAGACGACCTCGCCGTCTTTGATGCGCGGCAGGATGGCGCGGCGCAGGGCCTCGGGCTCCTCCATGATCTCCTTGAGCATGAAGTGCTCGTAGCCGCCCTTTTCCGCGGCGGAGATCTCCCAGTCGATGTGGTGGTGTTCCTTTTCGATGGGCAGCTCCATGGCGTTGAAGAGCTGGATACCGTCACGGCCGAGGATGGCGACCTCGCCGTCCTCCATGTAGACGACGTCGCGGGTGTATTTGACCAGCGCCGTCACGTCGGAGGCGATGAAATTCTCGCCCTTGCCGAAGCCGAGCAGCAGCGGCGCGTCCTTGCGCGCGGCGTAGATATGATCCGGATCGTCCGAGCAGAGGATGCCGAGGGCGTACGCGCCCTCGATCCGGTGCAGGACCATGTACAGAGCGTCCGAGACCGTCGAGACCTCGGGCAGGCCCATGCAGTATTCCATGAGCTGCGCGACGACCTCCGAGTCGGTCTGCGAGGTGAACTGCACGCCCTTCTCCTGCAGAAATTCGCGGATCTCGAGATAGTTTTCGATGATGCCGTTATGGACGACGGCGATCTTGCCGTTCTGGGAGACGTGCGGGTGGGAGTTGATATCGTTCGGTTCGCCGTGGGTGGCCCAGCGGGTATGGCCGATGCCGAGCGTGCCGGGCAGCTTTGCGCCGCCGTCGGTCTTGGCGATCAGGTTCTGCAGACGGCCCTTGGCCTTTTCGACCTCCAGAACGCCGTTCTGCTCCACGCAGATGCCCGCGGAGTCATAGCCCCGGTACTCCAGACGCGAAAGGCCCTCCAGCAAAATGGGCGCAGCCTCATTTCTGCCTACATATCCTACAATACCACACATATGAAATTGTTCCTCCTGTAATATTTGATCACAGGACAAACTCGCAGTTCATTTGCCTGAATTCCGTTCGACGCCCCTCTGTTTTGCGGTCGCCCGCATATTTCTGACGCCGTGACGCGCACGGAGAGCACGGAAACGCATCCGCCGAACCTTCGATCACGTTTCTCCTCGTTGTCCTGCCGTCTCCGGCAGGCACATGGCGCTTGTGATGGCGAAAAGCCAGTATCCTCCTTTCCTTTCGGAACCTCTGAATCAGAGCTTCCTATTCTGCGATGCTACCATTATATGCGAAAAGTTACAAAAAAGCTACTGTTATTTCTCCGCCTGCCCGTCTTCCGGCTCCCAGAACATCCGGAAGGCCGTCGGCAGGGCGATGCTGCGCGAAAATTCCGCGCCGTCCACCCAGGTAAAGTCCCCGCCCGGCTCCGTCACACGGACATAGCAGCAGCGCATGTGCCACTCGACGTGCGTGAAGACGTGTGTCCGCTCGATCACCTTCTGCAGCTGCTCCGGCTGCAGGCCCCACTGCTCCAGAAGCGAAAGCGCCTGCTGGGCCGTGAGCGTCCCTTCGGTATTCGGCAGCTCCCAGAGGCCCGCGAGCAGCCCCGTATCCGGCCGCCGCCGCACGGCGTACCGGCTGCCGCAGGAGAGGAAAAAGACGGTCAGCTGCTCCTGCCGCCGGGGCTTTTTGGCCTCCTTGACGGGAAGCGTATCCCAGCTGCCGTTCATTTTCGCCCGGCAGAAGCCCTGCAGCGGGCAAAGGGCGCACTTCGGCGCGCCGTTCGGCACGCACACGCACGCGCCGAGCTCCATGAGCGCCTGCGTCAGCTCACCCCGGCTGCCGGGGTTTTCCTCATAGACCGGGCGGAGCAGCAGCTCATAGCTTTTTTTGACGCTCTGCTTCGTCACGGGCGAAGGGTCCTCCGTCACGCGTGCGAGCACACGCAGCACGTTCCCGTCGACCGCGGGCGTGGGCCGGTCAAAGCAGATCGAGGCGACCGCGCCCGCCGTATAGTCTCCCACACCGGGCAGCGCCCGGATCGCCGCATAGTCCGTGGGGAAGACGCCCCCGTGCTGCGAGACGATCACCTGCGCCGCCTTCTGCAGGTTGCGCACGCGGGAATAGTAGCCAAGGCCCTCCCAGAGCTTCGTGAGCCGCCGCTCTTCGCACGCGGCGAGCGCGGCGATATCGGGCAGCTCCGCGAGGAACCGGGCGTAGTAGCCCCTGACAGCCTCCACGCGCGTCTGCTGGAGCATGATCTCCGACAGCCAGATATGATACGGCTCCCGGTCCTGCCGCCAGGGCAGATCCCGGTGACCGGCCGCGTACCAGCGCAGCAGCAGGGGCGCAAAGGTCTCCGGCAGCGAATGGGCCATCGCAGCGGCCTCCTTTCAGGCAAAATCTTTTGGATGTATTGTATGCGCTTTCCCCGCGCTTGTCAAATCGCGGGGAAGACGGTATAATGGTAGGGAATTTTGATCACTGGAGGTACCTGATGTCCCTTGCGGAAAAACGGCTGTTCCTGCTGGATATGGACGGCACGATCTACCTGAGCGAAACGCTCTTTGACGGCACGAAGGATTTCCTGCGGTACGTGCGGGAAAGCGGCGGGAGATACCTGTTTCTGACCAACAACTCCTCCCGCGGCACGGACGCCTACATCGCAAAAATGGCCCGGCTCGGCATCGAGGCCTTCCCCGATGATTTCCTCACCAGCGCGGACGCGACGATCCGCTACCTGCAGAGGCGGTATCTGCCGGACACCGTCTATTACGTCTGCGGCACCGAATCGCTCAAAAACCAGCTCCGGCTCGCGGGGCTTCATGTGGCGGAGCAGCTGCGGGATGAGATCAGCGTCGTGCTGCTCGGCTATGACACGGAGCTGACGTTCGAAAAGCTCGAGACCTGCTGCATTTTGCTGAACCGCGGCGCCGATTACGTGGCGACGCACCCGGATCTGGTCTGCCCGACCTGGTACGGCAGCGCGCCCGACTGCGGCAGCGTCGCCGAGATGCTGCACACGGCGACCGGCCGGCGACCGAAGGTCATCGGCAAGCCGCAGCCGGAGATGGCCCTGCTCGCCATGGAGCGCACGGGCTATTCCTCGCGGCAGACCTGCCTCATCGGCGACCGCGTCTATACCGACATCGCCTGCGGCGTGAACGCCGGGATCGACACGATCTTCGTTCTCTCGGGCGAGGGCGTGATGACCGATATCGAAAAATATCACGTGCAGCCCACCTACTGCATGCAGAATATCCGTGAAGTCCTCAACACTTTACAAAAGGGAGAAGAGAAATGAAGCTCAACAACAAGCGCACCATCCTGGTCGGCCTCGCGTTTTTGTCCATCTGCGCGTTCTGGCAGATGTATGACAGCGTCGTGCCGCTGATCCTCACCAAGACCTTCCACATGAACGAGACCTTCTCCGGCGCGATCATGGCGGCGGACAACATCCTCGCGCTGTTCCTGCTGCCGTTCTTCGGCTCGCTGTCTGACCGGAGCCATTCGAAGATCGGCAAGCGCATGCCGTTCATCCTCTTCGGCACGGGCTGCGCCGTCATCCTCATGAACATCCTCCCCCTGCTCGACAACAGCTACGCCGCCCAGCCCTCCGGGCTGAAGACGGCCTCGTTCGTCATCGTGCTGGGCCTGCTGCTCGTCGCCATGGGCACCTATCGCTCCCCGGCGGTCGCCCTCATGCCCGACGTCACGCCCAAGCCCCTGCGCTCGCGCGCGAACGCCATCATCAACCTGATGGGCGCGGTCGGCGGCATCCTCTATCTCGGCGTAGCCGCGGTCCTCTATCCCAATTCGAAGACGGCCGGGTTGGACCACATCAACTACCAGCCGCTGTTCATCGTCGTCTCGGCCATCATGTTCATCGCCATTGCCGTCCTCTTCCTCACGGTCAAGGAGCCGAAGCTCACGGCGGAAAATCAGGCGCTCGAGAAGCAGCACCCCGAATGGAACCTCGCCCAGGACGACGGCAGCGGCCATGAGACGCTTCCGAAGCCGGTCAAAAAGAGCCTCGGCTTCCTGCTGGCCTCCATCGCGCTGTGGTTCATCGGCTACAACGGCGTGACGACGTGGTTCTCGACCTATGTCGACGTGGTCATGGGCCAGGGTCTCGGCGGCGCGTCGACCTGCCTGCTGATCGCCACGGCGGGCGCCATCGTCTCCTACATCCCCATCGGCCAGATCGCCTCGAAGATCGGCCGGCGGCGCACCATCCAGGGCGGCATCGTGCTGCTGACGATCTGCTTCGCGCTGGGCTACGTGCTGACGACGGCCTTCTCGTCCATCAACGCCATCATGTTCATCGTCTTCGCGCTCGTCGGCCTCGCGTGGGCGGCCATCAACGTCAACTCCCTGCCCATGGTCGTCGAGATGTGCAAGGGCTCGGACATCGGCAAATTCACCGGCTACTACTATACGGCCTCCATGGCCGCACAGGTCGTCACGCCGGTCGTGGCCGGCACGCTGATGCGGAAGATCGACTACCGCGTGCTGTTCCCCTACGCCGCGCTGTTCGTCGCCCTGAGCTTCGTCACCATGCTCTTCGTCCGCCACGGCGACGTCAAAGCCGAAGTCAAAAAGGGGCTGGACGCATTCGAGGATATGGACGACTGATCCCCACACAGGGACCGCCACCCCGAATTTGCCGTGGATCGCTGTCGAATGATCGCGCCACTACAAGGTCCCCGCAAGAAGGTAGCGCCCATCAAAAGTTCAGTCGCACCTTCTATTGATGGCAGATATTCTACGGAAACTAGTTGCAAATTCGATACCCCCGTATCAGGCGGCGCGTACCAGGACGCCCGTAAGGTGAGTCCCGTGTGGAACGCCAGACCAAAACATTGATACCCGCCTGAATTCAGAGGCAGGAAGCACCAAACGTAACCAAGCACTCTTTTCTTCCATATCTTTTCTCTTGCGAGAGAAAAGATATGGCCGCCGGAGGCGCGTCCCCTGCCTTCCCCTATGAGGGGAAGGTGGCACGGCGCAAGCCGTGACGGATGAGGTGGAGGCACTTGCGTCTACAAGGCGCTGTCCACCTCATCAGTCGCCTTCGGCGACAGCTCCCCCTCATAAGGGAAGCCATGGGAGCGCGCAAGTCCAAAACCTCCCCTTCCAGGGGAGGTGGCACGGCGATAGCCGTGACGGAGAGGTCGTATCAAATTTGCGGCAACCTCTCAGTCACCTTCGGTGACAGCTCCCCTGGAAGGGGAGCCTTGGTGCTGAATCAACTTATCAAAAGAAAGAAGTCTTTACCATGCTGACAATCTGCATCATTCTGATCGTGCTTCTGGCGCTGGATCTGCTGTTCACGCTGGCGCTGCGGTGCCGGAAGGGGCACCCGAAATGGGAGCTCCTCAAAAAATACCGCTACGCGCACCGCGGCTTCCATGACAAGCCCGTCATCCCTGAAAACTCCCTCCCCGCCTTCCGCCGGGCCATCGAGCACGGCTTCGGCGCGGAGCTGGACGTGCACCTGCTGAAGGACGGCACGCTCGCCGTCTTCCACGATTCCGATCTGCGTCGCTGCGCGAATGTGGACGGCCAGATCGAGGATCTGACGCTGGAGGAGCTGAAGCAGCTCCGGCTCGAGGGCACGGACGAGCAGATCCCGACCTTCGACGAGGTTCTGGCCCTGTTCGAGTCCGCCACGCCCCTTATCATCGAGCTCAAGACCGCGCGCGGCAACCATCATGCGCTGGCCAAAGCCGTCTGCGAGCGGCTGGACACGTACAAGGGCGAGTTCTGCATCGAGTCGTTCGACCCCTTCGCGCTCATCGACGTAAAAAAGCTCCGCCCGGAGATCTGCCGCGGCCAGCTGTCGATGAATTTTGAGAAGGACAAGGCAGGACTTCCCTGGTACAAGCGGTTCATCGCGGGCAATCTGCTGCTGAACTTTTTGACCGTCCCGGATTTCATCGCCTACAAGTTTGAAGACCGGAAGGGCTACTGCCTGCATGCCTGCGTGCGCACCTGGGGCGCGCAGGAGGTCAGCTGGACCATCCGCAAAAAAGAGGACCTGCTCGCCTGCGAGGCAGACGGCAGCATCCCCATCTTCGAACGCTTCGACCCGGACGAACCGTAAAGAACCGGCCTCCACAGCTTGTGGAGGCCGGTTTTTTACGGATTTTTCGGTTCAGCCGGTTTGGCCTTGACGCGGGCGGATCTGCGCCGGCGCGGGCGTCGGGCCCGCGGCTTCTGGGCGAGCGCGGCATAGCTCTTGGCGACCTGCTCGGTCGGCTCGTAGACCAGACGGCTGACGCGCAGCGCCTCATCCTCGTGGGCCAGGCGGACGCGGATATAAAAATCGCCGTCCGTCTCACAGTGGGCCTTGGTCAGATAGCGCCTGCCCTGCTGCGTGTACCATTTTCCCGCCGTCATCTGCCCGCCGCAGACCGGGCAGCGGTTTTCCTTTCCGCTCATCGCGCCGAGCGCGGCGGACTTGTCCGCGTAGCCGTGGAATACCGCGCGGCCGACACAGCCGGGCAGCTCCGCGCCGTGGAAGCCGTTTTCGTGCGCCTGCACGGCGGCGTCATAGGCGGCGATGCCCTCTGCCAGCCGCAGCCGCTGGCAGACGAGCGCCGTATGATAGGCGTCGCCCAGCGCGTCGTGCGCGGCGCGGGTCGGCTCGATGTCCATCATCTGCATGGCGGTCGAGAGCGCCTTCTGCGCGCCCGAGCCGTCGGTCTGGGCGTTGAAGATCAGCTGCGCGTTGTACCAGCGGGCCGTCCAGCCGTCGGCGAGGCCGAACACGGCGAGATTTTCCCGCAGGACGGTAATATCGTCAAAGCCCCAGGTGAGGAAGACGCACGCTTCCCCGCACCAGGTCTGAAACTTGGCCGCAGCCTCCGGAAAGCTCACGCCCTTTTCGCGCAGCACGCTGTCGCGGATGCCGGTGAGCGAGGCGACCTTGCGGTTCATTTTCTTAAAATATTTCGGCCGGATGAGGATCTGGAACTCGTCGGCGACCTGCTGGTCCTGCGTCATGCGCACAGCGCCGATCTGCACGATCTCGCCGCGCAGCGGCGAGGGCAGCGCCTTCTTCGCGCTGTAGGACCCGGGCCACGGCTGGTTCCACTCCATATCCAGAATGATATACTGCATACTGTCTGACTCCTTTGCTGTCCATCCTGTATGGTATCATAAACTCGGCGGACTGTAAACAAAAAAACGTCTTCTGCATAGAATATGCCAATCATGCAGGAAGGCAGGGACAAACGTATGCCATTTTTATTTTTAAGTCCGTCCACACAGTATTTCAATCCCTACGTCACGACCGGCGACGAGCGCTACTGGATGAACGCGCTGGCGGACGAAATGATGCCGTATCTGCACGCCAGCGGCATCACCGTCACGCGCAACGACCCGGACGGCAGCGCCGCGCAGTCGATCCGCGATTCCAACGCGTCGCGGCAGGATTTCCATCTCGCGCTGCACTCCAACGCCGCGCCGCAGGCGCTGGCCGGGCAGCTGCGCGGCGTCGATTTCTACTATTATCCGACGAGCGAGGCCGGGCTGCGCATGGCGAATATCCTTGTGGACAACATGAAGACCATCTATCCGCTGCCGGACCGCGTGCAGGCCCGGCCGAGCACGATCATCGGCGAGGTCCGCCGGACGCGGGTCCCGGCCGTGCTGGCAGAGATCGGGTATCACGACAATGTGGACGACGCAAACTGGCTGACCGGGAATCTGGACGCGGTCGCGCGGACGCTCAGTCTCGGCGTGACGGAGTATTTCGGCGTCCCCTTCCTCACGCCCGGCGACGAATTTGAGGCCGAGGCCGCGGGCGCGGACGGCTATCTGCGCCTGCGCTCGTACCCGGAGCCGGACGCGGAGATCCTCGCGCAGCTCCCGAACGGCACGCCCGTCACCGTCCTCGGCAATTTCGACACCTGGTACACCGTCCGCGCCGATACCCTCTACGGCTTCGCCCCCATCACCGAGGTTCAGCTTGCCGTCATGCCGCTGACAGAGAAATAAAAGCAGGGGAGCTGGCACAGCGAAGCCGAGACGGAGAGGTGGGCTGCTCCCGAATATCCGACGCAGTCCACCTCATCAGTCGCCTTTCGGCGACAGCTTCCCCTCATAGGGGAAGCCATGGGGTGCGTTCTGTAGGGGCGGGGTTCTGCTCCGCCCGTTCTTCCGACGAAACCGCTACCCGCGGGCGGAGCAGAGCCCCGCCCCTACAATCTGCCCCGCAAGAAGGTAACATCC
>ERZ773139.4366-NODE-4366-length-11401-cov-3.540984_pt1 | contig 11401 bp, 12 predicted proteins | sample MGYA00580854_ERZ773139 | MGnify/ENA primary metagenome ERZ773139 (study PRJEB29015, sample SAMEA2737809) | human gut metagenome | biome: human gut; feature: human-associated habitat; material: faeces | place: China | collected 2012 ...
TTTGCAGGGCAAAAAAAGGAGGGCGGGCGCATGGCGGAGGTTGCGAAAAAGCGCGCGATGCGGGTGTGGAGCATGAACACGGGGAAGCGGGAGCCGCTGTTTGACGGCGTCAAAATAGAAGAAAAATGGCAAAGCGCGCTGGAAAGCCCGACAGGGATCAGCCTGCGGCGGGGAATCCCGGTGCTGGCGGTCTGTCTCTTTGCCGGACAGGGGAAGCTTTCGGGCGGGGCGATGCCCTTCGCGCCGACGCTGCTGGCGGGCGCGATGATGTGCGGCCGCTCCGTGGGCTACGCCGCGGCGGGCTGCGCGGTGGGGGCGCTGTTGGCGGGTTCCCCCGGCACGGCGCTGGCGTGCGCGCTGCTGCTGCTTTTGTGGGTGATTCTGCGGTGCTTGAACCTCACGCCCAACGATCTGACCTGCGTCGCTGCGGCGGGGATTGTGTCCTATGCGCTGCCTGCGCTTTATGCCGTGACGATGCAGGATCAGCTCACCGCCGCGGTGGGCGCGGTGACGGCGGCGGTGTTGGCGCGGCTCTATGCCGCGGCGCTGCGGGTGAAGCTGAACGGGCGCGAGCTGCTCAGCCCGGAGGAGATCATCAGCCTGTCGCTGCTGGCCGCGGGCGTGCTGACGGGCTTCCGAAGCATGGAAATCTGCGGCGTATCGCCGGTGATTTCGGCGCTGCTGCTGCTCAACCTCGGCGCGGGGTATCTGGGCGGCGTGGGGATCGGCGCGGCAGTGGGTGCGCTGACGGGGCTGATGCTCGGCGTGACTCAGCCCGTGCAGCCGTATCTATGCGTGGGGCTGGCGCTGTCCGGCCTGCTGCCGGGGCTGTTTTCGCCACTTGGGCGCTGGGGTGCGGCTGCGGCGCTGCCGGTGGCGCTTGTGCTGGCGGAGGGCTTTCCCCGGCAGCTCATCGCCATTTTCGGCGCAGCCAACGAGAGCAGCTACTACACCGATTTTGCCATCAAGGCTTTCCGCACGTATCTGTGCATGATGATCCTCGCCTGTGTCAACAAAGCGTGCTTCATCTTCTTGCAGGCAGTCGGCAAGGCACTCTCGTCCACGCTGCTGTCCATGTTCCGTGAGATGGTGTTTGGCGTGGGCTTTGCCCTGCTGCTGCCTGTGTTCTTCGGCCTGGACGGCGTGCTGTATTCCATGCCGGTGTCGGATATTCTGACCTTTATCATCTCGGCGGTCATCATCGTAAAAACCTATCGGGAATTGAATGCGGAAAGAGTGCAGAGCGCATGAAAAATCGAGTCATTACCATCAGCCGTGAGTTCGGCAGCGGCGGACGCACCATCGGCAAAAAGGTCGCCGAAAAGCTGGGCATCCCCTGCTACGATTCCGAGCTAATCCAGGAGCTGGAAAAGCAAACCGGCTTTGCCGCAGACTATGTGAAGGAAGCCGGTGAATACGCTCCCGGTGGCTTTTTGGCCTCGGCTCTGTCCAACCGGATGTTCGGCCCCACCAATGAGGATATTCTTTGGGCGCACCAGTATAAGGTCATCACCGCTTTGGCCGAAAAGGGCCCCTGCGTCATCGTGGGACGCTGCGCTGACTATATTCTCCAAGACAAGGCCGATTGTCTGAAGGTCTTCATTCACGCGGACATGGCCTTTCGGGCCCACCGCATCGTGGATGTATACGGCGAGCGGGACCAATCTCCGGAGGAGCGGCTGAAGGACAAGGATAAGCGCCGGGCGGCCTATCACCGCTTTTACACTGACATGAAGTGGGGCCACGCTCAAAACTACCACATCACCCTTAACAGCGGCGTTCTGGGCATCGACAGGTGTGTGGACATCCTGGCCCAGCTGTTCTGACGAGCTCCCTGCGGTACTAATTTCCCCGGGGCATCATATACTGCCTTGAATGAAGCAGAAAGGATGATGCCCCGTGGACATGCAGCAGGTATTGCAGCAGGTAAAAAATGATCCGCAGATGGTACAGCGCGTCATGCAATCCCCAGATGGACAGAAGCTGATGCAGCTGCTTACAAGCGCAGACGGCGGAAGCACTCTGAGCCAGGCCGCCACAGCGGCAAGCAGCGGCAACACCGCTCAAATGGTCGCCATGCTGAAGAAGATTATTCAATCTCCGGAGGGTGCAGCCCTCATGGGCCGCCTGGGCAGCCAGCTACAGCAGTAGAAGGGGGTGCGGCCATGTCGGAACTGGAAGACAAGCTCAACTCCCTTCTGTCGGATCCCGCCGGCATGGCGCAGGTGGTGCAGCTGGCCCAGCAGCTCTCCTCCACTATGGGAGCGTCTCCTCCCCAGCCGGCGTCTAATGCCGCCCCGGGCCCCTCCTCCGCTGCACCCGACCCAAACCCCGCGGGCTTCAGCTCTCTGCTGGGCAGCGTTGATCCTAAGGTCATCGCCAAATTTCTGCCGATGCTGCAATCGCTCACCGCAGGCCAAAGCCATTCCATGCAGCTTTTAAACGCACTGAAGCCATACCTGAAGGAGGAGAAACAGGCCAAGGTAGAGCGGGCAGCCCGGCTGGCACGACTCATCACTGTAGGCAAGCGTTTCCTGTTGGAATGGGAGGGATGAGCAGATGTATAACCGCTATATGCGCAATGACACCGGCGCCTATACCCGGATACCGCAGGATGACGCACCTCCGCCCGGACCCAAGCCGCCTTCGGGACCCGGAGCCTCCCCGAAGGCGAAGCCATCTCCCGGCCCGCCGCCCATACCTGCACCGCCCCACCGGCCGGAGCGAGATATTCTGAACCGCTTTCTGGAAAGGCTGCATTTGGGCGACCTGGACTCCGGCGACCTGCTGGTGCTGCTGCTCCTGTTCATGCTGTTCCGGGAGAATGCCGACGAGGAGCTGCTCATCGCCTTAGGTCTTCTACTAATCCTGTAAAAAAATATCCGTCTATGCCGTTACACCCGGCAAAAGAAAGCAGGCACTCTTCGAGTGTCTGCTTTCACACTTTCGGGTGCATGGCACATGGCGCGGGCCCGACTTTTTATTGTGCTGCAATAGGTCTCTTTTTCAGGGCGAAGTGGGCATACAGAGTAAGCAGAGCGCTGAGCAGCAGCTCCGTATAGTAGCTCAATCCCCTGCTGAGAATCATACCCGGCAGCAGCAAATGCCCTGTAAACACAGGGACAAAAATCGTCAGAAACAGCTTTTCGCTTATGCCCATCCCACCCGGCAGGGGCAGCATATCCACAGAGATGGAAATCGCCGCCTGCAGCAAAAGAATGGTCATGGCCGAAACGCCCTGCAGCCCAAAGGCCCGGTATACAAAATAGGTGGACAGGAACAGCGAAATTCGCTGTGCAAAGGTGATGCCCAGTACATTGAGCACCACAAGCTTATGGGTTTTAAAATATGTCGCCGTCTCCCGGTATTTTTCCATGCCGGCCTCCAGTTTTTCATGGCGGCTCTCCTTACAGCGCAGCAAATGCAGCCGCTCCAGCAGCGCCAAGCCCCCGCGCATTATGGACCGGGCCAAGGAGTTATGAAAAACCAGCACCACCAGTATCGCCACACAGATCACGTTCAGCCCAATGCCCAAATAAAACACCGGCAGGATCTGCTGCAGATAAGTATGGAGAAAGCCCTGCCCAAACGCCATCAATCCAAGGCCCATCAGCACCAACACCGCTTTGTATGTGATGGTGATGACCATCAGCACCAGGGTAGACACCGGGACAGGAATATCCTTTTGCCGCATATAGTATATCTGGGCGGGCTGGCCGCCGGAGGCGGAGGGCGTAATGCAGCTGTAAAAAAAACCGATGGATGAAAACAAAAAGCAGGTCCACTTTTTCAGCCGCACATGCAGGGTGCCCATCATATAGTATATGATAATGGACTCACCCCATATGAAGAAGACCACGCACAGCGCCGCCGGGATCAGCCAAAGCTTCCGCACCTGTGCGATGACCGCCAGCGTCTGATGCAGGTCTTCCCCGCGGAACACCATATATACCGTGACCCCGAAAACCAGGAGCAGGAACAGAATCTCCCCTATTAGCTTTTTATTCTTCATACCGCGCTCCGATCTCTACTCCCGCCCGTGCAGACGTTTCTTATACCCGAGGGCAAAAACAAAGCGCAATCCCCTATCCGAAGCTGCGCTCTGTCAAATTCTTCACCTGTGAGCCATTATACCGACCAGCCGGTGGGATGTCAACCGGTTTGTTGCCCCTCCCCGCCGGAGCCGCGCAGGCGGCATTATGATAACGCTGCCGCCCCGAAAAGCGGTTTGAGGGCAATCTCCCGGGAGAAGCTATACAAAATAGCCATTTCTTTAAAATATTTTCTCTTGTTTTTTTGGGAGATTTTGAGTACAATAGGAGCAAGGCAGCGGTGGACCGCCGCCGATTCCCGCCGCCGGGCACCACTCCACTTCTTGGTGCCGGGCGGTCAAAAAAAGGAGGAATAAAATCCCGCTGTGACTGGCGGTGCGGCAGTGTGGAGACCTGTCGTAAAGCGGTGCACCCATAGCGGTGGCCGTGAGGCTGCTCCTTGCGGAGGCAGAGCAGCTGCAGTCAAGCAAAATGGCAAAAGTCATTCTCAAGAACCTGAAGAAAGTCTACCCCAACGCAGAGAAGAAAAAGAAAGGCAAAAAGGGCGAGGAGGTCAAAAAATCCAACCTGCAGATCACGGCCGAGGGCGTCGTGGCCGTGCAGGATTTCAACCTGGAGATTGCCGACAAGGAGTTTATCGTCCTGGTCGGGCCCTCCGGCTGCGGCAAGTCCACCACCCTGCGCATGGTCGCCGGTCTGGAGGAGATCAGCGATGGTGAGCTGTACATCGGCGACAAGCTCATGAACGATGTAGAGCCCAAGGATCGGGACATCGCCATGGTCTTCCAGAACTACGCCCTGTACCCCCATATGACGGTATACGAGAACATGGCCTTCTCCCTGAAGCTGAAGAAGACCCCCAAGGACGAGATCGACCGGAAGGTCCGCGAGGCCGCCGAGATTCTGGACATCACCCAGTATCTGGACCGCAAGCCCAAGGCCCTTTCCGGCGGCCAGCGGCAGCGTGTTGCCATCGGCCGGGCCATTGTACGCAATCCCCAGGTCATGCTGATGGACGAGCCTCTGTCCAACCTGGATGCCAAGCTGCGCAATGAGATGCGTGCGGAGATCATCAAGCTGCGCCAGCGCATCAACACCACCTTTATCTACGTCACCCACGATCAGACCGAGGCCATGACTCTGGGTGACCGCATTGTTATCATGAAGGACGGCTTCATCCAGCAGATCGGCACCCCACAGGAGGTGTTTGACCACCCTGCCAACCTCTTTGTGGCGGGCTTCATCGGCACACCTCAGATGAACCTGTTCGATGCGCAGCTGGTGAAAAACGGCGAGAAATACGCCGTGGTCATGGATGGCGTTACCGTGGAGCTCAGCGATGAAAAGCAGGAGCGCCTGCGTGCCCACAACGTGCAGCCCCAGGACATCACCCTGGGCGTCCGGCCCGATCATCTGATGCTCTGCGCCGACGCTATCAAGGGTAAGGTGGACGTCAGTGAGCTCATGGGCTCCAGTGTCCATCTTCATGTCACCGCCGGCGGCAGGGACGTCATTGTTATCGTGCCCACCAACGGTGCGGCAACGCACTTCCCCATGGGCAGCGAGGTGAACCTCATTTTTGGCGGCAACGTAGCCCATGTATTCAGTAAAGAAACAGGCAATAATTTGGAATGGTAATCATGCAGCAGTATATAGGCATTGACTTGGGTGGCACCAACATCAAGGGCGCCCTGGTCAGTGAAACAGGCAAAATTCTGAAGCAGCGTTCCGTACCCACCCATGCGGAGGCAGGGGCCGAGGCGGTGACGAAAACCATTGCCGCCATGATTTGCGCTCTGGCGGAGGGCGAATCCGTCAGCGGCGTGGGCATGGGCTGCCCCGGCACAGTGGATGACCGGGAGGGAACGGTGGTCTACGCCTGCAATCTTGGGTGGGTACACTACGATGTGCGCACCGCCCTGCGGGAGCTGACCGGCTACAGCGTAAGGTTGGTGAACGACGCCAACGCCGCCGCCTTGGCGGAGGCTGCGGTGGGGGCCGCCAAGGGCGCCCAGAGCGCAGTGGTGGTCACCCTGGGTACCGGTGTGGGGGGCGGCGTGGTGCTGAGCGGCAAGCTGCTCACCGGGTTCACCGGTGCCGCCAGCGAGCTGGGTCACATGACCATTGTGGCAGACGGAGAGCCCTGCGCCTGCGGACAAAAGGGATGCTTTGAAACGTATGCCTCGGCCACGGCTCTTATCCGCATGACAAGGGAGGCCATGGCACAGCATCCGCAGAGCGCCCTGCACCGGATCGCCGCAGAAAACGGCGGCGTGGACGGACGCACGGCATTTTTGGCCCGGCAGGTGGGCGATGCAGCAGGCGGCGAGGTGGTCCGGCAGTATATCCACTATCTTGCCATCGGCGTCGGCAACATCGTTAACATCTTCTTCCCAGAGGTGGTGGCGCTGTCCGGAGGTATCGCCAACCAGGGAGAGAACCTGCTGGCTCCCCTACGAGAGGAGGTCGCGCAGCGGGAATACGGTGCGGCGTACTCCAAAAAACACCCCCGCATCCTCTGCTGCACCCTGGGCAATGACGCCGGCGTCATCGGCGCAGCCCTGTTTGCGAAGGACTGATTAAAAATTAAAAACAGGCACAGCCTGCGGCTATACCGTAGGCTGTGCCTGTTTTTCAGCTTATAGTGCCGTAGAAACGGCGTCAATTCCCCCATTACAGGGCCGTTCCCTTCTTAGGGATGAAAAAGCGTCTCATGTCCACGCCCTCCAACGTCAGCAGCTTTGCCTTTCGGTCTATGCCGCCGCCGTATCCGGTAAGATTGCCGCCGGCGCCCACCACACGATGGCATGGGATCATTAGGGAAATAGGGTTGTGCCCCACGGCTCCGCCCACTGCCTGGGCAGACATCCGCTCCATTCCCTGCCGCCGGGCCGCTTCCGCAGCAATCTCTCCGTAGGTCATGGTCTGCCCATAGGGAATGGTCAGCATAATGTCGCAGATGCACTTGCGAAACGGCGTGGAGTCATAGCGCATGGGCGGCAGGAAGTCCGGTTCCCGCCCGGAGAAATAAATATCCAGCCAGCGCTTTGCCTCCCGGAGCAGCGGGTGCTCTCTCCGCTCGGTCTCCGGGGGCAGGATATTGCCGTAGTGTCTTTGCCCATTGAACCACAGGCCGATGACAGCGTCCTCATCGCAGGCCAGGGTGATCGCTCCCAAGGGGGACGGATATTCGGTGGAATAAGTCATTATGTATTCTCCTTATCTGCGCCCGCGCGCCGAAGATAGAAAGATGAAATACGCTTTTGTGTATCTCATCCTTGGTACGCCCGACTGGATTCGAACCAGCGGCCTTTAGAGTCGGAGTTATCAGACCGTCAAGCCGGAAAGCCCTGCGCCGCAAGGGTTTGGTTGAGATTGCACAAATTTCCGCCATTTTGAAGAAAAGCCACAGAATCCTTGCGGGGCAGAGCTTCCGAGATTTTTCGCGGTAGTAGTCAAATAGTAGTCTGGATAAAATGCGGGTTCAGCAGCCCAGTTCAGCTGAATATCTTTACCCTCTATCCCTGGATCAGATCAGCGGCATCGCATCCAAGTACTTTGGCAAGGTCAAGCACAATACCGGCCTGCGCTTTTGCAAGTTCGTACTGCTTCTGTTCGTAGAGCTGGATCATTCGCAAGGAGACTCCGGATGCTTCACTGAGCTGCTGCTGTGTCAGCCCTCTCGCCTTCCGTGTAAGCTGTAGCTTAGACTTACGGCTACCCTTGTTCCTTTGAATGATCTCATCTGCACTCTCCACGAATTTGCTTACATCCGCTTCGTGCAGGATATATAGAGACATCACTACCGATAGTGTCAATCCGTATTCTACCATATCGCTGAAGCGTCGGTTTGTTTCCCACTGGTAATAGGCAAGGATCCATCCGGCCCAGTACTCTCTCCCCTTTGAGGATAGATGGGGCTGATGATGACGCTCACTCTGCATATTCACGGCAGCAAGCACAGCGTCTGCCAGTTCGACCCCCGACATTCCTGCAACATACTTCGGATTTCCATTCTCGAATTTTGAGGCAATTCCGGAGGAAATGAACCAGCCAAAGAAGTCATCCGGTGCATAGCCGAGTGTACACACGGCGTACTCGACCATATCTCCGAGATTGGCCATCGCATCATCCAAGTATAATTCGTTGTAGGCGTTCATCTTCATTCCCCCATTCTTCCCGAATGATGTCCAGCACATATTTTTCAGACAAAACCGTTTCACGATCCTTCTCTTTTGCAAAATCCTCGCGCGCTTTACTGTCTCGTGCCAGCTTCTTCGGATAATACATATCACACGGTGCAGGAATGGCTTCCTCAAATGTAAATCGAGCAAACGCTTTTCCCGATATCGCAACGATCTGTTCGCCCAGTTTCCCAAGTAACATCGCTTTTTCAAGCTGTTGGAGAGAAATCGTATTATTCAGAAACGCACTTGCGAATGAGAAATAAGAATCGTCCGCCCGATATCCTTTGATGACATCATACTGCTTATACTCTACCGCAAAATGCTCGCCAATATACTGCTTGGCTTGCCTTGCGACTGCCCCGCCAATACGGAACTTCCGATTATTCAGCAGTACATAAAGCCAATTGAGAATATGATAATTACCTCCTGTAAGCGAGAGGATAGACAGGCCGTTTAAATCAAAGGCATATCGATTTGCAAAGCCATCCGCTTCAGCGGAACAAGCCCACTCCTTTGCAAGCTCCACACTCTCAGTACAGTAGAACCCCAGTCCGTAATCGTTGTTTGGGTTTCCTTTGCCAATAACAGGCTGTTGGATAATTTGACTGGAACCATGATAAACGCAGATTATTTTATTCATAGCTGTGCCTCTTTCACGAGCCTATCGCTCCACTGATAGTTTTAACCCGAATTGATTATATCGCTATGGCGATAGTTTGTCAACAAGAAAACTTGTGGTGTTTCTCTGTCTGCAACGATATCTGTTGTTTCGACGTAACCGCCACAGCAAATGACGCATAGACACACATGAGACAATTAGTAAAGTCTCTCATACCAAGTATATTTTTCGTTTCCTGACCGATACTTTAACTATAAAAACGAAAGATAAGGATGGTCAGCATATGAATAATATGGATTTAGGATACGAAATGTTTTGCTATCAATGTGAGCAAACAGCAAACGGAAAGGGCTGCACAAAGCTTGGGGTTTGCGGAAAGACACCGGAAATCGCCAATCTGCAGGATTTGCTGATCTTTCAAATCAAAGGGATCAGCTGTTACGGAAAAATTCTGCAAAATGAGGGACAGCATATCGATAAAAATATCATACGGTTTATCGAAAATGTTCTTTTCACAACGCTGACGAATGTTAATTTTGATTCGAAAGTACACGTGGAATTATTGAACGAATCACAACGGATAAAAGAAAATTTGAGAACAATCACAGGAGAGATTCACAATCAGACATCATACGCCACTTATGATCTTCCCGAAACAAAAACACAAATGCTAAAGGATGCTCAATTCGCGGGAATTATGTATGATAAATCCCTTGACCCGGATATTCGCTCATTGAGGCAAACCATTTTATACGGACTGAAAGGTATCAGCGCCTATGGGCATCAGGCAAGAGAACTGGGCTATTACAGTGATGAGGTAGATGAATTTTATATTCAGGCATTGGAAGCTCTCACAGACGATAACCTCACAGTGGAAGAACTGATCCGAATGACCATGCGCACCGGAGAAGCGGCAATTGAGGTTATGAAAAAATTGGATGAAGCCAATACTGCAGTTTACGGAAATCCGGCACCCCATAGGGTCAATATCCATATGAGGAAAGGACCCTTTATCGTTGTTTCGGGACATGATTTGAAGGATTTGGAAATGCTGCTGGAACAAACAAAGGGAACGGGGGTCAATGTGTATACACACGGTGAAATGCTGCCGTGCCACGGATATGAGGGATTAAAAAAATACCCCCACCTTGTCGGAAATTTCGGTGGTGCGTGGCAAGATCAACAAAAACAATTTGATGATCTTCCGGGATGTATTCTAATGACGACGAATTGCCTTATGCGGCCGAGAGAGAGCTATAAAGGCCGAATCTACAGCACGAATGTAGTGGGCTGGGAAGGGGTAAAACACATTGGGAAAAGAGAAAACGGTGAAAAGGATTTCAGTGAAATCATTCAGCAGGCAATAGAATTGGGCGGCTATCCGGAGGATCAGGAGCCCCACGAGATACTTGTCGGATTCGGGCATCATTCGGTATTAAGCGATTCTGACAAAATCGTAGCGGCAGTAAAAGCAGGAAAAATCAGACATTTCTTTCTTATTGGCGGCTGTGACGGAGCAAGACCCGGTCGAAACTATTATACAGAGTTTGCTAAGATGGTCCCGAAAGACTGCGTGATATTAACGCTCGCATGCGGAAAATATAGATTTAACAAACTGGATTTCGGTGAAGTAGCGGGTCTGCCGAGACTTTTGGATGTCGGGCAATGCAATGATGTATATTCTGCCATACGGATCGCAACAGGTTTAGCAGATGCTTTTGGTACCGATGTAAACGGATTGCCTTTGTCGTTGATCGTATCATGGTACGAACAAAAGGCTGTTGCTGATTTGCTGGCATTATTGAGTCTGGGAATTAAAGGCATATATTTAGGCCCTACCCTGCCGGCATTTTTGAGCCCGAATGTGCTTCAGTATTTAGTGGACACATTCGACTTGCGGCTTATTACCAATGCTGAGGATGACATTAAGACCTGCCTGAAACAGAATATTTGAGAAATCAGGAACCGTCAATGCACTTTGATAGTAACCGTAGAACCTGACAGCGCACAGTATAAGAGAGCTGGCACGAGCCAGCTCTCTTTAATCTTTTGACATCCTGCATTTATCCAGTGCGTGGACGGCGTGAGGTGTTCCTCCCATGTTGTGTCCATCTCGCTCAACTTGGGTGCGCTTTGCAACCCCCACAAAAGATATCGGTATTATCAGCTTTATACCGGCGCATTTGAGCTGGAATGATCTTGAGGAGTCTTGAAAACGTACAGTTTTCAAGACTCCTCAAAAATTTTTGCAGCAATATTCTCCAATGCGTCACTGAAAATCTCATGAACACGGATCAGCGAAACGACCTCGCAGATAAACCGCTCCATCAGTTCCTTTTCATCCAACCATGTGGTCTGAGGAGTTGTGTAATGCCCAGGATCAGCCTCCGCCTCCGCCTTGGCGGCGCGGATGGCTTTCTGAGCGGAGAGCCACCGACCATAGGCCCCGCCGTACAAGTCCTTTTTCAGTTTCCGCAGCGCGGCCTTGTACGCCTTCTCCGCTCCGCTGGGGCCGTTGTAGTTGAGATAGATCGCCAACTCCT
>ERZ773139.4371-NODE-4371-length-11390-cov-54.570622_pt1 | contig 11390 bp, 9 predicted proteins | sample MGYA00580854_ERZ773139 | MGnify/ENA primary metagenome ERZ773139 (study PRJEB29015, sample SAMEA2737809) | human gut metagenome | biome: human gut; feature: human-associated habitat; material: faeces | place: China | collected 2012 ...
ATCCGTCCGCCGCAAGCGACGATGCAAAGTACCAGGTCGGACAGTCGCAGATGGCAATAGGTTCCGGACGGCTCACGGGCAAGGGCTTTTTCGGTGAGCAGACGCTGGCACAGCTTCGCTATGTTCCGGCAAGGCACACGGATTTCATATTCAGCGGCATAACGGAGGCGGTCGGATTCATCGGCAGTACGATACTGATTATTGTTTTCTTTGCACTGCTTTTCCGCTGGATGTATATTGCAATAAAAGCGCGGGATAATTTCGGCACCTGCCTTGTTACGGGTGTCAGCGCAATGCTTGCGGCACATATTTTCGAAAATATCGGCATGACGATGGGAATAATGCCCGTTACGGGAATTCCGCTGCCGTTTATAAGCTACGGCGGGTCGAATATGCTCACAAACATGATAGGTGTGGGTATTGTTCTGAACGTCTATATGCGTCGTCCGATGAAACGAAAACGGAAGCATGACAAAATACGCGAAAACGGCAAGACGGTCGTTGTTTAAAAAACAGAAAAGCATGTTTTGCAGGGCGGTATTCGAAGTGTCCGCTCAATCGCTCGATTTGATTGAGAGATTAATCGGATTTGAATCCATATGAATTAACGGTGAAAAAATGAATTGGGAAGGTTACAGCGAAAATGCATCCGCAGCTCTTGATGCGGCACAGGCTGCGGCGGAGGAGCTGCATCACGGCTTCATCGGCACGGAACACATTTTGATAGGTCTGCTCCGTGCGCCGGGCACGGCGGGGGAGTGCCTTCGCAAATGCGGTGCGGATGAAAGCATGGTGTTTCCGTATGCGGACACCCTTGTCGGCGGCGGAAGACATATTTTCACGGACAGCAGGGGGTTCGCACCGCCTGCAAAACGCGTATTGGAGCTTGCGCTGTATGAAGCAAAAGCATATGCAAGCCGCACAATCTGCACGAAACATATCCTTCTTGCCGTTTTGCGCGAGACGGACTGTTTTGCATCACGCATTCTCGATTCCATCGGGCTGGACAGGCAGATGCTGAAAAAGCTTTTGAACGATGAATCGCGGGAACTCGGTTCGAACGGGCGCGAAAGCCGAAAGTCGGAGCTGCTCCATGATGAAAGCGCAGCCGAAAAAACAAAAGGCAATGCGAATGATTCTTTAAAAAGTGATTCGGCCGAAAGACAGCCGCATGATGAAAACGTATCCCGCGGGAAAAATAAGCCTCGGGGCGGACAGAGTTCGCCGATGTTGGAAAGCTATACCGATGACCTTACGGCAAGGGCGGCGCGGGGGGAGCTTGATCCGTTGACAGGCTGTGAAGCGCAGCTGAACAGGTTGATTCAGACACTGCTTAGGCGGAGCAAGAACAACCCTGTGCTTACGGGAAATCCCGGCGTCGGAAAATCGGCTGTCGTTGAGGGATTTGCTCAAAGGATAGTTTCGGGTGATGTTCCTGTCGAGCTGCGTTCGTCGCGGGTGCTGCGGCTTGACTTGGGCGCACTCGTTGCGGGAACGAAATACAGGGGCGAATTTGAGGAGAGACTGAAAGCACTTCTTGACGAAACAACTCCCGAAACAATTCTTTTTATTGACGAAATACATACGATAATCGGCGCAGGTGCGGGCGAGGGCAGTCTCGATGCTGCCAATATCCTGAAACCCGCGCTTGCTCGCGGCGGGTTGAAGCTGATCGGCGCAACAACGTTTGATGAATACAGGCTCTATATCGAAAAAGATGCCGCGCTGGAACGGCGTTTTTCACCGATAGTCGTAAAAGAACCCACGCGGGAGGAAGCGATCGCAATCCTTCGCGGTTTGCGTCCGAAATACGAGGCGCATCACGGCGTTTCGATTACGGACGAGGCAGCGGAAGCCTGTGTTGATATGTCCGTTCGCTGCATTCCGGAGCGATTTCTTCCGGATAAGGCGATAGATATAATGGATGAAACAGCTTCCCGCCGGCGGCTTGCTCCGCAGAATACAGCGGAACTGCGGCAGGAAAGGGCAAGCCTCCGAATGCGTATTGAGGATGCATTGAATGAGCGGGATTTTACACTTGCGGCTGAATTAAGAAAACAGGAAAAGCAGCTCGGCGGATCGAGAACAGCGGATGCACTTCATACGGGAGCGGAGAATTCGGAATTCACTGCGGCTTCTTTAAAAAAGAGCTGTCGTCCGATCGTTACTGTCGGCGATGTTGCGCAGACTGTTCACGAATTGACGGGGATTCCCGTAAGCAGTCTTGACGGCACCGTCCGTTCACGGCTCTCAAAACTGGATTCGTTGATCAATGCGCACATAATCGGGCAGGAGACCGCGGTTGCTTCCGTGTGCAAAGCCCTTCGTTCCGCTTTCACATGGCGGAACGATCCCGACCGTCCGCGTGCCGCAATTGCCGTAACCGGAGCGGCAGGTTCGGGAAAAACCAAGCTTGCAGCAGTGCTTGCAGAGACATTGTATCCGGGCGAAAATGCACTTTTGCGGTTTGACATGCGCGAGTATTCCGACTATTCGGCGGTAAACACATTGACGGGTTCACCTGCGGGTTCTGTCTCCGGCGGAAGACTGACCGAAGCCGTGCGGCGGAAGCCTTTTGCAGTGGTGCTGTTTGACGACATTCAATACGCAAACGCTGCCGTGCGTTCGCTTGTTCAAAGCATCATGCGGTGCGGCGTTTTGACCGATGCAAAAGGTAAAAATGTAAGCTTCCGCAATGCGATTGTATTCGTCACCTGCGGTGAAGGCGACAGCTTTAAACAGCGCAGGGCGGGCTTTTCGGATGAGGAAAATGCGCTGAGCGGCAGCCGCGACGAGCGGGACGCAAGGCAGATACTTCCGCCGGAAATCGCTTCCGATGCGGATTGCGTTGCTGCGCTTTTGCCTGCGGCTCAAGCCGCTGTTCCCGAGATTGCAAAACTGATGCTGGATGATCTGTCCGATAAACTCCAAAAAACGGGCAGAACGGTTCGTTTCGGCGCTTCCGCCGCAAATTACATTGCAAGCAAAATCGATGAAGTCGAACTTGAAAAAAACGGTGCATGGGCTGTTTCACGCTGCGTTTCGAACGAATGCGAGGATTTTATCAGCGAAAAGCTGCTTGAGGATGCATGCTGCTGCAACGACTGCACGGTAGATGTTGAAAACGGCGGGACGGGGCTTTGCATTGTTCCGCACAATACAAAAGAAAGTTGAGGTCACAGAACTATGAATATTTCACGCTTCGGCATCGGATTCAGATTCGATTCGATTGAGAACGGAGATGAACGCGAACATGCGTTCAACCTTATTTTTTCGGCAATTGAAAGGGCGGACGTTCGTGGACTTCAATTGTTTGCGGGTCATTTTCCGGTTGATGAAAGCGACGATAAAAACATATTCACGGTTGCATTTGCAGGCGGCGGCATAAAACAAACACGCAGTCTGTTTGAAAAACTGAACGACAATCCGCTCGTTTCGGGTGCGCTTGCGGAATACAGGCCCGTCGTTCAGACGAATGCGCTCAGACGGGCGGAGAAGCTGGCTTTTTACGGCAGATTTGACGAAAACGGAACCCTTGTCTTTAATGAAAAGGACTTGACGGAGTGCGGCTGCAAAAAAACGGAAAAGCCTGCCGTGAACCCTTTTGAAGAATACGGCGGAAGGCGTATTGACCCTGTCGGCGCAGGTATTCGGATGCTTATTGCTCCGGACAAGTTCAAGGGCAGCATGGGTGCACAGAGAGTTTGCACGATTATCAAAAATGCAGCGCGGCAATACCTTCCCGGATGCAGTGTGAGAACGCTTCCGATTGCGGACGGAGGGGACGGCACGGCCGAAACGCTTACCCGTGCTTTTAACGGAAATATGCGTTCGGCGAATGTTACTGCGCCGGACGGCAGAAAAATTGCTGCCGAATACGGTGTTCTGACCTCATTCGGTGAAAAAACGGCAGGTGCCACGGCGGTTATTGAAATGGCAAGGGCATCGGGGCTTGCATTGATGGATGAAAATGCATTGGATCCGCTTGCTGCAACGAGCAGGGGGACGGGCGAACTTATCGCTTCCGCATTGAACGAGGGGATAAGGAATATTCTGATCGGTATAGGCGGTTCCGCAACCAACGACGGCGGAATGGGCGCGGCAGCGGCTCTCGGCGTTAAGTTTCTGGATGCGGACGGCAATGAGCTTTCGGGCTGCGGCCGAGAGATTGCCTTGGTGCGTAAAATTGATTTGTCGGGCTTGCGCAGCGATGTTTTCGAGGCAAAGATAACCGTTATGTGTGATGTTGATAATCCTCTTACAGGCAAAAACGGCGCGACGTACACCTACGGGCCGCAAAAAGGCGCGGACGCCGAAGCATTAAACACTCTTGAAGACGGGATGAAAAACATTGCGGCCTTGTATGACGCTGCGGCAGGGAGAAAAGTGTCCGCCGAATGCGGTGCGGGCGCGGCGGGAGGCATGGGTGCAATGCTGTCGGCTCTTTTGGGCGCGGAATTGACTCACGGCTCGGCGGCGGTGCTCAATGCGGTCGGCTTTGATGCATTGCTTGGGGACACCGATCTTGTCATAACCGGAGAAGGGCAGCTTGATGCATCAAGTGCGGACAACGGGAAGGCCGTCGGCGAGGTTGTGAAACGCTGCGCCGCAAATTCCGGCGGCGCCGTGCCCGTCTTTATTGTTGCGGGAAGGCTCGGAAGGGGCTATGAACATATTTACGAGCTTGCGAATGCGGGAGTTTTTTCAACAATTGTTACGGATGAACAGCCGAATGCGGACGGAGACTGTGATGCTGAGACGCGTCTGCGCCTTGCTTCGGAACGAATGTTCCGCTGCATCGCAAGTTCTTTTTCCGTGAATTCGCAGCGCAGCGGGCGCGGAATGCGGCGATAAAACAGCTTCTTGCGCAAACACCAAAGAGAGTTTCGCAACGATATGCGATTCAACCTTTGGTTGATTTGCTGATAAATGCAGATATAGCTGTGAAAAAATAGATTTCAATCAGAAATAATTTTAAAGAAACACGCAAAACAAACCGAAAGGAATAAATATTTTGCGGCGGCACGGGATTCAACCAACGGTTGAGCAGATTTTTTGGGGTTTTCAACCACCGCTTTATTGTCATGAAAAGCTTGCGTTGCTAAAATGAGCGCGAAATTAAGAGTTGACGCAACACAAAAACGTTTTCCAAACGTAACAGATATGCGGTGCGGCGACTCACGAAAATCAGAAAGAGGGAAAAAACCATGAAAGAAAACTTTGCAATCAAACTGCGCGAGCTGCGTAAGGCAAGCGGAATGACACAGGAACAGCTTGCTGCCGAATTCGGAGTGTCCGTTCAGGCCGTCAGCAAATGGGAAACGGCGGCTTCCTATCCTGATATTGAATTGATGCCGCGAATTGCGGATCTTTTCGGCGTTTCGCTGGATGAGCTGCTGCGCGATGTCAAGAACGAGAAAAACATTGATGCAGGTGAAGAAATTCATACCGATGCCGAACAGCAATGCGATGCTGCCTGCAACCCGGAATCGGTTGAAGTCGAATACGAGGACGAAAACGACGATGAAAATGACGGGGACGATGAAGAAGACGATGACGATGAAAATGACGATGACGATGAAAATGACGATGACGATGAAAATGACGATGACGATGAAGAAGATGATGACGACAGCTGCATCTTTGTGAAAAAGGGCAGAAACGGCATTGTAAGCGTCAGCACGGATGCCATAGAGGAATTCGGCAGAAAAATCGAGAGAATGGCAAAGAAAAAAGCTGAAAAAGCGGGCTGCGCATTTGAAAAAAACGCAAAAAAACATTCGCGTTCTTCGACCCGTAATTACGGAAATCGTTTCGAATGGAGCAATATTATGATTGACGAAATGCCGGATGACAAAACCCTGCGCGTTGTGCTGATGCGCGGAAAACAGATCGTGTCAAGTCAGGAATACGATCCTGCGGTTTGCATTCCCGTTGAACTGAAATATGAAAGAGAGAACGGAATTGCGGGTATGTTCGGCAGAAAAGGCGGACGCACCGATTGCTCGATAAATGTTGAAATTTGGGGCAATGCCGATATCAACGGCAGTGTTAACGGTGATGTATATGCGGGCGGAAATGTGAACTGCGGTGAAATCGGCGGTGATGTCGGCGCGGGCGGCAATGTGAACTGCGCTGATATCGGCGGAGACATTTCAGCGGGCGGAAGCATTGAATGCGGCAGTATCGGCGGCGATGTCAATGCGGGCGGAAATGTCGGCTGTGCGGATGTCGGCGGCGATGTTGAAACCGGCGGAAGTGTTGAATGCGGCAATGTCAGCGGCGATGTCAATGCGGGCAAAGATGTGAACTGCGGTGATATACTCGGACATGCGAAGACAAGCGGGAGCATGAATTGCGGAAATGTTGACGGAAACGTTGACTGCGGAGGCAATATAAGCTGCGGCGATATCGCGGGACATGCGGAGGCTCGCGGCAGTATTGAATGCAAAACAGTTAAGGGCAGTGCAGAAGCAGGCAGCCGAATAATTTACAAAGGCTGAGGATTGGTTCCGGTCTTTGAAAACAAGCGGTAAAGCAGCATTCGGAACGGCATAAAAAGCAATTAAACAACACTCAGTTTCGTATATTCGGCAAAAGGCAGACGGGAAAAATCCTGTCTGCCGCTTTTGTCCTAAAACCAAAACACTAAAACTTTGATAAATTGAATGCGGCAAACTTAATCGGCGATTTCAACGGAAAGATTCGGGTTTTCGGCTGCCGCGTCCGAAAACACGCGCAGCATCATGCTCCCGTAGCTGCCGAGGGCGGCAGTCAGCGCGCTCGTTCCGAAGAGAGTCACTGCAACGGGTTTGCATATTTCCGCAAGGCAGTCAAAGAGTGCATCAAGGTTTTTTCCGTAATGATCCGGAAACTGCAATGCCTCGGCAATACGCAGATGCGCATCGGTAATCCCCGCAATCGCCGTAAAGTCAATGCGGATATTCTTAATGCCGCCGCTTTGTTCGGAACCGGAGTTGTGTGTGAAATTGTTATCCGATATGGTCATGGTCAATTATCCTCAATTATCCCTAAAAATTCTCAAAAACCCGCGGTTTGATTGTCCGCGTCGTAAAGCTTAATAAAGCTTTGATAATGGTCATCGGTATAAAAAATCAATCCGTCATTCGAAAAAACTATGCGTTTTGCCCCGCGTGAGGGTGCTCCGCAGGTGTCGATATCGCATTCGGTATAAAACCTTCCTTCCGCTTGCGGCAAAAGCCCCTCGTAGTTGCCGAACCTGTCCCCTCCGATGGAGCAGCCGGGCGCAAAATCCTGAAGCCCGCCGCCCTGCCAGCCGAGTTCCCGCGCCTGTTTCTTTGTTATGAAATTTGCGGGGAGATGTCCGAAAAGGTGGATGTACAGAGCAACTTCATCACGGGAACTGTATTCGCCGTTTTCTTTCACCGGCGATGAAGTCGGTTCCTGCGGAGGTGCAGTCGGCTTTGCGGAGAGCTCAATTTCGGCGGCTGTTCCGATTTCCGTGGGTTCGGTTGTGTGCAATACATCCGATATTGCAGCTGTCTGGGTATCGGGCGGGAAAACCTCTTCGGGTACGGTGCAGGCTGCAATGCCCGCAATGCCCGCAATGCTCAAAACTGCAAGAAAAAACGCCGCAATGCGCCTTAAGATTCTTAAATCAGCATGTTTCAATATGATTTGCCTCCTTGTTCGGAAAAAGGTCAAGCCAAAAGGCATTTACGCAAAATGCCTCAACCCTTGGGCGGCCTTCGGCCGAAGCGGTATCGGACCCACTCCGAATATGCTTTGAACGGAGCGAATACGGATATATGATAATGCCGAACGGAAAATTTTTCAACACCGTACGCGTAATAATCGGATGAAACCGTTCGAATTTGCATGTATATGCTGAAAAAACAGAGTGTTATATATAGTTAAAAATAATTTAAAAAAGGGGTTGACAAATGAGACCCAATTGAGTATAATATGGAAGTCGCTTGAAGAGCGGCACAATGGATGGGAGCATAGCTCAGCTGGGAGAGCATCTGCCTTACAAGCAGAGGGTCACAGGTTCGAGCCCTGTTGTTCCCACCACGCGGTCCGGTAGTTCAGTTGGTTAGAATGCCAGCCTGTCACGCTGGAGGTCAGGGGTTCGAGCCCCCTTCGGATCGCCATTTTGCCTCGGTAGCTCAGCTGGTAGAGCAAGGGACTGAAAATCCCTGTGTCGGTGGTTCGACTCCACTCTGAGGCACCATGCTGCGGGAATAGCTCATTTGGTAGAGCGCCGCCTTGCCAAGGCGGAGGTGGCGGGTTCGAGCCCCGTTTCCCGCTCCATTTTTTTAACGGCTGCGTTTCCTCCTTTTACGCGGCCAAACGGCACCATAGCCAAGCGGTAAGGCAGCGGTCTGCAAAATCGCCATCTCCGGTTCGATTCCGGATGGTGCCTCCAAATCAGCTCCATCGAATTTACGATGGAGCTTTTTCTTTGCAATTTGATATACAAGAATCCTGCGGCTTCATTGCCAATGCCTAACATATTCGGCACAAATTGCGGCTTCGGTTTTTTTGCCGCAGGTTTATTCGGGAGGATATGATGAGAACATTGTTCGAAATGGATAAAAAGAACTACGACTCGAGCGGGAAAGTTTTTTACCGTCCGTCCGTTCGGAGCATTATCATTCGCGGCGGCAGGGTTGCAATGGTTCACAGCCTGATGTATGATTACTATAAGTTCCCCGGGGGCGGCATCGAGAGCGGTGAAACTCGGCAGCAGGCACTGATCCGCGAAACTGCCGAAGAATCCGGCTTGTGCGTTGTCCCTGATTCGATTCAGGAATACGGCTGCGTTCGCAGAATCGAAAAGAGCGACAAACCGGGGATTTCGGTTTTTGTTCAGAATAATTTCTACTATTTTTGCGAAGCGGAACCGGAGCCGGGAGCGCAGAAACTCGATGACTATGAGGCGCGGGAACGATTTACTTTGGAATTTGTTGAGGCAGAACATGCAATTGATGTTAACAGAAACAGAGCTCACGGGCCCAAAAATCAAACAATGCTTGAACGCGAAGCGCGTGTTCTGGAAATGCTGCGTGAAGAGGGGTACTTGGATTAATTGTGTCGGAATATATACTTGATTTGAGAAAAACTGTCGGGCATCGTCCGCTGCTTCAGGTCGGTGCGAGCGTTATTGTTGTCGATTCCGAGGGCCGCATGCTCTTGCAGAAGCGGCGCGATAACGGACTTTGGGGCTATGCAGGCGGTTCCGTGGAGCTTGATGAGGAAGTTGAAAAAGCGGCAATGCGCGAACTTTTTGAAGAGACGGGACTTTTTGCGAACGAGCTTGAACTTTTTGGTGTTTTTTCGGGAAAAATCCTGCATTACACCTATCCGAACGGCGACGAGGTTTCAAATATTGATATTGTTTACCTTTGCCGAAGTTATTCAGGAGAGCTTACGCCGCAGGCAAGTGAAGTGTCGGAGCTGCGTTTCTTTTCCGCCTCCGAAATGCCGCCCGAAAACGAGCTGACGCCGCCCAATCGCCCCGTGCTGAAAAGATACATTGAAAGCCTGGCTGAGTGTTGAGTTTTGCTGCGGCGGACAATTATTGAACGAAGTATATTTAGAAAGACACTGTAAAGGGGATTGACTTTCCACCTTGGCGGCGTTATAATCATGCTTGTAAAGCTTTGCGCCTTTACAACAGTGCCGCATAGAACATTAAGGAGGCATATATGCAGAACAAACTCGAATTAAGCCTTCTCATTGATTACTACGGCGCGTTTTTAACCGATAACCAGTGCGAGATGCTTAAGCTCAACTGCGAGGAGGATTTTTCCCTTGCGGAAATTGCAGAGCAGAAGGGCATTTCGCGGCAGGGTGTGCGCGATGCATTGCAGCGCGGTGAAAAAATCCTTCTCGAAATGGAAGAAAAACTCGGTCTTGCCGCAAGGGACAGGCGGCTGAAAGTTTTAATTGCGGAGCTTTCGGCAGAGGTTCGCAGGTGCACCTTCAATGAAGCCGCTCGGGAAAGAATCAACACTCTGTTATCACAACTGACTGAAATCACGGAGGGCAAAGATGGCATTTGAAGGACTTTCTTCAAAACTTCAGAACATATTCAGAAAACTGGGCGGAAAGGGCAAGTTGACCGAAAAAGAAGTCAAAGAGGCAATGCGCGAGATAAAGCTTGCGCTGCTCGAGGCGGATGTTAACTTTTCGGTTGTGAAATCCTTTATAAACACTGTTTCGGCGCGGGCAGTGGGTTCGGATGTTCTCCAAAGCCTCACTCCGTCCCAGCAAATAATCAAAATTGTCAATGAGGAGCTGACTCAGCTCATCGGCGGCAGCGTTGTGAAGGTTGAGTTCGGGCCGCGCAAACCCTCTGTTTTCCTGCTTGCGGGTCTTCAGGGTGCGGGCAAAACCACAATGGCGGGCAAACTTGCTGCCTACCTTGCAAAGACTCAGGGCAAAAAACCGCTGCTTGTTGCATGCGACATATATCGCCCTGCCGCGATCACCCAGCTTCAGGTCGTGGGTGAAAAAGTCAATGTTCCCGTTTTCGAACGCGGGACGCAGGATCCCGTTAAAACCGCAAAGGAAGCGATTGAATATGCTTCCCGCAACTTCTACGATCTTGTTATAATCGACACGGCAGGCCGCCTGCATATCGACGAGAACATGATGGACGAGATCGCCGCCGTCAAACAAGCCGTTAACCCGGCGGAAACGCTGCTTGTTGTTGATGCAATGACAGGTCAGGACGCTGTCAACGTTGCAAGCTCCTTTAACGAAAAACTCGGCATAACCGGCGTTATACTCACAAAGCTTGACGGTGACACAAGAGGCGGTGCGGCGCTGAGCGTTCGCAGTGTTACGGGCAAACCCATCAAATTCTCCGGCATAGGTGAAAAGCTTACCGATATCGAACCGTTCTATCCCGACAGAATGGCTTCAAGAATTCTGGGCATGGGCGATGTTCTCACTTTGATTGAAAAGGCGGAACAGGCTTTCGACGAAAAACAGGCGGAAGAGCTCACCAAAAAGATTAAAAATGACAAGTTTACTCTTGAGGACTTCCTCGAGCAGTTCCAACAGGTCAAAAAACTCGGCTCAATGGAAGAGATTCTCGGCATGATGCCCGGGGTCGATGCAAGCAAGCTCAAGGATGCAAAAATTGACCAAAAGGCAACCGCAAGAGTCGAGGCGATCATTCGTTCAATGACTCCGCGTGAACGACGCAATCCGGAACTTTTGAACGCAAGCCGCAAAAAACGCATTGCGGCGGGCAGCGGAACGACCGTTCAGGAAGTTAACCGACTGCTCAAACAATTTGAACAGTCACGCCAGCTGATGAAGAGATTTGCGGGAATGGGCCGCAAAAAATCAGGCAGGCGCAAAGGCTTCTTCGGCTTCTGATGCAGGAAAATGTT
>ERZ773139.4372-NODE-4372-length-11389-cov-2.441856_pt1 | contig 11389 bp, 12 predicted proteins | sample MGYA00580854_ERZ773139 | MGnify/ENA primary metagenome ERZ773139 (study PRJEB29015, sample SAMEA2737809) | human gut metagenome | biome: human gut; feature: human-associated habitat; material: faeces | place: China | collected 2012 ...
CAAGAGAGGCTTCAAAGGCACTCTTCGGCGGCGGGGCAAACCTCGACAATATGCCGGCAACTACTCTTTCGGATGCAGATTTCACCGACGGAAAGATTGATATTCTTGACATTCTTCTCAAAACAAATATCACAAAATCACGCGGCGAGGGCAGACGTCTTGTTCAGCAGGGCGGCGTGTCCGTTGACGATAAGAAAGTAACCGATATCGGACTTTCATTCACCTCGGATGACCTCAAGGCAAACGCAATAATCGTGAAGAAGGGCAAGAAGATTTTCCACAAGGTTCAGGCATAAGCCGAAAGGGGCGGAAAGAAAATGAAATTGATAAAAGCATTTTTTGTGATGCTTCATCTTCAGCTTGTTCTGCCGCTTGCTTTGCTTGTCATTGAAGGCGTTACGAGCGAAAAGCTGACGGTAATATCATATATCACTTCGGCTTTGGGCGTACTTTTCTTTATAGCGGTTCAGGTTATCGGCTGGATGTGTGCCGTTTTGGCGGTTAAAATGTTCATGCAATCACAAACGGAGCAGCTTTCAAAGGCTTGGGTTCTGTTGAAAATTAAAACCGTTCCGTTTTATATTCTGAATTTCGCCGTATGCTTCATGGTCGGTTTCGGACTAACCCTGGCAACAGCCGGTTTTCTGTCATTCATCATTATTATAATGATTATTTACACCTGCACATTCATTGTGCAAAGCGGATTTTTCGGAGCGGCAAACATAATTCTTCTGAGAAGAAAATACGGCAAGGAACAAATTTCGGCAATACATTATCTTCTGCAATTTATTTCGGTTCCTGATGTTATCAGCACGATAATTCTTTTAAGAAAGACGAAAAAATTAAATGCGGCAAGTGCGGAACAAATTGAATCAGCTACAGAATAAAAAAATTTCCGACCTTTGATAATTTCAATGGTCGGATTTTTCTGTTTATATGCTTTCGATTATTTCCGTAACTGCATCGTAAACATCAACAACGTTGCCGAAAATATAATTTATTTTTCTTTTCTCCGTCTGTGCGCCTATCAGCGACTCAAAGGCTTCGTTCATCAGCGAACGGTAAGCTTTCAGCGAAAAATTTATTCTGTTTTTATAAAGCTCACTGTCCATTGTATGAAAACGTGAAGCAAAAACTCTGCGCTCTTTTTTGGGCAAAATTCTATGATAATGCTCTGAGGAAAAAGCTCCGAAGCTCAGCTCAGGCACAATAATATGCTCAACCGTTTTTCCGTCGAGTGAGCATATACAGCTCACAACATCATAACCCGATCCGAGTGCGTATCGACGCAGTCGGTCTATTATCATCGTTGAAACCGCTCCCGTTTTGTCAACAATTACAGCCAAACGATCGCAAGCATCAAAGGCTTTCATGTTCAGCTCCGCACCGTCGGGAGTTATGCAGGAAACGAACTTTCTTGTCTCCGTCCCGATGCTTCCCTGCATCTCTGTGCCGAGCTTTTTCCAAAGTTTTGAAGAATAGTTTACAACACTTCCGATGTTCACAGACTTTGCGTCAATACGCATTGCATCTTTTTTCACGCTGTCCGCCGCCGACAAAAATCTTCCGCTGCGTTTTATTTTTTTATCGTATTCTTTCTCGTAAATATGTAAAAGCTCTTGTGGGATTGTTTCTGAAAAAAGCTCATTTAAGTTAATAATTTTCTCTGCATTTTCAATTTGTTTTTCTTTTAAAATTTTTTCGTCTGCAATAAGTATTTTTTCTTCGGCACAATAAATTCCGCAGCAGTTTTCAAACGAAAAAAGCATTTCGTTTTGAATACTTTTTTGAACAAGTTCCTCAGAAAGCTCAATAAAAATTTTGTCCTTCAGCTCGGGCGATCCGCCTTTAACAACAAGTATTTTTTCAATTTTCTCAGGCTCAAAAATCCCCGAGTGCACCCCGTCCGCCGTGTTTGCTCCGTAATAAAAGCAACTGTTGTCCATCGGATCACCTCATTCATCATTATATTACATTCTATTCCCCGCAACAAAAAATGTGCTTGTAAAAAGATGAATTGAGTGATATTATTTTAGAGGAAACACAAACACCGAGAGGGTGAAAATATGCTAAATCAGGAAACAATTTCATCAATGCTGCCGAACGCGACCGTTGTAACCTATGACGTGACAGATTCAACCAATACAAGAGCAATCAAACTTGCAGAAACAGTTGAAGGAAACATTCTTGTTGCCGCCGAGGAACAAACGAACGGCAAGGGCAGACAGGGCAAAAGCTTCTATTCCCCTGCCAAAAGCGGCGTATATTTCTCAATTATTATTCGTCCTAAGGGCAATTTGAATGACGTTGTTTATGTTACCTCTGCCGTAGCTGTCGCGGTTGCAAAAACGATTGAGGAAATGACAGACCTTGACCCGAAAATCAAGTGGGTGAACGACATTTACGTTAGCGGCAAAAAGGTCTGCGGAATTCTTGTTCAGTCGATTGTGAAAAACGGAAAGGTTGCCGGACTGTGCATAGGAATAGGTGTCAATATCAGCACAACGGAATTTCCCGACGACGTCGGCACAAGGGCAGGCTCGCTCGGTGAGGAAATTGACAGAAATATTTTTGTTGCAAAAGTCACCGAAAAAATGATCGCATTTGCCGATGACATTGATGACAGAACCTATCTCGATTATTACAGAAAAAAATCCTGCGTCATCGGCAAAGAAATAAAATATTATGAAAATAACATTGAGCATTTTGCAAAAGCAATCGAAATTGACGACAATGCCAATCTAATCGTCAGCGAAAACGGCGAAACAAAAAATCTCTCCAGCGGAGAGATCACGGTAAGATTTTAGCTTGCGCTGTATTTTAACCTTATTATTTTAAAAAAGCTGTTCCTTTTTCTTGCGAAATCGAAACAGCTTTTTATTATAGATTTTTGTATTTTTCTTCGCTCTGCCTGATAAGCTCCAAAGCCTCTGAATTGTCGGCGTTCGGCTTTTTGGGCGGAGATTTTTTTGTTGTTTTCTTTGTGCTTTTTTTAGTCGGCTTTTTTTCTTTCTTTTCTGCGGCGGTTTCGTTAATTATTTCCTTGTAACTTTTGTTGATATTTTTATATTCGTTTTTAAGGTCGGAAACAGATACAAAGGTTTCCCCGATTGCCGAAGAAATGCTTTCAAGCTCGTCCTGCAGATCCTTTATTCTCTGCTTGGCTTCAAGCACCTGATCCGCCGTAAGTTCTCTGACGGATTTTTCAAGCGAACGTGCCGCCTCAATATAATTATCCGTGTATTCCTCGGTCTTTTTGAAAAAAAGTTTTGAAGGCTGATTTTTCTCAAGCACTTCCTCACGTTCTCTGATTTTCTCGGTCAAGTGTATAATTTCCTCGTCCTTTTCGGCGATTTCGGATTTCAGCCCGTCCGCTTCCCGTATCAGCGCCTCGAGCTTATCCGAGTCTTTTTTTGTTCTGTTCAGCTTGATCTGCATTGCATTTATGCGGTTCATAACCTCATAGCAATCATATCCTCCGAACATCACCTTTTTTAGGATTACCTCCTGCATATTATCCGCTCCTTAATTATTCAACATCCGATGTGCAATGAGGGCACTTAACAGCCTCAATGTCGATTTCTGACTTGCAATAAGGGCAAATTTTTGTTGCCGGAGCAGGCTTCTCATCCGTCTTTTTATGTAAGCGGTCGGAAACATCGTTGATTGCCTTAATAATGGCAAAAATAACAAGCGCCATAATGAAGAAATTGATAACCGCCGTGATAAACTTTCCGTAGCCGATTGAAGCGTCGCCGATCGTCACGGCAAGATTTGAAAAATCGACCTTACCTAAAATAATTCCGAGCAACGGGGTAACGATATCTTCAACGAGTGAGCTGACTATCGCCTGAAAAGCACCGCCGATAATAACGCCGACTGCAAGATCAATAACGTTGCCGCGCATTATAAATTTTTTAAATTCCGCAAAAAATCCTTTTTCTTTTGACATAATAATACCACCTACTCTGATCTTTATATATATTAACACATTCAATTCTTTTTTTCAAGATTATTTGACGTTTTGCACTTTTATTTTGCTTTCTGATATTGTATAATCATTAAAAAGGAGCTGAACAAAATGGAGAGATTTATGGATACAGATTTTCTTCTTTACAATAACACGGCAAAAAAGCTTTTCTTTGAGGGTGCAGCGGATATGCCGATTTTCGACTGGCACTGTCATCTCTCACCTAAAGAGATTTATGAGAACAAACAGCCCGCCGATATTGCGGAGCTTTGGCTCGGCGGAGACCACTACAAATGGCGAGCTATGCGAAGCTTCGGCATAGACGAAAGATACATAACAGGGAACGCTTCGGGCTATGAAAAATTCAAAGCATGGGCTAAGGTTTTACCTGCCTGCATAGGTAATCCCCTTTACCACTGGACGCACCTTGAATTGCAAAGATATTTTGATATTTACGAACCTCTTAATGAGAAAACCTGCGATGAAATCTGGAACAAAGCCAATGCAAAGATTGCCGCAGGCGGCTTTACTCCGAGGGAGCTTATTGTTAATTCAAACGTCACCTGTCTTTGTACAACAGACGATGCTGCGGATACGCTTGAATACCACAAGCTCCTTGCCGAGGATAAGAGTTTCAAATGCAAGGTCTACCCCGCATTCCGACCCGATAAGGCATTGAATGTTGAACAGCCTTCATTTCTTCCGTGGCTTGAAGCACTCGAAAAAGTCGCCGGTCAGAAAATTGACAGCTACCAAAAGCTGACGGAGGTTCTGAAAGAACGAATTGATTTCTTTGCCGATAACGGCTGCCTTGCAAGCGACCATTCCTTCGGCTATGTCCCGTACAGCAGGGCAAGCTCCGAAGAGCTTGAAGCAATATTCAAAAAAGCTGTCAACGGCAAAATCCCGAGTACTGACGAGCAGGACAAATACAGAACCGAGCTGTTCAGATTTTTCGCGCGTGAATATGCACGCCACGGCTGGGCTTGCGAAATTCATATCGGCGCAATGAGAAACAACAATACAAGAATGTTCAATTCAATCGGTCCCGACACCGGCTTCGACTCAATAGGTGACGGCGATATCGCATATAAGCTTTCAAGAATGTTGGATTCTCTTGACGAGGAAGGCTGTCTGCCGAAAACGATTCTCTTTGCGCTCAACCCGACGGCGAATTATGTCCTCGGCTCAATGCTCGGCAACTTCCAGTCAAGCGAAGCCGCTTCAAAAATTCAGTTCGGCTCGGCATGGTGGTTCAACGATAACATTGACGGCATGAGAGAACAGCTAAAAACCTTTGCGAACCTCGGCGTGCTCGGAAAATTCGTCGGCATGGTTACGGATTCGAGAAGCTTCCTTTCCTACCCGCGTCACGAATATTTCCGCCGAATTCTCTGCGGACTTATCGGCGATTGGGTTGAACAGGGACTTTACCCCAACGACAAGTCGCTTATTGATATCATCAGGGATATTTCATACAACAACGCCTCCGAATACTTCGGACTTAAATAAAAAATACGGGACTGTCACTTCAAAAACAAGCGGCAGTCCCCCTTTTTATTCTATTTCATTTCTGAGGTCGTCAATCCTGTGGTGTGCCGACTTGACGGAGCTTTCAACAGCATACATTCTTTCAACAAGATTGTTGTGCTTTGCAACCTTCTTTTCAAGCTGTTCAATACGATATGACGACAGCTTGTTTGCGGCAAGAATTCCGCCGAGAGAACCGACAAGCGTTCCGGCAAATGCAATCAAAGAAACCGTAATTTCAGCCAATGCCCTCACCTCAGTTGTTAAAGTTTTTATCATATTCCGATAATGTCCCGAGCGGATAAATAACCTTCTGGGTAGGAATATCATCTGCCGAATAATCCGAGCAAAGTCCGATCGGAGAAAGAACTTCAATCGGTTTTGCAACATCGCTCGGAGTCGCCGTAAGCGTAACGGCATAGGACGTCACCTTGACCTTGTCCGAAGCCGAAGCGCTGAACATGAGCGTAAAATATAATTCCTCAGTGTATTGATTATCATTGCTGAAATTATAGCAACTGAAAAATCCCTGTGTTATGCTGGAGACAGGCACAATATGCGTCCCTGCTGTCAGTGCAAGCTCCTGCGTGAACTGCGTTGCTTCCTTCCTCGTTTTGAAATCCAACTCGGAGGAATATTGCTGATAAAGAACAGGGTTGATTCTAACCGTACACGCTTCGGAGACATCAAGCTCAACGTAGCCGTTAACCGTAATATTATATGGGGCGTCAAGCTTAAGCTTGTATGAGGAAATCGGCATTTTTTCAAGCTCGGAGGTCGATTTTACAGTGAACACATCGCTGCTTTCGCTGCTTTTTCTCCACGAGAGATGTTTGATAAACTGCTGCGGCTTTCGCTTTGGAATAAATCGGCTGTTTTCCGCCATAACTCTTATTGTATTTCCTATAAGCTCCGTATATTTTGTTATGCAATAGTTTGTAAAAGCTCCGCCGTAAAGATTCGTTGACCAGATGAGCTGACACGCATTAACACCGTATGTATCTGCGGCATAGTCGGAAAGATAGGCATTGTTTGATGCGGCAAGAACCGCTTCATCGGTATAATCGACATAGTTATAATTATAGTTGAAATTGTTCACCATATCGGCAAGTGCCGTTGAACAGTTTGCGTGCTGTCTTGTATAAAAAATGCTTCGTCCGGCATATGTAATATTACTTGTATGCAGTTCGATGACCGCACTGAGTTTGTCATTTTTTATTGACTCAAGACAGCTCATAACCGTTTGTGTCTCTTTCTGGTCAGCCGCCGCATCGCCCTTTTTGTAGCGGTCGCATTGTTCCCAAAGATACGGGAAATTGTAAGCGAGATTTATTCCGTTCTTGTTGTAGGTGGAATTTGATTTCAGAGCATACGGATTAACCGCCGGGATAAGAACTATCTTTACGCTGTCGTGAATTATTTTAAGCAGTCTGTCATTACGGTATTCGCGACAAAGGCAGTCAAGGAAGTGTGAAACCGCAAGCAAGCCGCATTTATCCGAGCCGTGCAGACATGCCGCAATAAAAATCGTCTTGTCATAGCGTGCCGGCGCAAACGAATATGAATACATCATATATTCCTCACTTGCGTCCGTGCCCAATTCCTTTCTCGTTACGTAATCCGGGAAGTCTCGAAGCAGGGCATTGAGTCTGAAATCAAGGAACTGCTCATATTCGGCTCCGCTTTTAGAAAGCGGGGAAACCGCCTCGGTGTCGGTAAATGCTATTGGGAAATACCATTCCGACGGTGTCGGAGCACCGGAATCCGAATCGCTGTCCGTTTTCAATCGGTCAATCTCCTCGGAAACTCTTTTTGAAAGAGTCTCGGTGTACTCATCGACCGCACGTCGCATTTCCTCCACGGCGTTAATAACAAATTCACCGTCTCCTTCAATCCACTCGCCCACCATATTGAGCCCTTTTTCGACATGATGAGCAACGGAATTTGTTGTAATTACGACATCGTTATCATTAACGCCGAAAACGCCGATTTCCAAAATGCCCTCCTTTTCAAGACACACCGACGGAATTATACAGGCGTTTGTTTTGAGCGCAACACGGTAGCTCTCATCTCCGTTTATCGAAAAAACGACTGTCTTTGTAAAGCCGACCCATTCGTCATTGAAAGTAAATTTACAACGGTCATAGTTTATACTTCCTCCGACGGATATTTTTTCCTCTTTTATTCTAAGTCGATTGCCCTCGACCGACATATTAATGTAATTCATCAGAATTATCCTCCTTGTTATAATAATTTATCAGTTTGTTTCCGATTGCCTCAAGCTCACGCTTCTGATCATAAAAAATCGTAAGCCTGCGTTTGGTATCATATGTTTTCAAGTAATTTCCCGAGCTGTAAGCTTCCCTCAGTATGCCCCTGTACTTTTTTATCAGAGCTTCAATTATCTTTGCGGATTCGAGATATTCTTTGCCGAGCTCCTCTAAGGTCTTTTGCACGAATAGAAGCCCCTCCCGTTTTTGAATTTCATTTCAATCTCAACATCAAAAAGCGCCGAATACCTCATCGCAGTGGTTATTGACGGAATTTTCCTTCCTCCCTCAATTGCAGCCAAATCCCATTTGCTTATTTTCAGGTTTGACGAAAGCTGTTCTGCGCCGATATCATATGCAATTCGTAGATTTCTCAGCTCCTCGCAGAAAGACGCTGCGTTTCCGTTTCTCGCCGCACAGATATCCAAAAGCTTGCCGACCTTAACAGGCACCAATTGAGCATCCGAGATGTCACTCTGATACTTTATAAGCGGTGTCATGAGCTTAACGATAGTGTTGTTCGCCCTTACAACGATTTTCGAAGCAGCCGCCTGTGACAGCCCGAGCACACGTCCGATCTGCGCAACTCCCATGTTATCGTAGAGATACATTTTCATTACCTCAGTCTGCAGCGGAGTCAGCTCCTTTTCGATAATTTCTTCAACAATTTTTGCCGTTGTGACGTTGCGAACTCTGAAAACAAATTCGTCAAGACATTCCAAAGCTTCATCCTCCGACAAATCGCCGAGCTTCATACATCGCAAGGCGGTTCTGGCCTCCTCAACGGATATAATTTTTTCGGAAAAAGTGTTCATATTATCCTCCCGATAGTTTTATTTTCGGTTTTGTTCAACCGACACACCAATAATAATTCCAAAAATTCTTTTTTACTCAAAACAGAGCTTTTTCGGTTTTTTCCGCCCTGCGGCGACCTTTTCAGACATAAAAAAACAGCACACCCGAAGATGTGCTGAAATAATATTGTTAAATTGTCAAATAGTTTCCATTGTCTTTTCGATATCGGCTTCGCATGAGCGCATAGCTTCAATCGTCTTTTCCCAAATCGTCGGAAGCTCCCATCCGAGCATTTCCGCACCCTTTTCTATGACGTCACGGGAACAGCCTGCGGCAAATTTCTTGTCCTTATATTTCTTTTTGAGGCTCTTGACCTCCATATCCATAACGCTCTTTGACGGTCTCATAAGCGCCGCCGCACCGATAAGACCTGTAAGCTCGTCCGTTGCGTAAAGCACTTTTTCCATCTCATGCTCCGGCTTGATATCAACCGTCAGATCATAGCCGTGGGAGCAAATTGCATGGATCATGTCCTCGCCGACCCCCGCCTCTCGAAGAAGCTCGGGGGCCTTGATGCAATGCGCTTCGGGATACTTCTCAAAATCTATATCGTGAAGCAAGCCGACAATGCCCCAGAATTCCGCATCATCGCCGTAGCCGAGGTCGTTTGCGTACCATCTCATAACACCCTCAACCGTCAGACCGTGCTGAATGTGAAATTTTTCGCTGTTGTACTTTCTCAGAAGTTCAAAGGCTTCATCTCTTGTGATATTGCTTTTCATGCATTAACACCTCTTAAAAACAATGATCTAACGGTATTATACACCAGCTCGGTCAGCTTTTGCAACCCGAGAGACGGAATAAATTTAAGTATTATTTTAAGAATAGCGTCCTGCGGCAAATCGGTATTGACGATCTGATTTTCGCTGTCGAAGTCAACTTTATCTCCGTTGATTATTGTAAAGTCAAATGTCCTTGAACCGAACGGCGTAACCGCTCCGGTCTGAACATAATTGATTGCAACCTGTGCTTTAACTCCCGAAACCTTCGGAATTTCGCCCGTAAACGGAATTTCAATTTTATCGCCGACCGGAATCTCTTTCAAAAAGCTCTTATTAAGCTTTATATTCATCCCGTTACAGGAAACAGAAACAATTCGCATATTATATTTCTTTGAGCAATTTTCTATTATCAAAGCGTTATCACCGTCAGAAACATATCCCTCAATGCTGTTGTTAAACTTTGCAAAAACCGACTGACAGCGGTTTGTATCTGCATGGAACTGAGGAAATTCGGGATAGGTATAAATATCGGCACGCTCGTCGTTATACATAAGGGTTGTGATAAGCTCCGTATTGTAATCACTCTTTATCGTCATTCCGTGATAAAAACCGTCAATAAACCATGTGTATTCGGGCAGATAAGCCGTCGAAGCATCAATCTCCATTGACGGCGAAAGGTGGTTGTGAGCTTCATCGTCACAAACCGTACCAAGCGTCTTATAGCCATTATTGAACCTTTTGCCGTAAGGCGCGCATATTGCACCTGTTGAGGACGAAGTGGGAATTATCGCATCGCCTGTTGCTTTGTATCCGATAATATCCCTGTTGCCCGTTCCGGCAATTATATAAACATTTATTCCGGCATCAACGCACGCCCGAAGCCTCTGCGTCATACTCGGATAGATTTCATGATGAAAGCGGTCCGTTCTTTCTATCAGATCGGCAGAAGCATTGCTATCGAGATAGCTGTCACGAATTTTGTCATACTCCTCATAGGGGACAAAATCCCACATGCTGCCCCAAAACTCCATAATATGATGCACATAGGGAAGAAAATAATGAAGAATATCATCAATAAAATCAAGATTCTCATTTGCAAGCAGCCAGTGATAGTCATTCTCAAACATCATACCGTTTTCGATGAAATAAAGAAGATTTTCCTCGTCAAACTTTATGTCACCCGTGAAAAATCCGTAAGCAATAGAAGCTCCGCCGATGGCGGGAACGGTCAGCAAAACGTTATTGAGCTTGTCGGCTTTCTTTTCTCCGTAAAGATTGAGAAATGTCGCTCCGACCTGTCCGCCGTGGCTGACGCAATAAAGATTAACCTTTTCCGCACCTGTGTATTCGAGCACACTGTCAATATATTTGTCAAGGTCAGCGGCGCACTTTTCAACATTCATTCTGAAATCGGTGCTGAAATTAAAAATATAATCGTTCCAATCCTCGCCGATATAGCTGCCGTACATACCCATGATTTCCTGCTCATACATATACTTGCCGTCCTCATTTGCAAGCAGATATGTGTTGCTTGAATCCGCCGCCGTAGACGTGTATGTATGAACATCATAAACGCTTGAGCCGTCGGGATTGCAGCGCATATGCTCAAACATTTCCGCAAATTCTCCGCCGACGATGTCCGCAATATATTTTGCGTTACCCTTTGTCAGCTTACCGATGCCCTTAGCAAGGTCTATAGAACGGGCAAGCACCCTCTTAATAATCAGATTTGTATCAATTCCCCAAACATGAGTTTTAGTGCCGTCCTCATTGTTCATGTAAAGCCCCGATGAGGAATAACCGGGCACAATTACAATAGGATAGAAATCATCCCGTCTAACCTCGACCGCAAAGGTCTGCACGCTTAAAGTCAAGGCAATAATAAGACTGAGAATAACCGCAATAATCTTCTTCATATAACCCTCTCCTGTCCGATTTATATTTTCATTATATCATCAAAGAAAAGGTCACGCAATATACAGATACAATAAAAAATAGTAGAATTTTTCTCTCTCGCACAAGATGAATAGAAGCCCGTTAAG
>ERZ773139.4387-NODE-4387-length-11345-cov-4.565190_pt1 | contig 11345 bp, 14 predicted proteins | sample MGYA00580854_ERZ773139 | MGnify/ENA primary metagenome ERZ773139 (study PRJEB29015, sample SAMEA2737809) | human gut metagenome | biome: human gut; feature: human-associated habitat; material: faeces | place: China | collected 2012 ...
AAAGAAAAATATCTATTTTTTGTCTTTTAGGTATTGACTATAACTAGCTGGTCTTTGTAATAAATAGCGTGGTTTTGGCATATATTAGGGTATTTAACACGTAATTTTGCTTCCGATGGTGAAGAGTGATGAGTTTGTCAAGCTGTTCAAAGTATATAGCAATTTCCTCCTGCTCTTCCATTTGAGGAAATTTCATCTTATATTCAAGCATCTCATTCAATTTCAAAACTCTGTTTCTTCCAGCTCCACCTGGTGATGATAATTCTAAATGATGCCTAAAGCATTCATCTAAAATGAGATATTTAAAAAATCTCGGATTCATTCCTTCTTTAAAACTGTACTGTGGAAACCTATGAGAAACAAGCTTTCCAGCATCACTTTCATCGGTAATCGCTACCGCATGCTCCCATCCAAAAGTGATATTAACAATAAAATTATTCGCTGCAACTCTAAACATCTTCGCAGTTTCAAGTTCCTTCCCTTTTTCTACATAACTATGAAAGGTTCCCTTTGCATGGCTTCGAATACCAAGACGCATATAACCTTCCGTTGGTGTTTCTACTGGATCTTCATATTTTTGAACAATTTCCCCAAACTTACGCTGTTCCCAATCGAAAACTGATAAATCAGCATATTTCATGTACTTACGCTGGTGAAGGGTGATGAGGTGGTCGAGATTAGAGAAATACTCGCCGATTTTTTGTTGTTCATCCATTGTTGTAGGCATCATCAATTCCATACTTACCATCTGTTTTCCAGATACCTCAACAAATGTAGAACCTGCCCCAACTGTCTCGCCATATCTTTTAAGCTCTTCAGATCTTGTAAAAATAAAGTACGAATCTAATTTATCCTTATTCGGAACGATGGATTGAAATCCTTGGTTGGTACAGCCTTCTTTCAGCAGAATAGCGGTTTTTCCAATACCTGCACGCGATGTGAAAAGGACAGTTCCAACAGGAAGTATCTTTGCCGAACTCTTATTCAAACCTTCCTCTGTTATTTTTCGCTGACTGGATTTTAGATAAATCTGTTCACCGATTTCTGCTGGAGCGTACCAGTCAATATCTCCATCCCAATATGAATCTACACTTGTACTTGGTGTTCCACCTCCGACTATTTCAGCTAGTTCTCCCAACTTACGCTGTTCCCAATCGTTTGAACTCAATTCAATATAAAATTTGAACTTACGCTGAATCTCTGTAGTCGTTCACTTTTTCAAAATATCTTCTACTTTTTAATCCAACAATTCACCTGCTTCATATGAACATTTTATATAATCCGGATTACTATAAAATACATTTGAATTAAAATCTGATATTTCATCACTAATGAATGAATTATATACAGTCTTAATAGCTTCTACTACATTCGCATACAAACCCATAACATTCAATATTAACGTTTGGTATACTCTTCCAATTGAAGTTACTGTTGGAACACTATATTTACAAGTTGTAATATTATCAAAATTTCCCTCTGTAATTTGATATTCTTCAATCCATTCATCACATACCTGTTCAAAAGAAAGACAGTGATTTACACCAGCCGTTCTTAATTGATGCACTAAATCTTCATCTGTCATTTTCCCAACTACATCTTTTACTTTATTATGAGTTTCTCTTGCAACAAACTCAATCATCGAACATACATAAAACAAATCATCTTTATTCCACTGTGTCGTCATCCACGTTTTCACTCCTTTCATACGTCAAACATTCTAAGGCTCTCATACTATGAAAACTAATCTGATGTGACGGATGTTTAAACTTTGCATATTCCCAGAAGACGGCTTTACTTATATTTCCACTTAAATAATCATTTACAAAATTCCAGATTGTATCATCTGCCATTGGGCCTTCCACAATATCATACTCGTGTATTTTTCCAACCCGGCATTCTGCAATAAAATCTAACCATTCATCACACATCTGATCAAATTTCTTTATTTTTAATTGTTTATTTTCTGTATATGAATATACATTAATTATTCCATGCTTATGTTTTCGTTCTGCCCATCTATATGCCTGTTCATAACTTTTTGTACAATAAAATCCCCATGAGAAATCTTTTGTATATCTTGTCTTTCTAATCTCAGGAAATTCTACTATCTGACCACTTCCATGATACAATTCCACTTTTTTGTCCATTTTTCTCACTTCTTCCATATTTTTATACTTTAAATTTCTTTTCACTCATTATTATCTAAAATTTCTTGCTATAGATCATACTCATCGTAAGCCTCATTCTTCTACAATGCAATTTACACTAATTCTATCTATTAGTACTTTCTTAATTTCAGTATCAAAAACTATAGTTATTTTTTATATAAACATATTTTTCAGCATAAATTTTTTAATATTCTGTAATTCTTCACACTTATGCTGGTGAAGAGTGATGAGGTTGTCGAGGTGTTCAAAGTAACTTCCAATTTTCGTCTGTTCATCATGCTCTGGAAAGGTCGCTGGTATAATAGAAAGTGTCGGAAATTGAACTCTCTGTTTTTCTTTCAAAGAACCTGTTGCAAATGTTTTGTATAACGAAATTGCCTGTGGACTCTTTAGCCAAGTATTTATGTAATACGAATCATAACCTTTATTCGCAACCATAGTTGTATAATACCCAGAAACAGCCACACTTTTCGCCATTCCATTGAATCCGACCGCACCCAGTGTCATGTTCATCGGATTATAAACTATATCTCCAGGTCGAACCTCTTTGAAATTAGTTTTTTTCTTCACAAGAAATTCTCTATTATATCTTTCGGACTTTGGTGTCAATCCATCCTCAACTGTTAAGCTCCACAATTCAATATCATCATCATTTGGATTAACAAAATTTGCAGTCTGTTCAAACACATCCCCCAACTTACGCTGTTCCCAATCTTCAGTAAACCCGGAAAATCTAATTTCTGGAACTGAATGTCCATTTTGTGGAAACATCTTTTGAAGCATATATTTTTTCAAGGTTTTCGTCTCTTCGCACTTTCGCTGGTGAAGAGTGATGAGGTTGTCGAGGGAGTCAAAATACTCTCCAATTTTTTTCTGCTCCTCTAACGTCGGATATGGAATTGGCATTTCCATAAACTGTGTAGACGAAATTGTAAATCTGTCAAATCGAGCACCTGAATCTCCGTTTAGTTTCATGAAGCGATGCCACTTCGTAGTTTTGAAATAAAATTCCAAATACAAATTATCTATATCCTGTGTTCTAAATACCGTATAAAGTGGCGACATTACGCCATTTCTACCAAGTCTGTTACGATTTATCGGTCCAACAGGAGCCGTTACAGAAATTCTTGGATTATAAATAAAGTCATCATTCCTGACGATATAATAACCATTCAGATTTTCATTGTTTACAATCTCTCTATCAAAATAATCCTTCTGGCTAATGATTCCCTGTTCTGCTGAGTTTGTAAACGGCTCTGAAAATTCATTATCTTTATTCTTCTCTGATACTTTATCGGCAATCTCGTTTAACTTACGCTGTTCCCAATCTTCCTGGTAGCCTTTAAATCTAATCTTTGGTTTTTTCATCTCTATTATCCCTCCAGCTTTCTGATCAAATCATTTAACGAAAAAATAATGTTTTGATCTGGTGATGTTAAATCTTTCAGAAGAGATACAAAGTCACCTTTGACCTGTTCCAATTCGTCATCCGTTTTCTTCATGTCCTGTAGTAATTTATTGATATCCACATCTTCTTCTTTTTCGAAATTATCAACATATCTAGGAATATTAAGATTGAAATTGTTTTTTTCAATATCCTCAAAGCTAGCCAGATAGGATTCTTTTTCTACAGTCTTTCGGTCACTATACAAAGCAAGAACTTCATCGATGTGTTCATCTGTCATCTCATTTTGCTTCTTACCTTTATTAAATTTCTTAGATGCATCGATAAAGAGTACATCTCGTCCGTCTCTGTGTTTTTTTAAGACAATGATACAAGTTGGAATGGATGTATTGTAAAATAAGTTCGCCGGAAGTCCAATCACCGCATAGATATTACCAGAGCGAAGCAATTTTTCTCTGATTTTTCCTTCTGCTGCTCCACGGAAAAGAACTCCATGTGGTAAAACAATTGCCATTGTCCCGTTATTTTTCAAATGATATAATCCGTGTAATAAAAATGCATAATCAGCCTTTGACTTTGGTGCTAATACACCATAATCACTGAAACGTTCATCTTGAAGAAATCCTGCTGCTGCACTCCATTTGGCTGAATATGGAGGGTTCATGAGAACCATATTGAAATCCGTTTCTTCTCCTGTTGGCCAATCCCCATCTAATGTATCTCCATTTCGAAGATGTTGGTTTTCCGCCACTATTCCATGTAGAAACATATTCATTCTCGCCAGATTATAAGTTGATGTATTCTGTTCCTGTCCATAGTATTTGATATATTCTGGTGCTGATGCATATTTTTTAGCATTTAACAATAATGACCCCGATCCCATACACGGATCATATACGGATAATCCTTTTTTATCTTCCTGCCCTGAAATAGCAATTTTTGTTAATATCTTTGATACAGCCTGCGGAGTATAGAATTCTCCTGCTTTCTTTCCTGTTTCAGAAGCAAACTGTCCGATCAAATATTCATAGGCATTTCCAAGTATTTCCGCATCTGAATTTAACAAATCTGCTTTATCAATTTCTTTTATAAGACTTGCAACTGTGTCACTCTGTTTTTGGTCGCCTGCACCTAATCGATTGGAATACAGATCAATATCGGTAAACAAATCTGCGAAGATTGGATCACTCTGCTCTATATTATTAAATCCTTTCTGCAACTGCTCACGGTTGAAAGAATTATTTCTTGCAGCATCAGCAAAATAAGTGTATGTAAGTTCTGGCTCCATAACATAGTGACATTCTTCTGACAGCTGATCTTTCAATTCTTCTGCACTCTCATCCTCTAGTGCTTCTTTATATGCCTCTAATGCTTCTTTCAATGTGGCTGGTTTTTCATCATAAAGCAAATCATATACTTTAATCAAAAAAGAATCTGAAAGATATTTATAAAATACGATTCCTAACAGATAATCCTTATACTCATTTGCATCCATTTTTGAACGTAAAATATCTGCTCCACTCCATAATACGCTAATCAAATCCTTGCTATTTTCTATTTCTGCCATCTTTGTTTACCCTCCATTTTCTATGAATAATGTTCAATCAATCTTTTAATTTCACTTCTCATTTGCTCCACCACATCATCCGGTCCAACAATCTTTATACCGTCCCCCAATGAAAATACCCATCCAAGGAACTGTCTGCTGACATGCACATTTACATTCACAGTAAAGTGTTCATCATCTGTCGGAAACAAAATCACATTTTTCCCAAAACGGTCAATGATGACACCTACCAGGTTGTTTTTTACCAGTAATTTTACCGTCTGTTCTTTTCCTCCGAACATTCCAAAGCTTTTCTTTGCATAATCAGCCATGTCAAGCTTATTAAAGAACTCTTTTCCTTCCCGGTTCTCACTTGAAAATCGGATATGAAGCATTTTATCTACTCGGTAATGTTTAATCTTCTCCGCATCCGAATCGTAGCCTACCAGATAATAGTTTTCATCGTCCCACGAAAGTCCCCATGGACTAATATGATACCAGGCTCCATTATGTCTGAGTTCCATTTCTTTTTTTACATTCCACTGATAATATTGGAACTTTATTTTCTTATTTTCTGAAATTGCATTATGAATAGCATCTACTGTGTAGTAGATGCTCTCATTCATTGTCTTTATTCTTCCAGACACATATACCTGACGCTGCAGTTTCTGTGCCTCATATTCACTAACCATTTTTTCCAGCTTCTTAATCAACGTATTCGATTTCTTTTCTGTGATGAATTTTGAAGACTGAATTGCATCTACCAGAAGTTTCAACTCAGGTAGTTCAAACGTGCGACTGACCACATGATAATGATAACGGTTTCCAATCGGTTCTCCTTCCACTTCAATGCCAAGAACACTTAGGTCACGAAGATCCGTATAGATACTTTTTCGGTCAGCTGTGATATTGTATTCCGCCAAACTTTCCATGATTTCTGGCATTGTAATATAATGCTCTTCATCTGTTTTTTCCAGCATAATCTGTGCCAGTCGGTACAGCTTAAATTTCTGATTTGTTCCCTTCGGCATGATGCACTTCTCCCTTCTGCCAACATATTTCAAGTATATCATAGGTGGGAAATATATTGTGCATCTTTTTACATAAATCTTTTTGTTGTAAATCTAGTTTTATACAAATGTAGGTTCGTTTTTCATTAATTATCATGAAAGAACTTAACTACAGCAACAATTATGATGATAATTCCAATCCAAAAGAAGAATTGAAATGCTCCTCCAAGTTCTGAAGCAAAATCGTTCAAAAAAGCAAATACCAGAAGAATGATCGCAATCAATCCTCCACAACCCAATTTTCCATCTTTCATAAGATCTACTCCTTCAAAGCTGCACTTCCTATATTCTAAGAAATACAGTATATCTTTAATCCTTAACTATTTCTTCCACCAGCGACATATATTCAGGAAGTTGATTCATAAAGGGTTGTAATGTTTTTCTGACCAAACCACGTCAAAATATGAATTCTCTTTAATGTAGTCGGCAAATACCCGACAAACTTTTTCAATTTCGCCGTCCTGTTCTTTTGTATACATTTTATTCTTATTTCTCCAACTTTTCTTCAATTCTGCTTTTACGATAATCTAGAATATCACTGAACAAAAGTAATCCCTCTGTTATGGCTATCATGACCATTCCTGCCTTTACTAAGATTTTCGCTTTCGGATCATCGGACGCTTTTGCTTCTTTAGCGATACCACCAAGTATTCCGATCAACCCAATATTCACCAGTCTCTGCATATTTCTGTTTATTGCTTTATTTTCATAATAGATTTTTCTTAACATCTCTTTATTTTTCATCGTTCATTGTCTCCTTCATTTCGTTTTTAAGGCTCTTCTTACAAACCTTACATATTGTTCCAGCCGGTGTTACCAGCTCAACTTTCGCATAAGCAGTCTTCCCGATCTTGTCATACAAACGACCGGCACTCATAGAATCGCCGATAACGGTGTATGAACTATTTGCTACATATCCGATTTTTCCAAGACCTTCATAAGTAACTTTGATTGCTTCTTTGTCATACTCATTATCTGGTTCTTTCTCTAGTCGGATCTTCGTTCCTTTTTTGAGAAAATCATTTCCAAAATAATGTTTTGTTCCTGTCAGTGTGATAAATACTTTTGCCATGATACGCCCTCCTTTAGCTACTTTTATTTGATGGTTATAGTGTAGATTAATAGGTGGGATATAAAAACCCCCACATATATTGTGGTGACCATTATAAAAAAACACAAAATAAGACCCAGAAGATCTGTCACAGTCATTTTGTGTTTCCTGGCATAATCACAGATACGCTTATACATAGGATCTTCCACCCGGATACTTAATACTTTCTTTTTTACATTTTCCGACTTTGGTCTTCCTGTTTTCGCCATATCTGTTCTTATTCCTCCACATTCACATTATGATTTTCGTATGACAAAAAGTTAATCCCTGTTTTTCGTCCTTCCACAATTTCCTGGAATTTCGTCAGCCCAATGCTGTAAAGCTCTGCCCCTTCCTGATAGCGGACAAATTTCTTTGCTAATTTCTTTGTTTTCTCTACATCTTTACGTGCATATCCCATACACGGCACCTCCCTTTTTGCATATAAAAAGCAGCTAACCTATTTTTCATAGACTAACTGCTTGTACTTTTGTTCCATATTCGGTTTTATTCTACAAATCCGACAGTGAAATTCGGTCGTATGTGCCATTTTTCTTATCTTCCGGATGTGGTTCCAGTCCGATAATTGTAATATCTTTCTGGTCTGGTCCATAAACCCAGTACATTCTCATTGCACCACTGGTTTTATTTTCCAGATATGATTGCCACACTTTCATTCCATAACGTCTGGATAATGGCTCTATTTCATGGGTTTGAAGACTTGGATACCCTGGATCTGCCGATAGCAGCTTTAAAGCCTTTCCCCATTTTTTATACAACTGTTCTTCCTTCTTTTTTATATTACCGGAACGATATTTCTCCTGCAGATCTAACCAAAGTTCCTGCATTTCAGGAATTCCCATTCGTATATTAAAATTCATCTCTTATTCCTTTTAAAAATCTGACAGGTCAATAATCGGAGAAACATCGCCTTTCTTAAAGTTACTTACTGCACGATCCATATCTGCCAGAGTTCTGGCTGAAATGCTCTCTGGCACTGCCAGTTCCCGAGGTTCCAAAATAATGCAGCCATTTCTATATTCTTTTACATTATAATACTGATAAGCAGCTCCTCTGAGGGTAATCCTTTTTTTATTGTCCAGATGAGCAACATAATCTTTCATCGTTTCCATTATCAACGCCTCCTACGCAAGCATTTGTGTGGGAAATCCCACCTCTTGTTATTATAATACGCTTTTCTATATTTTCTGTCAATCCAATTTTATTTATTCAGATGCAAAGATATCAGTAGTAATGAAATATTATCTGGTCTAAAACATAAATTGCCTGCATCCGACCAGTTTGACTGTAATATTTCAATTATTCTTACTCGCAAATGTACAAAGGAGATTGTAAATCATCCGGAAATTTATAAGTCTTTTCATAAAAAAGATTGTCTTGATTACATAGACTTAGACAAAAATCCTTATTATAAACCGTAAAATGGAGTTTAGAGTGTTGAGATTTCCTATATCAGAAGATACTTATGAATGTGTAATTACCAATCTTCCTTCTACAGAATTCAATCTCGAAGAAATAAAAAAGCTATACGCAATGAGGTAGGAAATTATGTCCCCATCCTTCACTACATCAACCATAACAGAAAGCAGATATTTTGATTTGCCTCGTCTCTTTTTATTTTTGTTGTAAATGGAAATTAAAGACATATCTTCACCATCGTAGCGAGATTCTGGATGCAAGTATTGTAGTAAAACTCATCCAGTTAATTTGAACCATCTTCATGAAACGATACACGGTATCTTTTGCAAAATCAGGAGTATTGCATGAGCCTCCGGTTTGTAATTGTTTTTTGACAACTCAATTATACCAAAGCCATTGGTTTCATGCTATTTTTATGCCAGTTATTATTGAATTTTCAAGGTGCATAGGCACATTTTAATGTGCGAAGTTTGATTATTTAAAATTTACGGTATCATGTAAAAATCTGCCGAACGCATTCATTTTTTCCCGCCGTTTTTTACTGATTTTCATTTCCTTTTTGCTGTGCCAATCTCGTGATCTGCTTCAGACCGGAACTGATCAAAGTCAATGTTACGACCCATGCCAGTACGATCAACACAATATATTTTCCATAGGCTCCCAAAAACTGTAACGGACAATCCCAGACTCCGTGAAGAATAACGGAAATCGCGAAGAAGAACAGAAAACGTCCGCTGATCAGCTGCTGTATATTAAACATCTCTTCTCCCTTTGCTGCCGCCAATGCCGCACCTGCGATAGCCGTCCACACCACATGCCCGCCGACTGCCAAAACGCCTCGGAGCAGTGTAATATCCATCATTGCCGAATCTGCTCCGGTTGACAACAGGCATTGGAATGCATAACCTGCAGATTCAAATACGGCAAATCCTGCTCCCACGCATGCACCCAGCAGCAATCCGTTCAGAATATACTTGGAGTTTGTTTTCCGCATATAATAAGCTACCACCACAATTTTTCCGGCCTCTTCCACAAAGCCGACCAGCATCGCTCCCCCGTAGGAAAGATCTCCCGCTCCCGTAATATTATACAGGATCAACGTGCAGACCAACGACAAAACTCCGCCGACAAAAAACATAGAAACCACGCTGAATATACTGATATTTCTCGGGGCATTAACTTCCCAGAAAAAGATCAGCAATGCAAACGGAACCGTCATCGCTCCCATAAAAATGAAGCCCGGATAGGCATTCGGATTATGAAACTCAATCAAAATAAAATACAAAATAAGACTGGTAACGGCCAAAAACAGAAGTACTCTGGAATACAGCCATGGTTTTGGCCATGTCGCTGTGATTTCTGATTCTTTCGGTGTTGTTTTCTTTGTTCCGGCAATGAAAAGCTCTTCTGTCTCTTCCATCGTATGCTTTTTAAACACCTCCGATACCAGATCCGACAAATGCACCTTCACCGGTCCGCTTTCACCGATTTTTTCATTCAAAGTGCCTGCCACTTTGTCAAAACCACTCTTCACATAATCTGCAGCACTTACGTTACTGTGTACAGCCCCACCGTTTCCTTTTTTTGCCGCCATAAGATCTCTGCCACAGCTGCTGCAGAATCTTGCACCCGGCTCCAAGGTTGCCCCGCAAAACAGGCAGAATTTTCCTTCCTGCCTGGTCTGTGTTTCCTGCTTTGTTCCGCATTTGGGACAAAACTTTGCTTGATCACTTAAAATATTCCCGCAATTTGGACACATTTTTCCCATAGTCTTTCTCCTTTGTCAAATATTCCGTTCCAATTATACTCCTACCCCATTTTTCTGACAAGTCTTTCTCCCAATTCAGATAATTCTGTCCCTTTCTCTCACTTTCTTTTTGACATGCCTCCTGAAACAGATTATTATAGAAGAAAATACCAGAATATTTTATTTCAACGAAAGAGAGGATCCCATTATGGCAAACTATTCTGACGAATCCACTTATTCAACTGCGTCCGGAATTGACGGCTTAAAGTACGTTGTTCTTCAGGTTACCTTAAAAGAAAAATTTCTCGGAACCGGATCCGGAAACTTATCGGCTTTGGAATCCGTTTTAAACGAACAGGCTGCCAAAGGCTATCGCCTACACACGATCACGACTGCGTCTGCCACCAGCAGCGGTTTTTTAGGCGGTGACCGTATTCAGGCCACCATGGTATTTGAAAAAATTCTTTAATGCCGTTTTTCCGTCTGTTCCATCAGCCTTGAAATCTCTAAGACTTTACGACCGGTAAGTTTCACTTTTCCCGGCGTATGTACAGCCCGGTCAATCTCGCGGGTATTCCTCAGAATACATCCGCTGTTTACCGGGCTGTTTCGATATGGAAAGCGAACAATCTGCATGGTAATGCCGGCATATCTCATGGAGGCTCTGGAAAGGGACCTCGGATTCACGATTTCAGGCATTCCTTCGCTGTTAAGTCACTTCGTAAAATGGTCTACAACAAAGAGGATATAGTTCTTTGATGATGTGACAAGCCACACCCTGAATGCAGCACCCATCTACAATGATGTCTTTCATCTTCTTGTTTTCCGGATGGAGAATGATTTTCTTATTCTCATCATCTCGGAAGTAGCGTTTCA
>ERZ773139.4388-NODE-4388-length-11339-cov-7.603421_pt1 | contig 11339 bp, 8 predicted proteins | sample MGYA00580854_ERZ773139 | MGnify/ENA primary metagenome ERZ773139 (study PRJEB29015, sample SAMEA2737809) | human gut metagenome | biome: human gut; feature: human-associated habitat; material: faeces | place: China | collected 2012 ...
ATTCGGGCAGAATATGTAAATACAGTTTCAGTATCAGACTGGGGATCTGTATCAAAAGCACTAAAAGATTCTGCAGATACATTAAATGCAATCTGGCAAGGCAGAGAAGAACAGGTAGCGAAAGTGATTGAACAGGCACATTTTGAGACATCACATATCCAGTATAATGATGAAAATGCATTGAGTTATACAATCTCATTAGCATTATATGCAGCAAGGAATTTCTATACGATTCATAGAGAACTGGCAGGTGGAAAAGGATTTGCTGATTTGGTATTTATTCCGAAGAAACAATTTGCAGAAAAACCAGCATTGGTTGTTGAATTGAAATGGGATAAGGGTGCAGAAGGTGCGATCAAGCAGATCAAAGATAAAAAGTATTTTGAGAGTTTGGAAGAATATAAAAATAATATGTTATTGGTTGGTATTAATTATGATAGGGAAACAAAAACACATGAGTGTAAAATAGAGAAATTAAAATAAAAAGGAATCAAACATGAAGAAAAAATGGTGGCACAATAAAATCGCATATCAGATCTATCCCAAAAGCTTTTTAGACACCAATGGAGATGGAATCGGTGATATTGAAGGAATTATCAACAAACTAGACTATCTAAAAGACCTTGGAATCGATATTTTGTGGATATCTCCGATGTATCAGTCTCCAATGGTGGATAACGGTTACGATATCTCTGATTATTATGCGATCGATCCGATGTTTGGAACGATGGAAGATATGAAACGTTTGATTGATGAGGCAAAGAAAAGAGACATGTATCTTTTGATGGATCTGGTTGTAAACCATTGTTCCAGCCAACATGAATGGTTTCAAAAAGCAATGGCAGATCCAGATGGAGAATATGGAACCTATTTTTATATCAAAGAGGGGAAAAATGGACAGCCACCAACAAATTGGAGATCGTATTTTGGCGGCAGTGTATGGGAGAAAGTCCCAGGATATGAGAATAAGTTTTATCTGCATTCCTTTGCAAAGGAACAGCCAGACCTAAATTGGGAAAAAGAAGTTGTCAGAGAGAAGATTTATGAGATGATCTGTTGGTGGATGGATCAGGGACTTGCAGGTTTTAGGATTGATGCGATCATGAATATCAAGAAAGACCTGACATGGAGTGACTTAGAACCAGATGGTCCGGACGGACTCGCAGATGTATATAAAGTAGCTGGAAAAGTTAAAGGAATCGGAGATTTTCTTCTGGAAATGAAACATCGTTGTTTTGAACCATACGATGCATTAACTGTTGGAGAAGCAATGTTTGTCAAAGAAGAAATTCTTCCACAATTTATCGGAGATCAAGGATATTTTTCCACAATTTTTGCATTTGAGCCATGTCATGCATATCGAAAAGGGAAAAACTATATGGATTATGACTGGCCGCAGCCATTTGATGACTGGAAAAAAGAAACATTTCATAACCAAAAGATCATCGAAAAGGCAGGATTTGAAGCGAACATTATCGAAAATCATGACCAGCCAAGAGGAGCGAGCCTGTTCATTCCAGAAGAAGATTATGGATTTTATAGCCTGTCAGCACTTGCAATGATCATGCTTTGTCAGAGGGGATTACCATTTCTATATCAAGGACAGGAAATTGGAATGAGTAACCGCAGATGGGAATATGCAGAGTTTAATGATCTGGAAACGATTAACCAGTATCATATTGCACGGGAAGCTGGAATGTCAGAAGAACAGGCATTGAAAATAGCAAGTCATCATAGCAGAGATAATGCGAGAACGCCAATGCAGTGGAATCACGATGAAAATGCAGGATTTTCAACAGAGAAACCTTGGATGCCAGTGAATGAAAATTATAAGATCGTTAATGTCAAAGATGAAGAAAAAGAATATGGATCTATTTTAAATTTCTATAAAAGACTCATCGCATTTCGAAAATCAGGAGAATATAATGAGATATTGACATATGGTGATTTTAAGCCAATGTATGAGGAAGAATACCATATTTTTGCATATAGCAGATCGTATGGAGATCAGAAGCTTGTGTTAATCTGTAATTTTAGCTCTGAGGGAAAAAGCGTAGAATTGCTAGAAGATTATGAAAGTGTTGTATTTGTAAATTATGAACAGACAACAGTGATTGGAAACCGATTGCAAATGAAGCCTTATGAATGTGTGGTTTATGAAAAAAGATGAAAATAAAAATTCCTGAGAGCAATAAAAATAAAGTTGTTCTCAGGAATTTTTGCTTCCCTAGATTGTGGAAGTGGAAATCACCTTTCTGTTATAAACAAGATGTAGATACATTGCATCCTGTGCTCTCAAAGGGTCATGCGCGGCAATCGCCTGTGCAATTTCTCTATGAGATTCAATTGTCTCATTGTGCAGACGGTTACCTGTTGTTTCTACATTTAGAAGTACTCTCTGGGATTGGGAGGAAGCAAGAGATTTCTGTACGATGTGTCTTCCATATATTGATGTTTTATTTGGAATTGAACCATATCATTTATGGAAAGATGAACAGGATCATCAGACAGGAGATGTAAAAGACGGAGTTCCATTTCAACCAGATTTCAAACAGCAGGATGAGGTGTTTCATGGATTTGTAAAACGTTATCCAAATATTAAATGTATTGCAAGACATGTCAGATATGCACATAGCTGCAGTGAAAATAGTCTGATGGCATATCTTTGGTATGATGGAAAAACTTATGAAAGCCAGAAGTTAAGATTTCACATCTTAGACCGTGTCGGTGGAGGAGATGCATTTGTCAGTGGAATCATTTATGCATTGATGGAAGCTGGATGGTTAAAGGAGATCTTGTGAAAGCAGGAGATTTTGATAAGATTCAAGAGTTAACAAAAGAAGCAAAAGAATTAGCAAAAAGCATTCGATAAAACATTGTAATGCACTCCATATATCGTATAGAAGAAAAGGAGCTAGTATCAAAAAACGATACCAGCTCCTTTTTCTTTATACAATCTTAATACAAGAGAACATATCCTTACACTATCTTTTTATCATAAAAGATATAATGATGATAAGATCAAAAGGTCATAAAATAATTTGAAAAAGAGGTAAGATCATATATGCCATGGAAGATTCATAAAAAAAGACATTTAACATCATTTCAGGTGATCATATTAGGGTTCGCAGGAGTGATCCTTTTTGGAGCATTGATCCTGATGCTGCCAATTTCATCGGTTCAAGGAATTATAACACCATTTCATAAAGCATTATTTACGTCAACTTCTGCAGTATGTGTGACAGGGCTTGCAGTCGTGGATACTGGAAGTTACTGGTCCGTTTTTGGACAGACAGTGATCATGTTTCTGATACAGATCGGAGGTCTGGGAGTTATAACAACAGCAACAGCGGTATTTATATTATCAGGAAGAAAAATATCGATTATGCAGCGAAGCACGATGCAAAATGCGATCTCTGCACCGAAAGTAGGAGGGATCGTTCGATTGATGAGTTTTATTTTAAAAGGAACTTTATTGATTGAATTGATCGGTGCGTTATTCATGATGCCTGTTTTCTGTCATGATTTTGGATTACGGGGAATCTGGATGGCGATCTTTCATTCTGTATCAGCCTTTTGTAATGCAGGATTTGATCTTCTTGGAACAAAAGGGCATCCATTTGTATCATTGACATCATATGCGGTAAATCCAGTGATCAACATTGTGATCATGTTACTGATCGTCATTGGTGGAATTGGATTTTTTACATGGGAAGACATTTATCTTCATAAATTTCGGTTCAAACGTTACCATATGCAGAGCAAGATTATTCTAACCACAACATTATGTTTGATCTTGTTACCAGCTGTTTTCTTTTTCTTTCAGGATTATGGAAATCTATCAGGGATTCACAGGTTGCTTGCATCATTGTTTCAAGCTGTGACACCGAGAACTGCAGGATTTAATACGACAGATCTTTCGATGCTGACAGGAGCATCAAAGGCAATGATGATTTTATTGATGTTGATCGGAGGTTCACCAAGTTCTACAGCAGGAGGTATGAAAACAACAACATTTGCTCTGTTACTTTTAAATGTACTGGCGACCTTTCAAAGTTGTGATGATGTGACAGCATTTGGAAGAAGAATCGATGTTGGTGTGATAAAAAATGCAGCAACGATCGCAATGATGTATTTTATCTTATTTTTTGCAGGCGGAATGACGATCAGTGTGTATGAGGGACTGCCGCTTTCAAGCTGTCTGTTTGAAGCAGCATCTGCAGTTGGAACCGTAGGTTTAACATTAGGAATCACACCAAAACTTCATATTCTGTCACAGATCATTTTGATCATACTGATGTATCTGGGACGTGTTGGCGGTTTGACGCTGATCTATGCAGTATTTTCAGATAAAAATAAACGAAAAGCAAGACTACCACTTGATAAGATCATAGTGGGATAAAAGAAAGAGGGAATTGATGATGAAGAATATTTTATTGATCGGACTTGGACGTTTTGGAAAACATATAGCGATACAGTCAAGTCAGCTTGGACATGAGATCATGGCAGTTGATCTGGATGAGGAAAGAGTGAATGATGCACTTCCATATGTTACGAATGCACAGATCGGGGACAGTACGAATGAGGAATTTTTAAAATCTCTGGGGATTGCAAATTATGATATCTGTTTTGTTACGATCGGTGGGAATTTCCAAAATTCGTTGGAAACCACCTGTCTGTTAAAAGAACTTGGAGGCAAAATGGTTATTTCCAGAGCTGAACGAGATGTACAGGAAAAATTCCTCTTACGAAATGGAGCCGATAAGGTAGTCTATCCAGAAAAAATGGTGGCAAAATGGGCAACGATCCGTTATACCGATGATCATATTCTTGATTATATGGAAGTCGATGCCTCACATGCGATTTTTGAGGTAGAGGTTCCGAAGGAATGGATCGGAAAGACAGTGGGAAAACTTGATATTAGAAAAAAATATGATATTAACATTATGGCAGTAAAAGATGATGGAAAAGTAAGTATGGCGATATCTGCGGATACCTGTTTTAAGGAAGATGTTACATTATTGGTATTAGGAGAATATAAAGCGATCAAAAAGTGTTTTTGTATCTGATGTCATGAAAAAGAGATGAGAGCTTATGTCAGACTTCATTTTAGCATTGGCGGTAATACTGATGTTTGCATTTGTGTTATTCTTTTTGAAAAAAGTAAATTATTTTCTTGGAGAAAATCGGAAAGTAATTGACAGGGAGCAAGATGATGACGATGATTGATGTGTTTATGGATTATTATTGACGATCATGATATAATGCATCCGATAAGGAAAGGGGGCCAAGATGAGCACAGGAGAATTTGTAGAGCTGAACAAAGAAAACGAACACATTCTTGTTTGTCTTTCTTCTTCACCATCGAATGAAAAGATCATACGTACAGCAGCAAAAATGGCAAGAGATATGCGGGCACGTTTTACGGCATTGTATGTACAGACAGGAAAAAGAGAAAGAGAATCGGACAAAAGAAGACTGGAAGCTCATGTACAATTTGCAAAGGAATCTGGTGCGGAAATCGTAATGACACATGGGGAAAATGTTCCGGTACAGATCGCGGAATATGCACATTTATCAAATGTCACAAAAATCGTGATCGGACAAAGTAGTGCAAAGAGAAATCACTTTTTCAGCAAACAGACATTAACAGAAAAGTTGATCGAGGCTGTTCCTGATATTGATATCCACATTATTCCAGATGCGATGAACTTAGATAATTATCGAAAACCGCATGGAGCGGTTTATGTAGGAAAGCCTACGATGAAAGACAGTTTATTGACATTATTTATATTTGCAGTTTGTACGTTGATCGGTCTATTCATCCAGAAACTTCAATTTACAGATACAAACATCGTTACAATTTATATTTTGGGTGTTTTATTAACGTCAATCCTTACAGATGGATATTTATACAGCATTGGAGGTTCTGTCTTAAGTGTATTTTTGTTCTGCTTTTTCCTTACGGAACCAAGAATGTCATTTCAGACATATGCAGTTGGATATCCGGTAACTTTTGTGATCATGTTAATATCTTCTGTCATTACTGGAACACTTGCAGCAAAATTAAAAACACATGCAAGGCTTTCAGCACAATCTGCATTTCGTACACAGATTTTATTTGACACAGACCGGTTACTTCAAAAAGCAAAAAACGATACGGATATTTTAAGTATTACATGTACACAGCTTATCAAATTATTAGACCGCAGTATTGTGGCATATGTTGTGGAAGGCGATGAATTGTCAGCACCACATATATTTTCGAATAAAAAGAAAGAACAGACAGAAGATTTATTGACAAGCAGGGAGCAGGAGATCGCAAAATGGGTGTATGAAAACAAGCAGCGTGCTGGAGCAACGACCGAACGTTTTAAAGATGCACAGTGTCTATACCTTGCCATTTGTATTGAGGATAATGTGTATGGTGTGATCGCAATACCAGTTGACGAATATACATTAGATTCCTTCGAATATAGTATCTTACTTTCTGTGATCAATGAATGTGCACTTGCCATGGAAAATAAAAAGAATATCATGGAGAAAGAAAAAATCTCCGTTCTTGCCAAAAATGAACAGTTAAGAGCAGATCTGCTTCGTGCGATCTCACATGATCTAAGGACACCACTTTGTTCCATTTCTGGGAATGCAGACATGCTGTTAAATAGTGGAGAACGTCTTGATGATATAACAAAACATCAGATTTATACAGATATTTATGATGATTCAGAATGGCTGATCAATATCGTTGAAAATTTATTATCGATCACAAGATTAAATGATGGAAGATTAAAACTGAAATTTACAGATCAATTATTAGATGAGGTGATCGCGGAATCATTACGGCATATCAGCAGGAAACATGAAGAGTATCAGATCGTTACAGAATGCGATGAATTGATACTTGCACATATGGATGTGCGGCTGATCCTGCAAGTGTTGATCAATCTGGTCGATAATGCAATTAAATATACACCGAAAGGATCTACAATCCGCATTTGTGCCATGAATGAAAATGGAAAAGCAAAGATTCAAGTAGAAGATAACGGCCCTGGAATTTGTGATGAAATGAAGCCGCATATATTTGAAATGTTTTATACAGGGAAAAATACGATCGCAGACAGCCATCGAAGTCTTGGTTTAGGTTTGGCACTTTGCCGTTCGATCATAGAGGTGCATAACGGGAAACTGGTGTTGGAGGACAATACACCACATGGTTGTATTTTTTCTTTCACACTGCCATTAAGTGAGGTTACATTAAATGAATAAAGCATTAATTTTAGTCGTGGAGGATGACCGGCCGATCCGTAATCTGATCGTGACAACATTAAAAACACATGATTATAAATATATTACAGCAGAAAATGGAAGTTCAGCTATTTTAGAGGCATCTTCTCATAAACCAGAGATCATTTTATTAGATCTTGGATTGCCTGATATGGAAGGTGTGGATGTGATCAAAAAAGTAAGAACATGGTCTAACGTACCAATTATCGTTATCAGTGCAAGAAGTGAAGATGTAGATAAAATAGAAGCACTGGATGCAGGAGCAGATGATTATATCACAAAACCATTTTCAGTTGATGAACTGCTTGCAAGGATCAGGGTTACACAGCGCCGATTAGCATTGATCCAGTCAGGCGAGGAACAAGAACAAGCAGTCTTTGTAAATGGAGAGTTAAAGATCGACTATACAGCAGGATCTACATATTTAAAAGATAAAGAATTGCATTTAACACCAATCGAATATAAATTATTATGTTTGCTGTCTCATAATGTTGGAAAAGTATTGACTCACACTTATATTACGCAACAGATCTGGGGCAGTTCACTGGAAAATGATGTTGCATCACTTAGAGTGTTTATGGCAACATTACGGAAGAAATTACAGCCAGATAAAGATGGCATGCAGTATATACAGACACATATAGGTATTGGATATCGGATGCTTAAGATATAGTAAATAAAGAGTGTCTGCATCATTAAGTGATGCAGACACTCTTTTAGATTCCAATATATGAAAACGCCCAAAAGAGGCAAAAAAGAGATTGATTTATTACCTACTATTTAAAAATGTGTTCTGAAGGAATTTTTACGCACAACCTCCGCATGCGGCACATGCAGAAGGAGTTGCAGCGCAGCCTCCCTGGGCGGTTTCTCTTAGTTCAGCTGGCAGTCGTTTACCAACGATATACATTGCGTTTAACATTTCGTCAAACGGGATGAGCTGATGGATTCCAGATAAAGAAATCTCAGCTGCGATGATCGCATTTGCAACACCTGCGGCATTACGGTTCTGGCATGGATATTCCACCAACCCGCCAACGGGGTCACAAACAAGACCTAACATATTCATTAAAACGGTAGAGGCAGCTCCAAGACATTGTTCTGGATCACCGCCAAGCAGTTCGACAGTGGCAGAAGCAGCCATCGCAGAAGCAACACCGACTTCCGCCTGACATCCGCCGACAGCACCTGCAACCGTTGCATTTCTCATAGCAAGATATCCGATCGCACTGGCATTAAACAGTGCCTGAATGATCTGTTCATCATCTAATTTATGAACTTCCTGAAGCCCAAGTAAAAGTCCAGGAACGATTCCGGCAGACCCTGCGGTTGGGGATGCTACGATCAACCCCATGGATGCATTCGTCTCAAGAGTCGCCATCGCATAGATCATACTTTTTTCTAACAGATCACCACAGATTCCAATTCCAGAATGATACCGGGAAGCAATCTTCTTTGCCTCGCCACCGATCAGTCCACCCATGGAACGAACTGGTTCTTTGATCGGAGTAAAAGCAGCATTTTTCATGATCTCAAGAACTCTTGCCATTGCATCATGAACTGTATCAGCTTCTTTTTCTCCTTCTATGATCTCGCGCTGTCTCATAACTTCGGAGATTGGAAGATCATGTTTTTTACATAATTCAAGTAATTCAATTGCGTTTTTAAAATCCATAACGTTTCAATTCTCCTTTCTATAGTTGAATGATCATAACATCTGAGACATTTGGGCTTTTCCTAATCTCCTCTGCGATGTTTTCAGGAAGAAGACCATCGGATTCAACGATAGAATAAGCTGTATTTCCTTTAGATTCTCTGAAAAGACGCATAAAAGCGATATTAACATCCTGATCACTTAGACATTTTGTGATATAAGTAACGACGCCAGGTTTATCTTTCTGAATCACGATCAAGGTACTGTATTCTCCAGTAAAATCGACTTCTACATCATTGATACGGCAGATCCTGGCTTTTCCACCGCCTAAAGATTCCCCACGGATCATGATGCGATCTCCGTTTTCATTTGTCATTAAGATATCCACTGTATTTGGATGGACATCAGTTTCTATTTCATTTGGTACAAAAGAGAAATCAAGTCCAATGTCTTTTGCAATCTCGAAAGAATCACGGATTCTCATATCATCGGTTCCAAATCCCATGATTCCACCTAATAAGGCACGATCCGTTCCGTGTCCATGATAGGTTTTTGCAAAAGATCCATAGAGTGTAAATTGAACTTTTTTCAGTGTACCATTTAACATTTTTCTTGCGAGAAATGCGATCCTTGCAGCTCCAGCTGTGTGGGAGCTTGAGGGACCGATCATATTTGGCCCCATAACATCAAATGCACTGATAAAAGACATAAATTAAGCCTCCACTGTATCTTCTTTTAAGATAAATTTCTTGTAAATAGAATCTACGACGATTCCGATCGCATTATCTCCGGAAATGTTACATGCAGTTCCGAAAGAATCCTGTGTGATATAAAGTGCGACCATTAAAGCACAGATTGGTCCGTTTGTATCTCCTGCTGTTGTACCAAATACCATGTAAAGGAAAGGCAATGCAGTCATGATAGATCCACCTGGAGCTCCAGGAGAAGCGACCATTGCAACACCAAGTGTCATAATAAATGGAATAACAGTTGCAAGGCTGATCGGTAACTGATTCATCAAACATACAGCAGTTGCACATGCTGTGATCGTGATCATAGAACCTGCCATGTGGATATTGGCACAAAGAGGCACTACAAAGTTACGGATCTGAGCACTGACACCGTCATTCTTTGCACATTCCAGATTGACAGGAATTGTAGCAGCAGAAGACTGAGTTCCTAAAGCTGTAGTGTAACCAGGAACCTGATTTTTAATAAGAGAGAGTGGATTCTTTTTGCTGACAGAACCTGCAATTATAAACTGGATCGTGATACATACAAAGTGCATGATGATCACTACAAGGAATACTTTCCATAAGATTCCAAGGATCGCAAATGTTTTTCCTGACTTTGTCATATCTGTAAATGTACCGCAGATATACAGTGGTAATAAAGGAATGATCGTTTTGTGAAGGACTTTATCGATGATCGTTGAGAAATCGCTCATTCCGTTGTAAAGGCTGTTTCCAATCTCTTTACCTTTCATTGTGGATAAGCATAATCCTAAAATGAAAGCAAGAACAACAGCAGATAATGTATCAAACAGCGGTGTGATCGTCAGTGAAAAATAAGGTTTCAGTGACGCATCAGCAGTCGCAGCAATCTGATCTAATGCCCCAGAAGTCATAAAGTGTGGGAACAGATTGGATGATACAAGGTAAGAAGCTGTACCAGCAAGTAAAGTTGAACCATAAGCAAGAGCAACGGTAATTAAAAGCAGCTGTCCAGCACCCTGTGACAGATCAGCGATTCCCATGGTTACATAAGCAAGGATCATCAGTGGAATGATGAATTTTAAGTAGGTACTGAAGAATCCAGACAGTGTTACAACAAAGCGGCAGAATCCAGTTGGAAGGAACTGTCCAAACAGGATACCAATAATGATGGCAATAATGAGTTTTGGTACCAGACCAAGTTTAAATTTTTTCTTTTCCATTTTTAATTACTCCTCTAAAAGCATAATCACATATCATCGTAGTTTGTTTAATGTGCACAAAAAATGTTTGACGTCTTTATGTTTGTATTGTATCATCCACGTATAGATGAATCAAATTCATAGATTTAATGATAACATTGAAAATTATTCATAATAGTACAAAGGAGAAAAAATGGAATTCCGTCAGATACAGACATTTATGCAGATATCACAAGTAAAAAACTTCTCGAAAGCCGCAGAATTACTGGGCTATTCGCAATCAGCAGTCACTGTTCAGATCCGTCAGTTAGAGACAGAATTAGGAGTCAGGTTATTCGACCGAACAGGGAAAAAAGTGACACTGACACCAAGCGGAAAAGAATTTTGGATCCATGCAAATAAGATCATTGATGAAATGTATAAGGCAAAAGATGCAATGAATGATACTGCAGAGTTAAAAAATCCATTACATATCGGAACGAT
>ERZ773139.4391-NODE-4391-length-11334-cov-3.522298_pt1 | contig 11334 bp, 10 predicted proteins | sample MGYA00580854_ERZ773139 | MGnify/ENA primary metagenome ERZ773139 (study PRJEB29015, sample SAMEA2737809) | human gut metagenome | biome: human gut; feature: human-associated habitat; material: faeces | place: China | collected 2012 ...
GGAGGGACTGACGGCCGACCAGCTCCGGTGGCTCGAAGCCGACCTGCAACGGGTTCCGGCAGGGAAAACGGTCTTCGTGGGGATGCACATCCAGTTCACGAACCGCTACCGCATCGCCGACGGCAAACTCTCGTGGAGCTATGCCATGCCGGCCGACTGCCGCGCGAAGATGCTCGACCTGCTCTCCCCCTACACCGTCCATTTCGTGACGGGCCATACCCATATCAACTACGCCAACCGCATCACCGAGCGCATGACCGAACACAACATCGCCGCCGTATGCGCCACATGGTGGTGGACGGGCAACTACACCAACGGCCGCACCCAGATGTGCCGCGACGGCGCACCGGCCGGCTACGGACTCTTCGAGATCGGAACCGCCGGAGCGAACGACGTGCAATGGCATTATCAGGGCATCGGCAAGGCAGCCGACTATCAGTTCCGCGCCTACGACCTCAACCGCTGCCTCATCACGCGCGACAAATATTGCCCCGACATCAAGAACAATTTCGGGACGGTCAGCGCCGAATTCTTCGCGCAGTACGCCAACGGCTACGACCGTCCGCGCTCGGACAACGCCGTGCTGATCAACGTCTTCAACTGGAACGAGAAATGGAAGGTGGAGGTGCGCGAAGTCGAGACCGGCAAACAACTCCCCGTCGAACAGGTCGACACCTACGACCCGCTGCATACGATCCATTTCAACATGAACCGCATGAACACCAATTCGACGGCCATGACCTTCCCGACGCTGCTCACGTCGCACATGTTCGAGGCGGTCTGCTCCTCGCCCACGACCGCGCTCGAAATCACCGTGACCGACGAATTCGGCCGCAGCTATACCGAAACGATGTCGCGCCCGCGCGAACTCTACGATATGTCCGTCTCCCCGCAGTGGTAACGGCCGCCGTCCGGACGGAAGCGGAGCGAGGGGGAAGGCTCCGCTCCGACCGGCGGTCCTGCGCGGCGGCAGAGGGCGTCCGCATCCCGATTCATCTCTTCATCTAACCTAATAATTTATCTCACTATAAAAAAACTACTGACCATGTTCGCAATCGTATGCGCGTTCCTCACGTCGTGCGATTCGGAAGGGGGCGACCTGAACCGCACGCCCCTGCTCAAAGTCGTCGGTCCCGACGGCTCCGATCCGTCGCAGCCGATCTCGATCGACGGCAAGAGCCAGGAGGTGGCCTTCACCGTCCTGGCCACGGCCGACTGGACGGCCGACATCGCGGGAGACGAGGGCTTCGCCCTCTCCGACCGCAGCGGCGCGACGGGCAACACCAAGGTGACCGTCGTAGCGGCCCGCAACCTCAGCGGCGCGACCCGCTCGGCTACCGTGTCGTTCCGTCTCGGCGGCGAGGAGCGTTACGCCTACACGATCTCGCAGACCGAGGAGCAGCCCTATCTCGACGTCGATCCCGCGACGATCTCGATCGTCGGCGACCGTACGGAGTTCACCGTCGCCGTCTCGACCAACCAGAGCCCGTGGAAGGTCGAGATCGACAGCCCCGACGGCGACGGCTGGCTCACCCAGCAGTCCAAAGAGAGCGCCTCGATCACCTTCCTGGCCGAAGAGAACACGACGGGCAAGAACCGCACGGCGACGCTCAAATTCGTCTCGGAGCTTCACCCCGAAGTCTTCAACTACGTCACCGTCACGCAGGGGTACGTGGTTCCGGCCCCGACGGCCGACCTGCTCGACGTGGTGTTCCGCAACGACGGTTCGGCCATGGACAACTCCTCGTCGGCAACGCCCGTGCGGCGGATGCCGTCATCGAGGCCGTAAAGGCAAAGGGGCTGACCGACCGTGTGGAATACATCGCTTTCGACTATACGACCTGCAAACGCATCGTCAACGCCCTCCCGGGTGCCATGGTGCAATACCTGAACGGCGACCTGGCTCCCGCCGCAGTCCGGCAGGACGGCATCGGGGGTATCGACTACCGCTTCTCGGCTTATTCGGGCAATCCGGGATGGGTCAAGGAGGCACATGTCAACGGCATGGTCACGAACGTATGGACGGTCGACACGGTGCAGGACATGATGACCTGCATCGCATGGGGAATGGATTTCATCACCACCAACAACCCCGAGACCCTGAAGGAGCTCCTCACCAGGACATTCGTGTCGGCCAACTGACTGCCGCAGGGCGGTGCGCCTGTGCCCGGGAATTTCGCCTGGCACCCCGCAGTTCCCTGAAGGCGCGACCGACAGCCGACGGCGGCGGGTATCATGCCCGCCGCCGTTTTTATTGCCCTGCGGAAAACAAAAAAGGCAGGCGGGCTCGCCAATCTGCAAATATTTTCTAACTTTGTGCATACGAACATGGAGCCTGCAGAACTCATATCCGCCATACGCGCCGGGAGCCGCGAAGCCTTCGACGAGATGTGCGGCCGTTATTATGCGCCGCTGACGGCCTACGCACGCCTCTTCCTGAACGGGAACTGGTCGCAGGACGTCGTGCAGGACGTATTCGTTAACGTATGGGTGCGCCGCGAGGCGCTCGACCCGGGGCAGTCGCTCTACGGCTACCTGCTGCGTTCGGTCTACAACCAGTCGGTCAACTACGTCAACAAGCACCGCCATGCGTGCAGTTACCGCTCCTACTACCAGGAACGTATCGAAAGCATCGGCTACGCCTATTACGATCCCGACCGGAATCCGGTCATCGAAAAGCTCTACTCGCAGGATCTGCGCACGAGTATCAACGAGGCGATCGCAGCCCTCCCGGCCAAATGCCGCGAGGTCTTTTCGCTGAGTTACCTGCAAGGATTCTCCCACCGCGAGATCAGCGAACAGATGGGGATTGCGCAGAGCACGGTCGAAAACCATATTTACCTTGCCCTGAGGCAACTGCGGGCAAAATTGTCGAAATCGGAGCTGATTCTGCTGCTGTTTTTCATTTTTTTACAAAATAATTCCCATCCGCTTGGGTAGATTTCTCCCGTGGATTGTATACTAAACGGACACAGAACAAATGGACGATACGATTATAATGGACTCAGTCATACAAAAATATTTTGCCGGGGAGACTTCGGAACAGGAGGAAAAGTACCTTCTCGCGTGGCTGGAGGAGTCGGAGGAGCACCGCAAATACTTCTTCGAACTGAAGAGCCTGTGGGGGGCACGCCGCGTCTTCGAGGAGAGCACCGACCTGTCGCGCTTCGCGTCGTTCATGCGCAGCACCGACCATCGGATCGGGAGTATCGTCGCCGGCGAGCGATCCACCCGTCGCCGCAGACTGGTGCGGTGGACGCTGGGGGCCGCTGCTGCCGTCCTGCTCGCCGTTTGCGCCGGCACGGCATGGCATTTCCTCTCGACACCCGACATATACCGGGTTTACGAGAACACGGGCGATGCGGTGACGACCGTCACGCTCGACGACGGCACGCATGTGTGGCTCAACGCCCGTACGAAACTGACGCTGCCCGAAGCCTTCGGCCCGACGCAGCGCAACGTGCAGTTGGCCGGCGCGGCCTTCTTCGAGGTGGCGCGGGACGAAGCCGCCCCGTTCGTCGTGTCCACCGACAAACTGCGCGTGCGCGTGCTGGGCACCTCCTTCTGCATGCAGGCCTACGAAGGTTCGCAGCAGGCCGAAGTCGTCCTCGAACACGGTTCCGTACGCCTTCAGACGCTCGCAGGGGTCAACCTGGTGACGCTGCAACCCGACCAGCGCGCCCTGTACGACGCTGCGGACGACAACCTCGCCATTACGCAGGTCAACGCTTCGCACCTCGTGCTGACCCAGTACGACCTGGTGACGATGTCCGACGCTACGCTGCACGAGATCATCTCGCACATCGAGACGACCTTCGGCGTGCGGCTTTCGGTGCCGGGACGCTACGGCGACAAACGCTATACGTTCAATTACCAGCGATCCAATTCGCTCGAAGAGGTGCTCAATATCGTCGAATACCTCACGGGCGAGCATTGCGAGGTCATCTACCGCAAGAAATAAGCGCAGCGGCCGCCGGATTCCCGGGATCGGCCGCACGCGGCACCGGCGCCGGCTCCCGTACCGGAATGCCGGCAGGATCGCACAACAAAAAGAGGCTCTGGAAAGAGCCTCTTTTGTCGTTTCACGGGCCGCAGGCGCCGCGGGATCAGAGCGTCGAAAGCCAGTCGAGCGTGGCTTTCTGCCAGTCGTCGTAATAGCGGAAGCGGGAGTTCATGCCCCAGCCGTGGCCGCCCGACGGATAGATGTGCAGCGTGGCCTTGATGCCGTGTTCCTTGAGCTTCTGGTAGAACAGCGCGCTGTTCACGGCTGGTACCACCTTGTCGTCGTCGCAATGGAACAACAGCGTGGGCGGCGTGGCGGCATCGACCTTCTTTTCGAGCGAGAACTCCTGCGCGACGGGTTTGTCGGCATCGTCGGCGCCGAGCAGCTGCACGAACGTCCCCTTGTGGCGTTTGTCGGCGTCGGCCGAAATCACCGGGTAGTAGAGGATCATGAAATCGGGCTTCACTTCCGAAAGCGTACCCACGCTGCCGGCGAGATAGCCGCCCGCCGAGGTGCCCGACACCCCTACTTTCGCCGGGTCTATGTTCAGCTCAGCGGCCATTTCGCGCATGACGCGCAGCGCCTCGTCGGCGTCGTTGCGCGGAACTTCGCTGTGACCGTTGGGCAGACGGTATTTCACCACGGCGGCCGTGACGCCGTTTTCGGCGAACCACTTGGCCTCCTTGTGGCCGTTGCCGACCGAAAGCGTCGAGTATCCGCCGCCGGGGAAGAATACCAGCGCCTGTCCCGTGGCATTGTCTCCGGCCTTGTAGATCCACATTTCGGCTTTCTGGGTATTGGACCACTGGCCGGGTTTGGGCTGAATCTCCTCGCCCGTCAGGCCGTTGGAGGTGGGCGCCGTCGCGTTGTCCCAGAGTACGACATGGTAGTCCTGCGCATAAAGGGCCGGCGACAAGGTCAGGGCGGCCAGCAGGAGCAGTGTTTTTTTCATGGTTTGCAGTTTATTTTGGATTAAACGGGTAAATCGGGTTCAAAGATAGTGTAAACCGCGTGCCGCGGCAAATTTATTCGGCTGCACCGGGTGTTTTTCGCACCTCAGGCAGGTCCAGCGTCCGTATCCGCTCTTTGAGCGGCGCGACGGCGGGTGCGCTGACGCTGAACTCCTCCAGTCCCGCTTCGAGCAGCCACGCCGTGGCTTCCGGGTCGGCAGCCAGTTCGCCGCACATGCCGGCTTCGATGCCCGCGCTGCGCGCCGCCGCGAGCGTCATGGCGACGGAGCGTTTCACGGCCGTATCGAACGGGTCGCAGAGATGCGCCACGCGCGGATTTCCCCGGTCTGCGGCCATGACGTATTGGGTCAGGTCGTTGGTCCCGATGCTGAAAAACCGCGCTTCCGCGGCCAGCAGGTCGGCGACCATGACCGCGGCGGGGGTTTCGGTCATCACGCCCAGCTCGATTCCGGGATTGTAAGCGGCTTTTTCCGCGTCCAGCTCCGCCATGCACTCCCGCACGGCGGCTTCGGCCCGGCGGAACTCCCCGACCGACGTAATCATCGGGAACATGATCCGCAGGTTGCCGAATACGCTCGCCCGGAGCAACGCCCGCAGCTGCGTACGGAACACGTCTTGCATGGAGAGCGAAACGCGGATGGCGCGCCATCCGAGAAACGGATTTTCCTCATGTCCGAAATCCATGTACGGCAATGCTTTATCCCCGCCTATATCGAGCGTTCGTATAACTAACGGCCGTTCGCCGCACAACTCCGCCGCATGCCGGTAGGCTTCGAACTGCGTCTGCTCGTCCGGAAACCCGCCGCGGCTCTGCATGTAGAGGAATTCGCTGCGGAACAGCCCGATTCCCTCGGCTCCCGCATCGAGGGCCGCGCGCACTTCCGCGACGCTGCCGGCATTCCCCAGCACGGCGATACGCCGTCCGCCGCGCGTCACGGCGGGCGTATGCGCACCTTTCAGGCAATGTGCGCCGTGCCGTTCCCGCGATGCGATCAGGGCGCGGTATCGCCGTTCGGTTGCGGTATCGGGAGCGACGATTATTTCGCCGGTTTCTCCGTTGATTATCAGCTTGTCGCCTGTTTTTATTTCAAGCATACATTCAGTCGCTCCGACCATCGCCGCAATTCCTTTGGCGCGGGCGATGATGCAGACATGGCTCGTGACGCTTCCGCGGGCCGTCACCACGCCCGCGATGCGGCTGAAATCCATCAGCGCCGTATCCGACGGCGTCAGTTCCTCGGCCACGACGATCGTTCCGGGCGCAAGTCCGGCGAACGGATTTTCGGCCGTTTCGCCCGTGAGAATACGGCGTATGCGGCCGCATACGTCCCGCACGTCGTCGGTGCGGCCTCCGAGGTATTCGTCGTCGAGCGCGGCGAGCATGCCGCACACCTCTTCACAGGCTCCGTCCAAAGCCCGTTCGGCCGAAAAGCCGTGTTCCGAAATCCGCTCTTCGACCTGTTCCGCCAGCATCGGGTCGTCGGCCATCTCCAAGTGCGCCGCGAAGATGTCGTTTTCCGCCGCCAATACGCCCAGCTCCGCTTTCGCCTGCGCCAGCGCGGCATGGAAGCGGGCCGTTTCGGCCGCCGGATCTCCGGGCGCGGCGGACGGTGCGGCCGAAACGCGGCGTTCGAGGACGAACGCCGTTCCTGCGGCAATTCCCGCCGCCGGGATTCCGGTCCGAAGCACGCGCATCACTCGCTCATGTTTGCGATGAACGCCGCGACGGCCTTCACGGCGGCGGCTCCGTCGCCGCCCTCGGCGCATATTTCGATCTCCGTGCCGCACTTCAGCCCCAGCGACAGCAGGGCGAGCATGCTCGCGGCATTGACCTCCTTAGCGGCGGTGCGGAAAGTGATCCTGACGGGCGCAAGGCCCTTGACAAGTTTTGCCAACTCCCCGGCCGGCCGCGCGTGCATGCCGTTGGGAGCCGTAATCGTTACTTTTTGCGATGTCATATAAGTCGTTGTTGGTTCGGTCGGTTTTCGGTTCTTCGTCCGGGGCTATTTCAGCGCGTCGTAGATCACCTGCGGGTCGGTCGCGGTCATAAGCCGCTGCAACAGCTCCTCGTCCTCGAACGATGCGCTCAGCCGGGCGAGGATTTCCAGATGTTCGTCCCCCACGCCTGCGATTCCCACGATCAGGTGCGCTTTCTCGCCGTCGAAATCCACGCCGTCGGGGTATTGCAGGATCACGATGCCGGAGCGCAGTACGCGCTCCTTGGCATCGGAGGTTCCGTGCGGAATCGCAAGCCCCATCCCCAGACAGGTCGTCGCCAACTCTTCGCGGCGCAGCATTGCATCGACATACTCCGGCCGGGCATATCCGCCCGCGACGAGCAGTTCGCCCGCCCGCCGGATCGCCTCCTCCTTCGGCTCCGCAGGCAGTCCGATCCGGATATTTCCGGGTTGCAGGATGGCGCCGTCCGGAGCGGCGTCCTTGGGGGCGAATGCGGTTTCTTCGGGTTTCGGGTCCGAATCGGCCGCGGCGTCCCGCAGACCGGATTGGTCGCAAGAGAGTGCGGATTGTGCGGACCGGGAACCGGATACACCGCAAGAGGGCGTAGTTTCTGCAAGCCGGACGAACAGGGCGTCCAGACCGGGATCGGAGAGGAAGTTGTCGATTACGATCAGCTCGGCGCCTTTTGCGGCCGCGGCGATCCGCTCCGCCAGTACGGACTGGCATACGACCACGTCGGCATCGGACGGAATACGGTCCGCCGCACTGTTGCCCACCGCAACGCCGATTCCCGCGTCCCGGAGACGTCTGCGGAAACGGGTCGCGCCGAGGGCGCTCGATCCCATGCCCGCGTCGCAGGCGAAGATCACTTTGCGGACGGGTCGTCCGGCTGCATGCGGCGATATGCCCGCTGCGCTCTGCGGGAGCTTCCCGACGGCTGGATCGCCTTCCGTTTCGGTCTTGGACGCACGTCGGATAAAGGGTGCGGCGACGAGCAGCGACACGGCTGCGGAGATCACGACGCCCAGCAGGACGATGAGCGTCTTGCCTTTGGGGGCCATCGCCAGCACCGAGAGGATGCTTCCGGGCGACGCCGGAGCCACCAGCCCCGCATCGGTGAGCGAGAAAAACAGCAGTCCCGCGGCGCTGCCCGCGATTGCGGCAACGATCAGCACCGGACGGGCGAGTATGTAGGGAAAATAGATTTCGTGGATGCCGCCGAAAAACTGGATAATCACGGCTCCCGGAGCCGACTGGCGCGCATTTCCCCGGCCGAAAAGCCAGTATGCGAGCAGTACGCCCAATCCGGGACCGGGGTTGGTTTCGAGCAGGAACATGATCGACTGCCCCGTTTCGCGGGCCTGTTCGATGCCGATCGGCGAGAAGATTCCGTGATTGACGGCGTTGTTGAGAAACAGCACCTTGGCCGGCTCCACGAAAAGCGACACTAGAGGCAGCAGTCCGTGGCGTATGACCAGCTCGGCACCGCTGCTTATGAGCATCGTCAGGCCGGTGACCACGCTGCCGACGACATAGTAGCCCAGAACGGCCAGCAGCATGCCGAGAATGCCGATCGAGAAGTTGCTGACGAGCATTTCGAAGCCTGCCTTCACGCGCCCCTCGACCATGCGGTCGAACCGGCGGATCGCATATCCCGCCAGCGGCCCCATGATCATTGCGCCGATGAACATCGGAATGTCGCTGCCGACGATCACGCCGACGGCGGCAATGGCGCCGATTACCCCGCCCCGCTCCCCGGCGACGTTGCGCCCTGCGGTGTAGGCGATCAGCAGCGGCAGGATGTAGGTCAGCATCGGCCCGACCAGCTGTGCGAGCTGTCCGTTGGGCCACCATCCCTCCGGGATGAAAAGCGCGGTGATGAATCCCCACGCGATGAACGCGCCGATATTGGGCATGACCATGCCGCTCAGGGTCCTGCCGAATTGCTGGATTTGTTGTCGCATAACTTCGTTTCTTGCTTATATATACAAGCGAAACGGGACTATCACCTATTCGAAACCGAAAAAAACGGCGCGCTTTTCATAAAAAAACCGTCCTCCTGTGGAGGACGGTCGTATAAAACGGAACGGACAGCCGCTATTTGCCGTAATTGGCGTCGATATAATCGGAGAGCGTAAAGGCCTTCGGCAGTTCGGGGGCTTCCAGCGGCGTGACGTAGGTGTCGATCACCAGCGGTTCACGCTTCAGGACGAGCTTTTCAAGGAACGCGTCGATCTCGTAACGGTTGTCGTACATCGGGCGGGTCGCCATGACGTGATTGGTGTTGGCGACCGAGTAAAACCAATGCGGGATGCGCCGTTCGGTAAGCATATCGGCGATATGCTTCGAGCCGAAGAACCCGTTGCCGTCGTACAGCACGGCGTCGTAGGGGACGTTGCGGTCGGCATCGCCGTGGAAGAGCAGCATCGGCGCGGGAGTCTTGGCCCAGTGTAGCTCTTCTTGCGTGTCGAAAATAGCTCCTGCATAGGATATTACACCCGCATAGTTAAAGTCCTGCGGGAGCTTCTGCTGCGCCAGCGGATGCCCGTTGCAGATGCCGTATTCGCCCATCAGCACCGTAATGGCCCCGGCGCTCGAACCGCTCGCCACGATCCGGGTTTTGTCCACGCCCCACGCGGACGCATGGTCGCAGACGTAGGCCGTAGCGTCGTAGAGGTCGCCGGTCGCCATCGCAAGGGTCGTGATCCAAGCTTCGGGGAAGGTCTCCTCGCTGAGCGTTCCGGCCTGCATGGCCTTCTTCATGCCGAGCCGGTAGTCGATCGACACGACCACATACCCTTTCCGGGCGTAATATTCGAAATACGAAAGGAAGCTCGCATTGTCGCGCCGGCCGCCCACGAAACCGCCGCCGAAGACGAACATCAGGCAGGGTTTGGTCCGGCTGTCGGGCGTGAGCGCCACGTAGCGGTCCAGCCGCAGCGTGTCGGTCTGCTTGACGGCATAGACGAAGGTCTGCTTTTCGACCGTCTGCGCATAACCCGCCGCAGCGGCGAAGAGCGCGAATAATACAAGAATCCGTTTCATATCGTCTGCATAAAATTACATCATCTCCTCGTAGGCGAACTGCACGGCGCGGTTCAGAATCGCTACGAACGGCTGCGTGCGGCGGAACTCCGCCAAAGTCTTCTCCAGCAGGTCGTCCGCGAGCAGGAACTCCTCGGTGATCCGCTTGGCGATGTAGAAATCCTTGAGCTTCAGCATGTCGGCGTACTCGCTGTCGGCGGGGAATCCCGTGGGCACCCGCTTGAGCTTGTTCTCCTCGACAAGGTCGAACCCTTTGGCTTTCCGGATCGCCGCTGCAATTTCCGCGCCGTTGTCCGTAATTTCGTCCCGCACGCTGCGCAGCACGACCGGTTCGGGGCAGTAAAGCCCCGCCGAAAGCGCGTTGCTCCAAATCAGGCTGTCGCAGCACGGTTCGATATGAAAATAGTAACCGGCGAATCCCGACTTCTTGCCTTTCGGAGCGACGTACGCACCTATATATGTCTTATAGGGCGACTTGTCGGGGCTGAACCGCGTGTCGCGGGCGATGCGGTAGGTGCAGTCCTGCACCCGCAGGCCGCGCACCGCAGGGTCGAACTCGGCGATTCCCTCGATCAGCCGCTCCGTGAAGGCGGCGAACCGCCCCTTCACGTGCGTCCATTCGGCGCGGTGGACGTCGAACCATGCACGGTCGTTGTTGTCGTGCAGGCGGCGGAAAAAGTCGATTACCTCTTTCATATTACCAAGCGAAAAGCGGATAATCGGCCATCAGGGCGTTCACGTCCCTGCGTACGGCGGCGATGTTGTCCTCGTTTTCGGGATCGTGCAGTACGCGGTCGATCAGCCCGACGATGTAGTCCATCTTGTCCTCCTTCAGGCCGCGGGTGGTGATGGCCGGCGTGCCGAAGCGCAGACCCGAAGTCTGGAACGGCGAGCGGCTGTCGAACGGCACCATGTTCTTGTTGGTCGTGATGTCGGCCGCCACCAGACACTTCTCGGCCAGCTTGCCCGTCAGTTCGGGGAACTTGGTGCGCAGGTCGACCAGCATCAGGTGGTTGTCCGTGCCGCCCGAAACGATCTTGTAGCCGCGCTTCACGAATGCTTCGGCCATCGCCTTGGCGTTCTTCTGCACCTGCGTCTGATACTCCTTGTAGCTGGGGTCGAGCGCCTCGCCGAAAGCCACGGCCTTGGCGGCGATGACGTGTTCGAGCGGACCGCCCTGAATGCCGGGGAATACGGCCGAATTGAGGATCTGCGACATCATCTTCACCGCGCCTTTGGGCGTGGTAAGCCCCCACGGGTTTTCGAAATCCCTGCCCATGAGGATAATGCCGCCGCGCGGTCCGCGCAGGGTCTTGTGGGTCGTCGAAGTGACGATATGCGCGTATTTCACGGGGT
>ERZ773139.4405-NODE-4405-length-11293-cov-2.665599_pt1 | contig 11293 bp, 15 predicted proteins | sample MGYA00580854_ERZ773139 | MGnify/ENA primary metagenome ERZ773139 (study PRJEB29015, sample SAMEA2737809) | human gut metagenome | biome: human gut; feature: human-associated habitat; material: faeces | place: China | collected 2012 ...
TTGATTACGACAGCTTTGCTTGATGATAAAGCAATGGCAAATACGCCCGCTTTGCTTTTCTGCGTTCCCGTCGCCTGCATAAAATCAATAATTGAGGATTTAATACGCTTAACGCCGTTTTCTGCTGTTTTCTGTCTTGCAGCAAGACGGTCTTTTTCTTTCTTAAACTTTTCCGCATCTGCTTCAAGCTCTCGGATAACCACGCAGCAGCTTTCAAGCTTTTCTTCTGAACCCATTGCTTCAAGTGTGTCTTTTACTGTTTCTTCGTCGATTTCATCTGCGGTCAAAAGAGCATAAAGCTCATTTGCTGCGGCTGTCATTTCGTAAAGGTTCATTGTGTACTCCTTTCATTATGAGAAAAAGTGTATTTATATTTTTGTTGATGTATTCCGCCTGCCTCTGAGACATTTCAAAAGGAACATTTCTTCCCTTTTCTGCGGCAAGCTCGTCTGCTTCTTGATAATTCATAACTTCTCCTATTTGACAAATTTAATTGTTGTGGTATAATGAAAGTGAATAGTGACACATATTCACTTCCTTAAGAACTCGTTCAGTTGCTGCTGGGCGGGTTCTTTTCCTTTATCAGGACATTCTCTGCGTTGGCTTCAAAGTGAGCCTGGCGCTGTTCTCTGTACAACTTTTCAAGCTCGACTTGATAGCGGCGGTTTTTCATGTTGGCAGTGTCAAGCTTCTTTGCAAGTCTGACGATCTCGGCATCTCGCTCGGCGTTGATGTTGTAAAGCCTGTCCTTGATCGCCTGATATCCGCCGAAGAAAAAAGCCGCCGTGAACAGACTTCCGAAAAAGCCCGCAAAAAATATCCAGAAAAACAAATCCATTGCTTATCCCTCCTTTCTGTTATGCACCTAAGTATTTGATAACATTTGATTTGTAAATGCGCCATTTTTTCCCGACTTTTGCTCCTTTGATTGTGCCCTTTTGCAACAGTCCTCTGACCGTCTTTTCGCTCAACTTGAGAAAGCAACACAATTCATTAAGGGTAAAAACTTCGTCGTAATAATCAATCTTCTGTTTCATTTCGCACCTCCTCATTTTTTATTTGGTGGTTCATAAAGGTTGTATTGCCGTTCTGAGTGTGATTGCCGTTTTTCATAATTGACACTCCTTGATAATGTAAATTATTTTCGTTTTGTCGAATCAGTCCTCAAAGAATTCTGTCCAGTGCATATCAAGGACCTTTGCAAGCCTTTTTGCGACCGGCACAGTCAGATTACGACTGCCTGATTCAATGTGACTGTAACCGCCTTGAGTAATGCCGATAAGCTCTGATACCCTTTTCGACGTCAGCCCTTTTTCCTTGCGACGGTTAATAATCTTTTCTCTCGGTTTCATCTCACACCTCCTGTTCTTGTGTTTACGCGGCATTATTGTACGAGTTCGTCCATCGTTACGCCGAGATAATCGGAAATGCGTTTCAGCAAAGTCACCGACGGAGCTTTGAACCCCTTTACAATGTAGCTTATCATCGCTTGTGAAACGCCCACATTCTCGGCAAGCTCGGTTTGTGATATTCCTTTTTCTTTAAGCAGAAGCTTAATTTTTTTCGTCATATCCTCACCTCCTTGAAGTCCTTGCGGCTTTTCTTTTGCCTTTGCATCGTCTTGACCTCCCTGGCTTTATTTGTTAAGCCGTTGCGCTTAACTTGGTTATATTATAAAGCCTAATTAGGCGGAGCCTAATTAACCAAAAGTCAACACCTTTTTACAAAAATCCTATTTTTTTGACATATTGCATAAAATCGATATTTCATTTGTAATATCCACGCCGTCCGATTTGTACTTCGTGTAAAAAGCTTTTTTAAATGCCCATTATCTCGTGAATTCACAAGTTATCTCGCAAAAAAATAAGTGTCTATACACTCATTCGGTATAGCAAGACAATCGCAAATTTGGCTAATTTCCGCCTGTTTAAACTGTGTTTTGCTTTTCAGCTTTCTGTTAAGACTTGTTTCGCTTATATCCAGCATATTGGCAAGCTCTGACTGCGTGATCTTCTTCTCACGCAGCCGACCGAGAAGCTTGGAATAATCGTAAACATAGTTCACTCTTTCCACCTCCTTAAAATCATCAAAATGACTGCGATATCGCCGATAATTACAGCTATATCAAGCAATAACGATACTTTTTCCATAAATAGCACCTCTTTATATATTGACAATGAGAGCAAAATAATATATGATAACCATACAGGGGCTTTCGCCCCTGCGCTTATCCGGATAACAGTTTGTTGATTATTTCAACAACTGTTGAGATAAGCTGTATTATGGCGGTTGCAAGAAGCACCTTTTCGGTAGTGGTGGGGTTCTTGCGACCGTTTTTCTTTTGCTTACTCACTGTGTTCACCTCCTTGGTATGGTTAGATTATATCACTTGTGAATTCACAAGTCAATAGTTTTTTGTAAAAAAATTTAATTTTTCACAAGTTTTTTTAAAAAATACTTGTGTTTTTTTTAGTTTTGTGTTATTGTATTCTCGGAGGTGATGATATGGCTGCATTTAAAGACAGGCTGAATAAAGCCTTGTCAATGCGGAATATGACTGCCGCTGAATTATCTCGATTATCCGGTATTGATGAAGGTACATTGAGTAATTATAAAAAAGGCAAATATGAACCCAAACAACGAAAATTAGAATCTATTGCTATTGCATTAAATGTATCTATAGCATGGCTTATGGGTGCTGACGTGCCGATGGAAAAAGAATACAAGCTCGTTTCCCCTACCGTAACGGACGATGTTGTAACATTTCCCGTTATCGGAGAAATAGCCGCAGGATATAACTGCATTGCCAACGAAGATTGGAGCGGTGACACGGTTGAAGTTCCGACAAGCTATTTAAAAGGCAGACCTAAATCCGATTATATGGTATTAAAGGTTCACGGCGATTCGATGTATCCTTTATATCAGGACAGCGACACGGTGCTTATTTTAAAGCAAAGCACGCTTGACCGAAGCGGTGACATCGGTGCTATCATCTATGAAGATGAGTGCGCCACGCTGAAAAAGATCGAGTTTGTTCACGGCGAGGATTGGCTGCGCCTTGTGCCGCTCAATCCGCTATATAAGCCCGAAACCATAGAAAACGAAGACCTCGAACACTGCCGTGTTATCGGCGTGCCGAGGCTGCTTATAAGAGAAATTGATTAACTTAGTTCATAACCGCCTTGCGGTGTGATAAATATTTAAAAAAGAGGAGAAATAATTATGTTTTGTCAAAAATGCGGAAAAGAGGATCATTATGAAAGAAAAGACTAAAGTAACCATTAAGATTGTATTATTTAGTATTTGGCTTACAGGATTTGTTTTAACCCAGATTCTTCTTTTATTGATAGTTAATGAAGATTTATCTGTGCTGATTCCCGTTATTTTGTGTGTAATTCCGGATGTTTTTCTAATCAGAGGGCTGATAAAAAACGGTAGGCAATTTAAGACATTAAGTGCCGAGTTGAGTGCTGTTCCGGCTTATCTCCATGAGGGTGAGATACAAATTGACAAAGCTCCGACGATTCAGTCAATAGAAACCGTTCCCTCGGAGCCCGAACAAAACGACATTAAGACATCTAATAAAACAGATATTCCACAAAAAATTACACCGGCTGCTGTAGCACAATATGCTCAAGAAACTACCTATAAAGCAACAGCATTCAGAGACTATTTTAAAACAACAGTGGTTGAGGGTCTTCCTATTCCAACCGGGACAAAATGTTCTCTATATCTGAAGTCAAACTGCATTCTTTGTAAATCTGCCGGTACAGAATTTTCTATACCTAAGGAACGCATTATCTCTGTTGTTGTTGATAAAAGTAAGAACATCCAAAAACAAATTGTTTCTTCTGCCGGCGGTGCTCTGGCCGGAGGACTTATGCTTGGTGCTGTAGGTGCGGCGTTTGGCGGTCGAGCAAAGACAAAAAAAGTTGTTTCAAAGAAAACGTTCTTATCCGTGGTATATAAAGGAAAAGACGGAGAAGTAAAAAACTTATTGCTGGAACCCATGCAAAACGATGTTTACCGCTTGAAATCTGCAACAAAAAGCTATAATCAAAATAATATTGCAAGCAACGAGAAGATTGAATTATAAGAGGAAACAATCATGAAAAAGCCCATGCAAGATAACAATAATTTGAAAATGTTTGAGGACAGCCCCATTCGTACAGCATGGGATGAAAACGCGGAAGAATGGTATTTCTCCATTGTTGATGTTATTGGAGCGCTAATTGAGCAACCGGAATATCAAAAATCAAGAAAATATTGGAATAAGTTGAAACAAAGGTTAAAAGAAGAAGGTGCTGAAACGGTGACAAATTGTCACCAGTTGAAAATGAAAGCACAAGACGGCAAAAATCGTTTAACCACCGACAAACGAAAAGAAAGAGGTTTTCAATATGTCCGATAATAACGGTGACATCATTATTTATCAGTCCGAGGACGGATTGACGCATATTGATGTAAAAATTGAAAATGAAACCGTTTGGCTCAATCAAGATCAATTGTCCGAGCTTTTCCAAAGAGATAAATCAACAATCTCTCGACATATAAAAAATATTTTTGATGAAGGCGAATTGGATAGAAATTCAGTTGTTGCAAAAAATGCAACAACTGCGGCAGACGGTAAAACATATGATGTTGAATATTACAGCCTTGATGTCATCATCTCTGTCGGCTACCGTGTAAAATCCTTACGTGGAACACAATTCCGTATATGGGCAAACGGCATTTTGAAAGAATACCTTGTTAAAGGATTTTCGATGAATGATGATTTGCTTAAATCCGTCGGAGGCGGATATTACTGGAAAGAGTTGCTTGCCAGAATCCGTGACATTCGTTCTTCGGAAAAAGTTCTTTACAGACAGGTTTTAGATTTGTATGCAACAAGTATTGACTATGACCCCAAAAGCGACGAATCCGTTCAATTTTTCAAAATAGTTCAAAATAAATTGCACTATGCCACACACGGTCATACCGCCGCAGAAGTAATATATGAACGTGCAGACGCAGAAAAGCCGTTTATGGGACTAACCTCATTTAAAGGTGATTTTCCTGTTTTAAGCGATACAAAGGTTGCTAAAAATTACCTCTCTGAGGACGAATTAAGAGTTTTAAACAACCTCGTTTCTGGTTACTTTGACTTGGCAGAAATCAACGCCATCGAACACAGACCGATGTATATGAAAGATTATATCCGACAGCTTGACGCGGTTCTTACTTCCGGCAACAGAGATGTTCTCGCCGGTCCAGGCAGAATAAGCCACACACAGGCTCTCGAAAAAGCCGAAAAAGAATATCGTAAATATCAACGAGACAACCTCTCCCCCGTTGAACAGTCATACCTTGAAACAATCAAAGAAACCGAAAAAAAAGCAAAAACAGAAGTAAAGAAGCTAAAATAAAAAACGCCGCCCGGTGCTGGCACACCGAACGGCAAAATACAATATTAGTCTTTTAAAAGTAGTTTTTCCCAATTGGCAGGAAAACCATATGATGAAATGTTTATATAATCGCTATATCTATCAAATATATTTTTTATTGTAGGAATTATATAGTTGTTCCACTCGCTCTTATCTAAAATTAAAAATTTAAGCGTATAAACAATATCAAATACTTTGTGCGACGGTTCAAAACTTTTATCAAAATTCTTGCGGCACTTTTTGGGTGTAACCTGAATAGCAAAATTGTATAATCTCATATAATGAGCTGTCAAATTTCTCAAATATTTTACACAATAAATCCAATTGCTTAATTGCAATGGTCCTGTTTTAAAATCCTTAGCTACAGCTTTTTGTGTTTCTGTCGGTAAGTTAGAATAGAAATTGTATATTGTTCCCATTGTAAACAATTCACAAGCAACCCATATCGGGAACTGACTGTTATAATGTTCAATATGATGCTTTACAAAAGGAATGTTCTTATTCTGGTGGACTGCAAGTTCAAATTTTTCGACAAAGATTTCGTGTTCTCTTTCATCTTTGAAAATATCAGGATTCATATATTCCATTGCGCCAAATTCATGTGCAAAATGATACGAAATCTTCGTTTTCAAACTATGTTCAACGATCTCAATAGCGTAATTGAGTATATTTTTAAATCTCTTATCGCATTGATAAATATTATAAATCTCATCAAAAGCAATACCCTCTGTGTACTTTCCGTTATTACTTTTATAATCTACCAAATAGCCGGTTAAATTATAATAATTTACATTTGATAAAAAATCTATTGCTCTTTCATCATCTGAAACATTTAACCCTCTCTCTTTGAGAATTTCAAGCTGTTCTTTATATGTTTTGGGCTTTTTAACTTCCGACATTTTTATCGCCTCTTTATAAAAAATCAACCCCGACATGGTACGCATTGGAAAGAGGCGTGTCGAGGTCTATCTCATGTTTATATTTTACACACATTTGTGCAGTTTTGTCAATACAAATTAAAGATTTTTTTAATTTTCTTAAAAATTTTTTAATTTTATCAAAGATTTTTTGATTAAACGCCGCCCGGTGCTGGAACACCGAACGGCAATACATCCAATCTTCCGAACCACCAAAAGAAAGGCTGTGGCTACATTATACCGCCTTTCTCAGGTTTTTGCAACCATTTTTTGAAAGGACGGTTATTTTTATGGCTAAAACAGCAAAACGACCTGACGGAAGATTTCAACGTCAGGTTTATCTCGGCAGGATCAACGGCAAAAGACAATATAAAGTCGTGTACGGAAAAACCGAAAAGGAAGTTGAAAAGAAAGTCAGAGAAATCAAAAACCAACTTGACAGAGGAATTAACATTGTCGAAAGCTCAACGCCTTTTGCCGATTGCGTGAAAAAATGGCTGTCAACGATGAAGTTTCAAACATCAGAGTCACAGTACAATCTATATGAATACCGTATATCCGTATTTGTTGAACGCTTGGGCAATTATCCACTACGCCATATTAAGCCTGAGCACCTGCAGGCCGTTTTAAACGATATAGCCGTCAACAATCCTACCACAAAAAATCCCTCGTCATACAAGACCGTGTTGAATTATAAAAACACCGTACAGATGTTTTATAAATATTTGACCGACAACCGATATATTGACTTTGACTCTTCGAAAGCTCTGACAATCCCTAAACAGGCCGTGCCGAAAAAGGACAGACGAGCCTTAACTGCCGAAGAGCAAAACCGAGTTCGTACATTTAAACACCGTGCGCAGCTTCCGGCTATGATTGCTATGCTCTGCGGTTTAAGACGAGGCGAAATATCCGCTTTAAAATGGTCGGACATAGATTTTAAAGAAAAGACGATCACCGTTTCAAAATCATTTGATTTCAAAAACAATAAGGTTAAGCTTCCCAAAACTGCCGCAGGTATCAGAACGGTACCAATGCCCGAAGAGCTGATACAATTCTTAAAACCGCTGAAAGGTAAAAAGAACAGTCTTGTCGTCACGAATACAAAGGGTGGTACAATGACCGAAACGAATTGGCGGCACCTGTGGGAATCATACTTGTATAATTACAATCACACTTTCGGCGATTTTAGAGGTTGGAAGCCGACGCTGCACAACAAGAAAGAGCCTATGGTTGTTGAGCCGTTCACGATGCACTGTTTACGTCATACATATGCGACGCTGCTTTACGATGCCGAGGTTGATGTTATGACCGCAAGGGACTTGCTCGGGCACTCAGACGTGCAAACCACAATGGGAATTTATACGCATCTTTCGGAAGAAAAGAAAAAATCTTCCATTGAAAAGCTAAACGACTTTTTGAACAGTGCAAGTCAACATGCAAGTCAAAAAGCAGTGTAACCGTTGATATATAAGCGTTTGAGCCTATCGTCGCCGTTTCTTCAAATCCCGCCACTCCGACCACTTACTGAAAGTCTTATTTATCAATGAAAACGTTGATAAATAAGGCTTTTTTCTTGTTTTGGGTTTTCTTAATCTGTTTAATTCTATCTGAGCGACAGCTATACTTTCAAATCCTTTCAAATCGTCACTTCCGATTATTGTAATCTGTTCAGAATCGGGGTCGACGGTTTTCTCTTTATATCGGTTCAAGGTTACCGAAAGAGTTTTTCCGAAGCCTGTCGGTGTTTCAGGGTAAATCAAAGTGTTTACACTTATAAAAAGACTCGATAGACTCATTTAACGGAGCTTTCAACCGTCATTTTTGCAATAAAATGTTATCCTGCATTTTTACAAGTTACATCTTGTATTTGAATCACTCTCTTTTTCACAGACTTTTGAAGTGAAGATATGAAAAAAGACACCCTTTCGGATGTCTTAAATCACTGTTTTGTTGCATGAAAAATCAATTTCCCGTTTTAATCGTTCAAGCTTTTTGAGCGATTGTTTGCAGTCCGATGCCTGCGAGGTCTATATGTTCTGCATCAACGGAAGTTACCGTTTCGTCAAAGTTGACATCGCCTGCCGCCGTCTGAGCCGCAGTCACATTATCGCCGCTCAACATTCCTCCTGCAATTGCTCTGACAATAACAGAATCTCTGCCATCGATGTAGCCGTCACCGTTGACATCGCCGCGAATAACAACAGTGAGTGAATCAATCACATTGCCCGAAGCGTCAATCAGCCTTACGGTGCAGCCTGTTGTCACCTTATTCGTGTTTTTCAGCATGGTGTTCTTTGCATCATAAACTCTGAGGTAAACTACCTCATTTTCAAAGAGTGAAACTACCTTGCTTACGGTCAGATTATTGAAATTGAAGCCAGAAACCAGATTGTTTTTTCTGTCAACAATCAATCCCGAAGTGCTTTTCGCAACAAGCTTGTTTATGCCAAGCTTACCCGTATAAAGTATGCAATAGCCGTCAACATAGGTGTCGAAATAACTGTAGCTGTCTATCACATTCTCGCCCGAAACAATCACATTGCCGACAGTGTACTTTGCACAGTCAAGAGTCATGACATAGCGTTTGAACTCCGTCTGTTCGGGAACCTGCGACATACTTGTGATATAGATATCCGTCGTCGCCGTGTCAATATAGATAATGTTCGTTGAATTGTAGACCGCGTCGCCGTTCTTAATCAATATATCTGTCTTTGAAGAGCCTGCCGCAACGGGATCTTTTGAGCCGATAACGTTGCCGTCTTCGTCATATTCCTTCTCAACATAGAGGTAACTGTATGTTTGAACAACCCTTGTAACTTTGCCGAGAGAATAGACTGCGTCTCCGCTCGTTGCGGATTTATTATCGGCTATAACGCCGCCGTAGGTAAAGAGCTTGCCCCCTGCCTTGACATAAACGCCGCCGTAATTACACTCATTATTCCTTACCGTTCCGCCGTAGATATACATTGTGCCGGAAACTGTAATTGCACCGGTCGTGGTGTTCTTACAATTCTGAACCGCAGATTTCTCGTGCATATAAAGGCTTCCGCCCGTCTGGACATTTACAGCCGCTGCACCGACAACTCCAGTCAGCTCCTTACCTCCGTCGATTATCATAAGTCCGTCGGAATCCGTGCCCGATTCATAGTCGCTCTGGGACTGCTGAACGTTATCGGCAACGGAATTGCCCAATCTCAGCGTTGCACCTTTCTTGACATCAAACATTATTCCGTAGAATGAGCCTGTTCTGATCGCCTTATAGCCCGCATCGTCGCAGAGAAGAGTTACGTCGCCGTTGACGGTAATTGTTGAGGTTACCGAAGCATTGGCAACGAGCGTAATTATCGCCGTCTCATCTGCCGAGACTGCCGCAAAAGCGTCGGACAAATCGGTGTATTCAACCGAAAAGGCTCCTGCCTTACTTACCCTTGCGACTGTTGTGGTCTCCATGCTGGTTATTGTACCGTTAGCGAGCGTGTACCAGTTGGAATTTGAAAGTCCGAATTTCATATAGTTGGTGCTCATTGCACTTCCGCCGAGAACCTTTGTCTTTTCAGCGTAGGTTTGCGGCGTTACAGTTGCCGCAAATCCGGAGCATGTGAGCTTGCCGGTTATATCAACGGTCTTGCCGCTGACAAGATAAATATCATTTGAAGAGTCGATCTGAGCCGCAGCGTCGAGAGAGAGCGTTGCTCCGTTATAGATTGCATTTCCGAGTGCCTTATCCGAGGTGTTGCTTGAAACATCGCCGCCTGAGATTCTGACCTCTGCGCCTGTTTCTATCTGAATTGCACCACCCGAAGAATATGCACGGTTAGAGGAAAGCGTACCGCCGCTGATTTCAACCGTTGAATAATTCATTGCGCAAATCGCGCCGCCATAGGTTGCCTGATTAGCGGTCATTGAAGCCTTTCCGCCGACAGCCGTTGTTGCATAAACACTGTACGATGCCACAACACCGCCCTTCAGCTTTGCAATATTAGCGGTAAATGAGCCTCCTGTGATGACAGCCTGTCCGCCGTTATTGTAAAGAACTGCGCCCTGTGTCGCCTCATTTGATCTGAATATGCCGCCGCTGATTTTTACGGTGCCCTCAAGGTTATAGATTACGCCGCCGACAGACTTGCCGATATTTCCGCTGAAAATGCCGCCGACGATCTCCGTTGTGCCTTGGTTATAAACAACTGCACCCATTACGGTTGCCGCTGACTGCTCTGCGGTTTTGAAGTCATATAATTCAACACCCGGCTGAACCGTAAGCGTTGCTCCCTCGGCAACCTTGATTGCAGAAGCCGTTGCCGCAACATTGTTGCCGTCGATATAGAAATTAGCCGAGCTTTCGTCTCCATAGACCTTTGAGCCCAAGGTCAGCTTGCCGGTTACATTGAACATCGGAGCGGTAAGCGAAGCCGCCCTTGTGAGCGTCGCGCCGTCCTCGGAGAAAATTCCGATTTCCGAGGTGATATTTACGGTTGAGGCAATCTCGGTATCACGGATAACATAAACCGTCGGAAGAACGGTTGAGCTTGTGTTTGAAGCATAGTCAATAGCTGCCGCAACGGTTTCATAATATGTATCCGTGCGTCCGTCTATCTGAACCTTTGCAACATACTTGTCCTGAACTCTCTTTACGCTCCTCACGGAACCGTCTTTTATCACCTTGACGGAGGACATGTTGTACATTGATGTAAGCTGAGGATAATAATAAAAATACGTATCATCGGCGGTTGCTCTCCAGTCTGAGCTTGAAAATCCGATGTTTGAAACAGAGGAAGACCCTGTCATCTGGGCGGGAGTTTTTTCCGTTGCACCCGTTGTCAACAGGTTTGTTTTATATGTTCCGTCAAATATAATGCTCGAAACATTTGCACCCACAGTATTGCCGAAAGCGACGCCGACCTGGCTTGAACCCGTTACTTTGCTTGAAACATAGCAGGTTTTGACCGTGCC
>ERZ773139.4408-NODE-4408-length-11288-cov-2.951927_pt1 | contig 11288 bp, 10 predicted proteins | sample MGYA00580854_ERZ773139 | MGnify/ENA primary metagenome ERZ773139 (study PRJEB29015, sample SAMEA2737809) | human gut metagenome | biome: human gut; feature: human-associated habitat; material: faeces | place: China | collected 2012 ...
CAGGATGCATGGCGGCGTGCCATTGCGCGCAGGGTGCGTGGCGGGGGAAAGTCTGACGTTATGCGGCGGTGGTGCCGTTGTCTGCCGTCAGCCTGCGCTCGTTCTTCCTTATGAATATGTCTGTGACGAGCTGGAAGCCGGTGTAGACGAGTATGTCGGTCAGAACGATGAGGTCGCTCTTCATTACCGGGCGCAGAGCCTTGTTGAGAACGATGAACGTGGCGGCAAGAAGAAGTATGGTGACAAGAGCCTGATGCTGCGACATTCCGGCACGCATCAGCTTGTGGTGTATGTGGTTCTTGTCAGCCTTGAATATCGGGTGGCGGTTCTTCAGCCGCGTTATGATGACCCTCACCACATCGAAACAGGGTACTATGAGCAGTGTGTAGGTTATCAGCAGACTGTTGTTGCGGTAGGGCATGACGTTCGGATTGTGCATGGCGAACTTGATGAGAAGGAACCCGAGAATGAAACCCAGGGTGAGACTTCCCGAGTCGCCCATGAAAATCTTGTGTCCCTTCTCCGGCTTCCCCCATATGTTGAAGAAGAGATATGCCGTGAGCACGCCCATGAGTCCGGCTATGAGGATGGCGTAAGTGTAGATGCCCTCATGCATGAAGCACAGCAGGAAGCCCGTGAGCGAGAGCAGGGCGAGTCCGCCGGAGAGCCCGTCGATGCCGTCGATGAGGTTCATGGCGTTGTCGATGAACACGAGCACGAACACCGTGAGCGGCGCACCAACCCAGAACGGGAGCTCGTGTATGCCGAACATGCCGTACATGTTGTTGATGTAAAGACCGGAGAGAGGCAGCAGCGATGCGGCTATTATCTGCACGGCGAACTTGGTTCTCGGTCTCACTCCCACAATGTCGTCCACTATACCTATGATGTATATGAGCGAAAGGCTTATGAGGAACATCACAGACCATGTGCCTATGGTTATCTGCCGTTGTCCGGTGAGCTGGTTGAGAATGGCTATTCCGAAGATGAAGGCTATGAGCGTGCACGGCAGGAAGCATATTCCTCCAAGGCGGGGAATGGCGTTCTTGTGCACTTTGCGCGCGTTGGGAATGTCGTAAAGGTTCTTTTTAATGCAGAAGTTGACAATGTGCGGTATGATGATGAAACCGCACGCGGTGCTTATGACAAAAGCAGACAATATCAGAATGATGCTGTTCTCCATTAATGAATTCAGTTTATATTATAACTCATATATTACGGTATTATTGCATGGAGAGGCATATATTAGCTGTCATGAAGCCTTGACGGCATCTCTGCAAATGGCTATGCGGAGATGCCGCGCGTGTGTGCCTGCATGGCTTTCCTACGGTATCAGCCGCCGGACGTGCCGTTACAGTTTTACCGTTTTTATGGTGCAAGTAACGGAAAAATATCTTACCTTTGCAGAAGATAAGCTTCGGTTCGGCAATATCAAGCCTGAAGAAACTCCGTTTCTCCGCCTTGCTGTTGCACTCACCTTGCATTATCTTTGCAAAAGAAAAGCTGCACTCGGGAAATAGAAAGCAAGCTTTCTTTCCTCTCGTTTGCATTATCTTTGTCACAATTTCAGTAAAAAGCAACATACACTTGATATGAGAATATTGGTCACGGGGGCAGCCGGATTCATCGGCTCTAAGGTATTTAAGGAGCTGGCAAGACGCGGCGATTTCGTAGTCGGGATAGACAACATGAACGATTATTATGATGTGAGACTGAAGTACGGACGTCTCGCCGAGTGCGGTTTTTCACAACCGGAAGCCATACAGAGCGACAGCGTGGTAAGGAATCCTGTGTACGACAACGCGCTTTTCATCCGGATGTCTATTGATGACAAGGAGATGACCGACCGGATATTCGAGGAATACCGCTTCGACAAGGTGATGAATCTGGCTGCGCAGGCAGGTGTGCGCTATTCGATAACCAATCCTTACTCCTATCTTCAGAGCAACATGGCTGGCTTTCTCAACATTCTGGAGGCGTGCCGCAACTATGGCGTGAGGCATCTCATATTCGCTTCGTCAAGTTCTATATACGGTCTTAACACGGACGCACCGTATAAGGAGGACGACAAGGTGGACACACCGGTGAGCCTGTATGCGGCTACAAAGAAAGCCGACGAGCTGATGGCGCACTGCTACAGCAAGCTTTACGGATTCACAACCACAGGTCTGCGCTATTTCACCGTATACGGACCGTGGGGACGCCCGGACATGTCGCCTTCGCTGTTTGCCGGAGCCATATTGAGAGGAGAGCCGATAAAGGTGTTCAACAACGGCGACATGATGCGCGACTTCACATATATAGACGACATCGTGGACGGCACAATATCTGTCATCGACACACCTGAGGACAGCATAAGGCGCGACAACGGGGCGCCTTACCGCATATACAACATAGGCTGCTCGCATCCGGTGAGACTGATGGACTTTATCGGCGAGATAGAGACTGCTCTCGGCAGGGAGGCTGAGAAGATTTATCTGCCTATGCAGCCGGGCGACGTCTACAGCACCAATGCGGACACGTCGAGGCTGGAGAACGAGATAGGCTACAAGCCGCACGTGTCGCTGCATGAGGGAATAAGCCGGTTTGTGGAGTGGTTCGTGTCTGAAAGGAATCCGTTGAGATGAGTGTCCGGACGGATTGAGGGGAGTGTCCGGACGGACAGCCGTGGAGGGACAGGTGTGAGACGGTTATGAAAAACATGTCTGAAAACGGCGGGAGAGCCTGACAGACGGTGCGGACTGCATGCGAAAGGCGCGCAATAGGAATGTCTTATTGCGCGCCTTTCGTGTTCTTGTCCACCACGTAATGCCTTATCCTGCTGCCGTAGATGAATTTCACCACGCGCAGAGGCATGAGCCTGAAAACAAGCCGGCTTATGGGAAACACGTATTTCGGAGTGAGCAGACCGTAGACTCTCCTTACGCCGTTCATGTAGATGCGGAACTCGTTCCATGCCTTTGCGCGGCTGCGGCGGCGGAACATCTCGTCGTCACGGCGGAAATAGAGCGTGATGTCGTCGATGTTGCCTATCTTGTATCCGGCGCATATGGCGTCGAACCACAGGGCTATGTCCTGGCTCGTGCGGTAGCGTTCGTCATACTTCAGTCCGTTTCTGAATATCGCGCTGCGCATCATCACCGTAGGGTGGGCGAGCGGACTTGCCTTGTATATGGTGCGCATCACCTCGTCGTTGTTCCTCGGATAGTGGCGCACGTTGAGCTTCGGGTTGCTGCTGTTGAACTCCTGCATGGCTCCGCCCACTATCGCCACGTCCGGGTTTGCCTCAAGAAAGGCGGTCTGCCGTTCGAAACGTCTGGAGTCGGACAGGTCGTCGCTGTCCATGCGGGCTATGAGGTCGGAAGACGCCAGACGCAGGGCTATGTTGAGCGACTTTGTCAGTCCGAGGTTTGTCCCGTTACTGTGGGTTATCAGCCTGTCGCCGATGCGCTCTTTCCATGTGCTTATGGTCCGCTCCAGCGCATCCGTCAGCGGACCGTCCTTTATCAGTATTATCTCCGCAGGCTTTACTGTCTGGTCGGTCCAAATGCTCCTTATCGACTCGTCCAGATATTCGGGACGCTCGTTTCTGTAAACCGACATTATAACTGAGATGGTCATTGTCTGTATCTCTATATAAGAATATTCTTTTTATTATTTGATTAAACCGTCCTTTATTCCTCTTGCAATCTGTTTGGCATATACGATCCTTGGCTTTACGAATAGAGGGAAGTAAACGGCTTTGACAGCGTATTTGAAGAAATGTCTGAATTTCCACCAGAACGGGACATAGTTTCTCCTGAAAAGCCAGATATAGTTCCTGAACTGGTAGTAAATGCGGAACTCGGATGAGATTGAAATGTCCTTGTTACCTATTTTCCTTGATTCCTTGCCCAACATGTGCCTTATTCTTGCATTCTCCGCTATATAGAAGCGGTAACCTTTTGTAGCGGCTCTCCAGCACCATTCGTTATCCACACCGTCTATGAAAAGTTTCTCGTCGAACATTCCTGCATGTTGGAAGTTCCCGGTCTCAATCAACGATATGGATGAGCGTATGTAGCTGCATCTTGTCGCGGTTGTGTACTGGCGTCCGTTCTTTTTTATTGTTACCTTGTCATATTCTTTGGATTTTGAGGGATAAGGCATGCCTGTCTTTATATTGACGGCTCTTGTGCCTACGCCTCCTGTCTTTATGCCTTCAGATTTCAGGAATGTGTATGTGTCAAGAAGTTTGCCTACGGTGTCAGGTTCGGCTATGCTGTCTTGGTCGCTGAACAGTACGAAGTCGCAACGGTCGCCAACAAGACATCGGATGCCGGTGTTTTGCGCTGCGGCAATGCCTGTATTATTATATAATGGTATATATTTTATTTTTGCATTCTGTGGAATCCGGTCTTCATTCGATTTACGGGAATTGTCTATCAGATAAACTTTATCTACCTGAGGTAATAAGACGTTCAAGGAGTGGAGCGTCTGCTCAATGTCCGGATTATATAATATTATGATAGCTCCGATAGTCATTTCATATACCTTTTATGATGCCTTTAATCATATTTTTCCAGCATTCGAATCCTCCTTTGACGAATAACGGGAAGTAAATGAGCCTCATGGAAAACTTTATACCTGTTGCTATTTTCCATTGCAAAGGTACATATTTCCTGCGTAAAAGCCAAAGGTAGTTGCGGTATTGGTAAAAATAGCGGAACGGTTTGGATATTATGACAACCTGCCTGCCTATCCTTATTTCCCTTTGTCCTACTTTGTGAGCGATGCTTACATTGGGTGTTATTCCGCAGACCATACCCTTTGACGCCGCACGCCAGCACCAGTCGTAGTCCACATAGTCTATAAACAGTCGCTCATCGTTCATGCCTACCGTCCTGATGGCATCTGCGGATATGCAGCTCCCGGATGATATGACATCGCGGCGGAGTATGAAATCCGAGCTTGCATATCTGTCCTTATGTATTGCAGACCTGTATTCCTCACCGCTGTCCTTGCGTTTCACTGTAGGGCCGAGCATCGCGAGGTTGGGTATGTCCTTCTTTATTGATTTAAACTCATTGGCAATCAGTGACGGGTAATCATGCCCGAAGCGGCTGTCCTGATCGAAAAATACAAGATGGCTTACGCACTCTCTCAACATAATTCTCATACCGATGTTCTGCGCTTCGGCTATTCCCTTGTTTGCCTTGTTGCATACGTAATGCATCCTGCCTATTTTTGAATCTTTTGTAAATGGCAGGTCTGAGTTGTCAACAATAACTCCGCGATATGTTTTGGCAACAGATTCTGCATTGCCTATATCTTCTTCTGAAGGATTGTAAAGAATTATTATTACTGCTATCCCGTCATCCATTATTCAAGTTCTTTATTATTCTTGCAGGATTACCTGCCGCTATACAATATGGAGGAATGTCTTTGCTTACAACCGCATTCGCACCTATAATTGCTCCGTCACCTATTGTCACATTAGGTAAAATGGTGGCTTTGTCGCCAATCCATACTTTCTTTCCAATGCAAACACGCCCTTTTGAGAACAGTATTCTTTCTGGAATGTTTTTTTTCATATTCTCAATTGTTGTGTCACCGTGTGAATTATCGGTTATGGTTACCATCCTTCCGGTTGTTGTACCTTCACCTATAATTATTTCATTGATGGCGGTAATAAAGCAATGTTCGCCAAGATCAACATTGTCTTCTATAGTTATGGTTGGGCTGAATTGCTGATTGTGGTATCTGACTTGTGCTGCTATGGTTGTATTTTTTCTTATTATGACGTTCTTTCCTATATTAATATTGTTACCTCCATATATCTTTATTCTTGGCCATACTGTTATGTTTTTGCCGCAGGATTGTATGCTGTAATGTATGAACCATCCGTATATAGAGCGATATATGTAGCATATCGCTCTCAATAGGAATCGAATTGCACTTACAAAGTATTTTGTCATTTGTTCCATAATCCTTTTGCTTTACCTTGAGATATTCTTTTGAATTGGATAATATTGATTGACGCACATATTAATGTAGCCGATATGAGTGTCACAACCAATCCTGTTGTTCCATAATAACGGCATGTAATGAATTCTATCGGAACGAACAATACTGTCTCACATACTGCCATTATGGTCATGACTCGTATTTTCCCTATTCCGAAAAGCAGGTAAGAGTAACAATTACTTACTACCATGACATAACTGTAAACAGCCATCAAAGCAGACAGTTGCGTGCTTATACTTATCTTGTCACCAATCCATATCTTATAGAATATCGGTGAGACGAAATACATAATAACTGTGAGCAGGATACATGCGAGCAGCAGTCTGTTTATGTTTTTTACAATTTTGTTTATCCATGTCCAGTCTCCTTTTGTATATGCGTCCGTTGTTGCAGACCATAATGGAGACACTATGATGGTGAAAAACAGGTAAAGGATGTTGAAGTATCTGTAAGAAATCTGGTAAGGGGAAACTTCTGCAGGAGTCAGGACTTTTGATATGATGAAGTTGGATGACATGAACAGCAGCAGACCGGAGAGCTGTATGATGAAAAAGGACAGTCCCAGCGTCAGCAGGTCTTTGCATGTAGCCGTGTTGAAGAACCTTATTGAGGGTGCAAGAAACGTGTATTTCTTACAGAATGTTATCGGATAGGATATAATATATACTATCAGCGGAGATAATGTAAATGCAATGACGACATTCAGCAAGGTGCTTTTCCCGAACAATGATATTACAAACAACAGAAGTAACGACACTGTCTGTCCGGACACAACAAGCAGGTTGTTTATAGCGGGAAGCTGCATTCCGAGATATATATTGCCAATACACTTGAATATGAATGTGGCACCCATTATTGAGAGTGACGCTATGAGGATTGTATTAAGGTGTGGAACGAGCTGAGGGTCTACATTCATTATCTTGTAGCAGTCGGTCATTGATATAATGAATGACAGGATTATCACTATTGGTATGATGGTTATGATAAGCATGCCAAATGTACTACTGACAAGCATACGGGCTGTTTGTTTGTCGTTTTTCGCCATAGCTTCTGCCAGTCTGTTTCTTAGTCCGTTGCCCAGACCGACATCTATCGCATCTATTCCTACGAATATGGAGTTTATGGTGAGCCATAGTCCGTACTCATATCCAGAAAGACATTGAAGTGACAGAGGCACGATGAGGAACTGGATGATGCAGCTCCATCCCTTTATGACCAGCGAACCGGCAATGTTTTTCTTTACCAGTGCGGTGCGTCTGTCGCCTTTGAATATGTTTCTTATGTTCATGTCTGTCTATGGATGTAGGAATTCCGCGTAGAACGCATTTATGCAGAAGAGCGCGATACCGACTATTGCTACCACCGACTTTGCGAGCCATCCGGGCTTTATGGTGTAATATATGTTGGCGAAAATGAATATTTCGGCAATGCCATAAAGTTCACTTATCCTGAACGAAAGCACCGGGAGGAACGACAGTGCGAGGAATGAAAATACAGAGAGTCCGGTAAGTCGGAGCATCAAAGGCAGGTATTTGTTGTGTTTTATTACTGTATCATAGAAGTAGAGTATATAAAGATAGGTGAACCATGTCACGACAAACACGGCGTTGAAGATATTTATATCACTGCCTTTTATGCCTCGTTCACTAAGTTCCTGATAGGCTGCGAGCTTGTCGCCTATATATGGTATGGGTATCTCTGTGAGAAGATTGATGTTGGCGAAACACAGAAGATAGCCGAGAGGAACAAGCAATGACCACATGAGCCTTGTTCTCTTGCTCATGTCTTTGTTGCTGAGAAACAGCACAGGAAACAACGCCAGGGTGGAGTAGTGGAACACGCAGCCAAGGAGAAGAAGCAGTGCCGTGAGTCCTTTTCTGTTCTCTGCCAGCGGTATTATAGCCATCATGAATATACCGGAAACCACACATGCCCTTATCTGGGTCATGTCGTGCAGTATGTAGTAGTTGCCCATATATACGAGCAAAGGAAGGAACCACAGTTCGGAAAGCCTCTTCATGGCAGTCATCTTCAGCAGAATGCCTGCCCCGGAATAGAGTATGAACATTATGTGAGCGTCGTCGGTGAAGCTTTTGAACAGCTGTGACAGAAACAGATACGAGTATTCAACAGCCATCTGAACATACGGATCGTCATAGTGGTTGTAGAAAAACTCGTAGTTCTCGGAGTCGTTGTCGAATCCTATCTCCTTGAATCCTGCGCACAGGAACAGTATGACACCTATTGATATATATATGGCTTTATTATATCGTTTCGTCCTTTCCTCAAAAAGAGAAGCGATGAATGTCAGGAAAAAGACCGAAAGCAATATATATATCATGCTCTTTCTTTATATAGAATCTTTATTGATGTGCCTATGAATGTGAGGAATGTTACGACGGCGACAAATATCATCCGCTTTGGTCCGGCGGGACGCAGGGGCACTGATGCCGACTGTAGTGTGGTGAATGCCGGAGTGCGTTCCTGCACCTTAGCCCTTGCCGCGTTGAGTTGGTTGGACATCATGCTGTAGGCATTGAAGTTGAGTTGCATCTCGTTTTCAAGGTCCTCCATCTTCGATTTGTAGCTTTCGAGCATCAGTTCGTTGTTTGCATCGGCGAACGATGCGTACTGCTGTCTTGACAGTGTGTATTTTTTCTTAGCCTCGTTATACAGCTTCTCTGTATATTCAAGGTCGTTGCGGGCTTTCCTTGTGCGGTAATCTGTGATGAACTCTTGCAGCCTGCTTTTCACCGAATCAGCCATCGTGGCGCATATGAGAGGGTCCTGGTCGGTGACGGTTATGGATATCACGTAGTTCTTCTTGTCGACACTGCACTCTATTTTCTTTTCCAATGACTTCATGATGCCGTTCTGTTGCTTTGTCAGTCTGAACGGGTTTATCTTCCCGTTTCCGGCAGCGGAGGTCTTTTCCTTGAATATGTCCTTCACCCAGTTCATGGCTACAGTCCACCATGGAGCAGACTGGTGCTTCAGAAGATAGTCATAATAGTCGGTCCGCAGAGTGCCGTCTGCCGTCACAACCTGTATGGGGAACAGGCTTGTTCTGAAATCGACGGAGTTGACAAGGTCGGGATAGAGTTCCGGCAGAATGGCGTCGCTGCTTGCGCCTGTGGCTGACGAGAGGTCGAAACCGAAAGATGAGGCTACCTGACTCAGCGAGCTTGAACTAAGATTTGACATCTCCGGTGCAAGAGTTACAGTACAGCGGTAGTAGCGGGGAACGCATATTATCAGCAGGCATGACAGTATGAACGCTACGGGCAGTGATATTGCGTATGCCTTAGGATGCTTGCGTATGGTCTTGACAATCTTGACAAAATCTATTTGTTTAATATCTTCCATCTTGTTGCAATGTCTTTTGAGTGGATGCTTGCTGGTTTTATTTCAACAGATTGACCAATGTGGCAATCATCGTTGCTATAGATGCCGTGGATGTGCCTATGGCGAGCCATTGTGCGAGAGACTTGCCGTCGCTCTTGGGCTTGCTCGGAACCACAATCTCGCAACCGGGGCGCACCTTCGTGCCATGGCCTACCTTTGCCACCGTTCCGTTCATATATATAATGTATGTCTGGCTCTTCTTGGCTCTGTTGCCCCATCCTCCAGCCTGGTCGATGTAGTAGGACACTTTCTTGCCTTTCTCATACGACACGGTGTTGGGGAAGAGCACGTCACCGCTTATCTTCACCGTTCCGTTGTATTCCGGTATGATGATGCGGTCGCCCTCGCGCAGTACGAGGTCCGCGTCGCCTCCCGGTTCCTTGAGAGCTTTGTCAAGTTCTATTCCCACGGGATATGTGGTGCCGATGTCGAGCTTCTTCACGTCGATGGTGTCACCGCTCTGCGCCTTCGCCAATTTGAGCAGAGTCTCGTCTCTCATCTGCTCCTCCGGAGTGCGTTTGCGCTCTATGCGCGCTCCTTCGGCGTATGCGCGGTCGTTCAGTCCGCCAGCTTTTCTGATGATGTCAGACAGCCGTTCGTTCTTGGATGTGAGCGTATAGGTGCCGGCGAACATCACGTTGCCTTCCACCTCCACGTTCTGCTGCTCGTTATATCCGGGACTCTTGCGGACGTAAACCTCGTCGAACGGCATGAGCGTGAAGCCCGGCTGTCCGTCGATGACGAATCCTTCCTTCAGAGCCAGAGTGAATGTCTGCCTGCGCCCCGACGTCGGGGCGCAGGGCCTTTGGGTTGTTTATGCGGCGCGCCACATCCACCTTCACCGTGGATGCCGCGTCCTTCAGTCCTCCTGCCTGTAGGATGAAGTCCTCTATCGTCTCGTTGTCGGCATACTGGTATATGCCCGGATAGTTCACCTCACCGTGTATGGTGATGGTGCGCTGCATCTGTCTTTCCGACTTTGTAGGTATGAAGAGCACGTCGTTCTCTTTGAGCGGAACGTCAGGCACGGTGCCTTTCATTATGCCGTCCAGATCGATGCTCAGCACCTCCAGCGTGCGGTCTTCCTTCATGCGGTGCATCACGGCACGCGCAGTGAACGCATCCTCTTTCACTCCTTCGGCGTGTTCGATGAGCGACCTCACGCTTGTTATGTCGCCTCCCACCTGATACATGCCCGGGCGGAATACGGCTCCTTTCACCTCAACCATGTTTGAGAAGCGGTTGAGTATGGAGTCCACGCTCACAGAGTCGCCGTCGGCTACATGGAATGTGTTCATGTCGAATTCGGTGATGTTGTAAACCGAGTAGTCGCGTCCGGTCTTGCGCACCAGCCGCACAGCCTTGCGGTAGGCGTCACCGGCGAATCCTCCTGCATACTTCAGCAGTGTGCCGACGCTCTCGTCCTTCTTCATCTCATAATACATCGGGCGTTTCACCTTTCCGGTGATGTTCACAAGACAGTCGTATGGCTCCACGGTTATGACGTCGCCGTCGGCAAGTCTGATGTTGCCGGTGAGCTTGCCGTTGAGTATATAGTCGTATATGTCGACCTTGCTCACGAGCTTGTTGTTGCGGTATACCTTGATGTTGCGGAGCGTACCGATGTCGTTCGTCCCTCCTGCCATGTACAGAGCGTGGAACACTGAGGCGAAAGCCGACAGCGTGTAAGTGCCGGGGAGAGCCACCTCACCCATCACGTTTACGGTTATCGTGCGTGTCTGCCCGAGCGTAAGTCTCACCTTGCTGCTGCTGTAGCGTGCTCCGAGCTGCGATTTTATGCGGGCGTTTGCCTGCTGCACGGTGAGTCCGCTCACCTGTATTGGTCCGAACCCCTCGATGGTAACGTCGCCGTCGGG
>ERZ773139.4411-NODE-4411-length-11281-cov-9.123998_pt1 | contig 11281 bp, 14 predicted proteins | sample MGYA00580854_ERZ773139 | MGnify/ENA primary metagenome ERZ773139 (study PRJEB29015, sample SAMEA2737809) | human gut metagenome | biome: human gut; feature: human-associated habitat; material: faeces | place: China | collected 2012 ...
GCATACGACCCATAGTATCAGTCATACCGTAAGAAGCAGCGACCGAGCATCCCTGTAAACATTTACTAATCTGTTATAGATAGTTGTGTTACAGTTAGATATTCAAGTATATTAAAGAACTCTTCAGTTTATTAGTTACTGTTATATTATTAAATGGTCGTGAATAAGTCACAAATGACTAACTACTGACCTTTATTATTCTGTTGTTTATTCTCTCTTATAGCTCTCTGATGGTCTAAGCGTTTCTGTTGTTCAAGCACTTCTTCCCTTGTAGGGGGATGTTTCTTCCATTCTTCTATTGACTTGCGAGTACGCTCTATCCATTCTTTGTGAAATTCGTTAATATATTCCACGAATCTTATGTTTCTGAGTTCAAAACAAAGATAGTTATTCCTTTTTTAACTTCCATGATTGGTACGACATTTTATTTCTTGGGGCTTATAATCTGGATATTTCCTTAAAATGTAGTAACTCTATAAACGAAAAACAGCATAAGAGTTTTTTAGGCTCAAATGCTATCTCATTTAAAACAATAGACAGATGAAATCCAAGGAATCACTAAAGCTATTAATATGAGTAGCAAACAGTAATTCTTTACTCTTTTCTTCTTGATGTTGTAAACAAGGGATGGTATAAGTATTAATATGCTAACTATTAACAGCCAGTTTTCTATGGAATTAATGCATTCCAGTCTTTCCTTGTAGATTGAATTATATAAACGGCTATATCTTTCTTCTTCTGTTATCAAACTATGTATAAATGCTCTGACCGCACAAATGCCCATTGATAGACAAGCAGGTTTTTTTATATCTTTCAAGAATCTCATATTCCAAATAATTGAAAAATAAATGAACTGACATTATTACCAACCATTACCAATAGTTTAGGAACTATAAACAGTAGCAACAAAAGTAGGCTTTGCATCCAGTTCTTTTGAGTGATATGATATATAGCCATGCCTGTTATAAATACTCCAATAACCCACCATGAAATCTCATATTGCTTTAGTAGATATTCATCATAGTAGGGTAATGGTTTACTTATAAGGATAAAACTCAATATCCATATAATATAGATAGCTTTCCAGTCTGTACAGTATTTTAGTAGTTTCATTTACAATGGCTTAAAACAACTTTATCTGAACTTCCATTATTTTATGGCTTGTCCAGATAAAGCAGTTAGGTCTATTCTTCATTGCCCCAATTGTATCCCTATTCCTAAATTCTCAAAGAAAATATTATAAACTTCTGGTTTCTTTTTATATGGTTGTATTTTTATGGTGGCTGCAACAGTATGAGGTTTACCATTTGAAGTATCTGGAGTATAAGGCCATGCTTGCATTATATTGTTAAATCGTTCAAATTCTCCCTCTGTATAATATTCAACACTACCTGTATATTGGTACCACTCTCCAGATTTTATTCTTTTCTTTTTTATTTTCTTATCTTCTTCTATTCTCATTGCAAATAGTTTGACTTTCATTATATATTGAGAAGGGTGCTTTCCATGTTCATAAATAATAAACTCATCATAAGTTCCTTGTAATATATAGCCTCCATTGATATATGTATAGGGATTGGATTTTTCCCATTGTCCCCAATAACCATTGATTAGTTTACAAAAGCTAAAATAAGTCTGTCCCCAAGTAGGAATAAAACAAAGCAATAAAACTAAAGTCAATAAAATTTTTTTCATATAAAGTTGAAATTTATCGTTCTTCTAATCCGTAAACCAATATGCAATCGTTAAAGTCAACATAAAGTTGCTTACTTCCGTCTGATTGCTTTCTTAATCGTACTTGGCAACGTAATCCATCTTCATTTACGCAGTTAAATAAAAGTGATGTTCCGCCATCCATATCTTTTTCTTCTCCTTTATATTCGTAGACATCATATTCTTGCATAGTATCACTATAAATATTAATGATATTCCTATCAACACTAATTACAACAAGCATATGAGAAGGTTCCCAGTCACTCCAATCTGTCCATCTATTATTTTCATAATATTTGTATGCAAAACTTGTTGTATAAAATTTATAAGTCTGTGCTTTAATAGAACAGATGGAAAAAAAGAGTATTAAAAAAAAGAATAGTTTTTTCATAAGTTACCCAAATAAATTACCAAATAACCACAATACAAATATTATTCCTGCACCCCATAAAAATATTTGGAATAAAATATATCCACATCCCATTCCACCCATTAAAGCACCAGAAAAAGCACCAGCACCTCTTTCTCCATCTTTAGAGCTTGAAGCTCCCCATATTGCCCCAATAATGATTGCAATAACGATAATCCAAATCCACATAATATTCTTGTTTTTAATTAAATATGTTTATTGGTGCATATAGCCCAAATGATTCCACCAATATTTATAAGATTATATAGTATTACAAGCCCTGTTGACAATGGCATTTCTTTAACAATACCACACGTTATTCCTATAACTAATAGTGAAATATACCCAATCTCATTATCTTTATATAATGTAGCAATTAAAGACACTACTCCTGCAATAATAGAGTATGTAATAAATTCATAAGAAATCAATGTTCCTAATGTTGTTTCGTTTGTTATTTCAATCATTGAAAAAACTATATCCTTGGCAATCCATCCACCACCAAAGTAGATTATGATTCCTATGAGTATTGCTATTAGTTTTCCCATATTTATTGCTTTTTATAAACAACGCTTCCAAAAGCACTGTTTTCAATTAACAAGCCATTATTCAGTTCTAAAGTAGAACTTTCTCCATTCATATTTATTATGATGGTAGAAGCTTCTGTTTTTTCCCAAGTAAAACTAATTTTTTGCGTATTAGTCATTCCTTGTACTGTGAATAATCCACTCCCATCTTCATTAAATTTCCATGTAGATAGTAAATAATCATCAGAGTTGTCTCTGTATTCTTTCCATGTACCAATTATTGAATCAGAATCTTGTGTAATGCAAGAATAAAAACTTGTATTTAATGTAATCAATAATGAGATAGCTAATAGTTTATATGTTTTCATTATGGAAGTAGTTATGCCTACCTGTTCCCTTTGATAAGCTATTAATAAAAAACATTGGAGAACTTATAATCAAGCTACTACTTGATTATCAATGTTTAAATCTTTACGCAAAGATATTAATATATTTCCCATTAAAGAAATATAAAAGGGATGAAAGTATATAAAACTTTGATTTTTAACAGTTGAGAAAAAGCTAAGAGCTTATATACTCTTTATACGGCTATATCTTTGGCTATTTACAAACAGCTATCTCCGTATGAATTATAAGAGTTGAGATAGTTCTAAAGTCTAAAAATTTATGGATTTGACCTGTTACTATAAGGCTGAAATGCCAAACATAAATAATCAGACTTTAGGTATATCTGGAGTTTAAAATTAAGGTAGGACAAACTCAGATTAGGGTATATAAAGCTAACCTTGTTCTTGATTTGTCCTACCTTTTTAGATATTCATATCATTAAAACGGTCTGTTACCATATTTATAATCCAGTATAGAATTACAGATTCTATCATAAAAAGAGAATCCGCAGCCTGTATAGAAATATCTATGATAGGTTGCTTGGTATTTACGCTGCAATTTGATGTTATTTCTAAGCATATCATCCAATTTATCTAAGGAATGTTTCAATGCCTGTACTACCTTTATATATCTGAGGTTATTGTCCACTTCACCCAAACGGTTTTCTAAATCTCTGATATGGTCTATAAGTTTATCTATCTGTTTATCCATTATTGTAAATTTTAGATGTTGGTAGAAATAAAAAAAGGACAACTACTTATTAATAGCTGTCCTTTCTTCAATATTAGTAATATGTGTGTTATTTCTTGGAATAATGGTATCTCATAGAGAATATATAAACCTCTATTGTATCATCATGCACGGAGTAAACAATTCTATGCTCTGCATTGATTCTTCTTGACCATTTTCCTGCCAGTTCATATTTAAGCGGTTCTGGTTTTCCTATTCCTGTGTATGGGTGTGCGGCAATATCTTCCAATAAAGTTTTGATTTTATTCAATATTGCTTTGTTCCCACTTTGGGTAAAGTATAGGTATTCTTTTCGTGCCTGTTCTGATAATGTTATTCTGTACATGCTACCCGTTTTAAGAAGTCCTCTATGCTTTCACCTTCATTCTGGGATATAGAATTACCGTTCTTAATATCCTCTTCACCTTTATGTATTGCTTCCATTGTATCGGGTGACGACATGATGTATTCTGTTTCCTTTAGAGAATTGTATTCATCCAAAGAAATCATTACTACTCCTTTGCCATTCCCACGATTGACAACTACGGTATCATAATCGTCAATGACCGCATCAATGTAGCTTTTCAAGTTGGCTCTTAAATCTGTGTAATTGGCTGTTCTCATAAATCCTCCTTTGTTATAGTGCAAAGATATGTACTTATTTGCGTACTTACAAATATAAACGGTTAATTATTGGATATTTAAGAAAAGGACACTCATTAAGAATGCCCTTTTCTCTCTCAATCAATAAAGCTCATTTAATCAATGAACCATTTATATCTTTCATCACCATGTAAAGCTGAATTGATTCCTAAAGCCATTTCTGTAGCATTCAAGGAACGGTCTAAGAAAGCGTCGATGTATGAATGGATTTTGTTTGCTCCAGTTAGCAAATTGAAGAATTTCCACATATTAAGCTCACTTCCAAAGCTGCCAAAGTTTTCATCATTGATGTATGCTTTAGCTACACTGTTTATCTGTGTGTCAGTAAGCAACATTCTGGGTAGTGCTTTCTGGTAGCCTGTTGGCAAGCATTGATAAAGTCTCATTCTACCTATTATCTGGCAAAACTGGTGTTCACTCATTGAAGTGTTACCTAACTGTTGCATCAGATAAATATGTCTGGCTGGATTGTAGTTACTGAAAAGTTCCAATGCTGCACGATATAACTCTGTAGTGTCATTTACTCTCAAATCATCTTTGTAACCATCTGTAAAGATGCACATGTTACAGCATACGGTATTTTTGAATCCGATAGCTAACCTAAAAATTTGTGGCACTTTTTTGCTGTATAAATTCATCTGGTTGTAAGCTCTCACACCTACGATAGAAAGATTTAACTTATTTCCACCTACTGTTTCATAAATGGTTGGAACGTCAATGCTAAAAGCACATCTTTCATAGTAGATAGTCTTATCAGATTCCAAAAGTTGATTGGCTGGTTTATGGATTGCTTCAGGGATTCTGCCTTTAATAATGTGGCTTGCTCTGATTGTGGCTTGTTCCACCTTTTCACCGCTAAAGAAAGATTGTGCTGCATCCTGTATTGTTTCTACAAACTGAGCATGATTGATTGTAAGCTCATTGTCTTTAGAGAACACTGGAGTAATGCAATCATTCTTTAAATGATTCAATGTTACTTCCTGTGTGTTGGCTTCGATAAAATGATTGGCTGGCTTTATTGGCTCGTCCATGATAATGGTAGCTTCTTCTGCATATTCACCCAAATTCATTTTTTCGCGATTCTGTGCCATGGCTGGCATAATAACTAAATTTCTCATAATGATAAATTGTTTAAATGATTATTGATTGAATTAACTCCAGAGCAATGAATCGCCCATGAAGCAATGAATTGCTTCGATTCCCTCTTGGTACGATTACAAATACTCTTGGTACGTTTATAGGTGTGATACGATTAGGCTATTTATATTATCTATGTATTTGTGTATCATCCTATAAAGTCTATCAATGATGTGAGGTGAATAGTAAAATTTATAATGAATCTGGGGGTGGGTAGGTGTCTGCCAATTTTCATTTTTCCTTTGCTTGGTGTGAGGGGGTATAAAATTGGGGTATAAAGGCTCTTGTATTAATAGAAATATATCTACCAATGAGAATCAGGAGAAATATTGAGGTTTATATAAGTATCAACACTAATTTTTCATTTTGTCCAGTTTTTATTATTTTATGATATGTAAATTGCCTACCTTTATAGTATAAATAAAGAGGAATAGTAATGGTTAAAAATTTCAGCTATTGCTCTAAATCCATATATTAAGCGCGTACAGATTCCAAAATAAGACCAGAGAATGCTCTGGTTTTATTTTATCCTGAGTGTCTAATTTTTCTTCCACAGCTTCCTTAATATCAAGATGAAAATCTATTAAAATTTGGACAAGGCTTTAAGATGATTTATTATCAAACAGCTTAATCGTAATTAAAGAAATGAATAAAACTGAAATCAAAATTGATAAAAATATCAAGTATTTAGGAGAAATTAAAAATATAGAACTTCCTTATGGAAAATATGATAGATTTGAACTGCCTAACGGTATATTAAATAAAGATATACCGAATTGTGGAGCTACAACAATAGCACTTGAAGATGATTATAAAACCATTATTTGCAGTCCAAGAAACAATTTGTTACAGAACAAAAAAGACCAATATCCTGATACCCTATTGGTGATTGGTGGAGTAAATATTGATGAAGTTAAGGCTTATATAGCAAAGACTAATGTTCCAAAGATTTTAGTATCGTATGATTCCATGTATAAGTTGATATAGTGTATTACCGATAAAGAAAATTGGAAAGTTGTAGTAGATGAGTTTCAGTATATACTACAGGATAGTAGTTTTAAATCAGAAGTAGAAGTAAAGTTTTTGAAATATCTTAAAGAGTTTCCGTATGTAACTTACTTATCTGCTACTCCGATTTTAGACAGATATTTAGAGCAAATTGATTTTTTTAGTAATATGAATTATTATCATCTGGTTTGGGGAAACAAAGAAGTTGTAAAAGTGTATAGGGAACGAACTAATAATCCTATAAGTGCTGCCATAGAAATAGTAAGAGCATACCAAAAAGGAAATTTCCCTTCTGTTTTCTTAGACGGAAAAACTTATTACTCCAAAGAATGCGTGATTTATCTTAACAGTGTCAGTAATATTATCAATATAATTAAGCAGACTGAACTTTCTCCAGAAGATGTAAATATCATTGTCGGAAGTTCTGAGGATAATGATAAATCAATAGCCAAACTGGGAGACGGATTCCAACGTGGCAGGATTCCTTTAAAAGATGAAATTCACAAAATGATTACTTTCTGTACCTCAACAGCTTTTGCAGGGTGCGATTTTTATTCTACTTGCGCTTCTACGTTTGTGATAAGTGACTGTAAAAAGATTAACACATCAATAGATATATCAACAGACCTTGTACAGATTGCTGGTCGTCAAAGATTGGACTGCAACCCTTTTAGGAAATATCTTACTTTTATATATAATATAAATAAGGAAGAGATAGATGATGAAACTTTCCAAAATTACTTAAATAAAAAAGTTTCACTTACGGCTAAAGAAGTTGAAGCGAATAATAACGAAAAAGACAGTCTGTTAAAAGATAAACGTATAAAAGATTGCTTACGTGAATAGAAAATGCTACAGTATCAGGATTCATATACTATGTATGATAAAATATCAGGTGAATTTGTATTCAACAAGTTAGCATATATAAGTGAACAGTATGCTTATGAATTACAGAAATATAATTATAAGAATGGGCTGATTATCAAAAAGCAATTATCTGAAAATAATTTTGATGTTACAGAAAATCAGGTGTACGGTGTTTATCGGGAACAATTGAAACATATAGTTAAAACAGAAACATTTGTTGATAGAATGGCTCAATATTGTGAGTATAAATCAAAAGGTCTATGTTTTGACATGGTATCATTCACTCTGGAGCAAAAATATCCTGAACTAAAGTATTATTATGAAGAGCTGGGGGGAGATAGAATAAAGGCACTTGGTTATAAGGAAAAGGAACTAAAAAATGAAATCAGTATCAGACATTCAACTGAAAAAATCCATTATGAACTAAATAAAATATTCAAGCCCAATATGGAATTTACTACTGAAAAAATAAAAGAACTGATGAATGAAGTTTACCTAAAATTAGGAATAGACAAAAAAGGGAAAGCCTCTGATTTAGAAAAATTATATGGATTTAGAATCCATCCATGTAAAATACCGTTAGATAATGGAGATAGAAAAAATGGTTATCGAATTATAGGAATATAAAAAGAAAAGGGTGAACCGTCGGAACACCCTTTAGTTTATTATGTACAATCTAATCTACTTAATTTTGTTTTGTCTTATAGGTCAATCTTGCAAGCTGCTCTATAAGAATGTTTTGCAGACACTGTACCTTGTCCTCACATTTGGAAGCATCCAGCTGCAATTTTTCAGTAGCTCCAATATTATTGAGAGCTTGGCAAACAAGAGTAAAGCTATATAATGAAATGCAATAATTAATAGCCTTAATATATCTGGTTTGCTTGGCTGCTTTTGCTCCGAATGCTTGTACAGTAGCTTTCATCAAAATTTCAGCCTGCTGATAAGTACGGAAATCTCCTTTAGGTAAAAGCGGACTAGTGGAAATAGCTTTGCTTTGTAAAAAAGAGGTTGTGGTACTCAATCCAAAATAACCTTGAGCTGTAGTACCGTTCATTCCGAATGAATTGCCAAATCTTCTTATTTCTAAAAGTAACTGGTCTTTAGAAACAATTCCTGCAAGTCCTATCCAATCATCTTTAGAAGGACACTGTGATAGATATGCAGTAGTTGCTACATGATGATAAGCATCGGCTACACTCTCACAATCTATCAGTTCTGCTTTTAATGGAATATCTAAATCCAAAAGATTGATATTATCAGCCTTGTCAAGATAAACCATTATTTGCGGAGCTTCATTGGGAACATCTGTTAATTCCCTACCTGAATAATCGAATAACCGAACATTTTCCTTTATGAAGATGTCTGGTTTAGCAAAACAGAATACTGTCGGCAGAATCTTGGACTTATCTATTTTTTCATAGATTTTATCTTTGCTGAAATCCTTTCTTTGGATTGAATACTCTGTAAAGGCAGGGATAATCTCCTGTTCTTTTCCGTTAATTGATACTGTGGCTACTGCGAACCACTTAGGAGCTGTATCTGTCCCCATATTTAAAATTGTCATATCTTTCTGAATTTAGAAAAATAATTTGCCATCTTTTTTAAAAGATGACGGTTAAAATTCTCTTTGATTTGAAAGATATGCTGTTCGTCTTCTTATAGTGACCTACACCATCTGTAGGCGAGTTAGATTGTACATAATATCAAAGACCTATAGTAGCCTTTTTCAGAAGACTAGTCATCAGGCATCAAGAACCTTTTGACAATGCAAAGATAAGGTGTATTTCTGTTAATAGTCTAATAAAAATAGAAGAATTTCAAGCATTATGCTTAGGTTGTGCGGATTTGTTAATTTATGTATATATCCATTAACGTCAGCAAAAGAAAATCCCACTCACAATATCTGCAAGTGGGATAATTATAGTTTGTAAGGTTTAGTAGTTGGAATCTCCAGTAAATGTTTCCATGAGCTTATCCATCTGCTCACCTATGCACTTATCTATCAGTTTGGTATAATGGTTGGTCATTCTGGTATTGGTGTGACCAAGCATCTTAGAAACGACTTCCAGCGAGATATTATTGGCTAAAGTAACCGTGCTTGCGAATGTGTGGCGGCTTGTATGAAATGTGATTCGTTTCTTGATGTCACACAAGATAGCTATATCCTTTAGGTATTTGTTTATATCTGCTGGGTCTTGGATAGGAAGCAATTTTTCTCCACCTTTGTACTTATCTAATATCAGTTTGGCAATAGGGAGTAGGGGGATGCGTGATAGAACTCCTGTCTTAACCCTACGTTTCTTAATCCAAATCCTACCTGCATTGTCCTTCTCAAAATGTTCTGGGGCTAAGGTTTTGATGTCGATGTAGCTCAATCCAGTGAAACATCCAAAGAGGAACATATCTTTGGTTCTCTCCAGTCTTGGTAGGGGAGTGTCAAAGTTGATAATCTTTCTCAGTTCTTCTTCATCCAAGAAATCTATTTCTACAGGTTCACGTTCTATCTTATAAGTAATGAACGGATTAGTAGTCATATAGGAATTAGCTACTGCAAGGTTAATTATCTTTTTGAGTAACTTTAGGTGTTTGGTAGATGAATTTTGAGCCATTCCTTTATCTATTCTTAGGAATGTATGAAAAGACTGGATAAAATTCAAATTCAGTTCACGTAAGTATAAATCTTCTCTTTTGTATTTCTGCTGAACAAACTCTTTGAGTAGCCTTACTGTATAGACAGAAATCCAATAAGTAGCTTTAGAAACTCCATTACCTACTAGTTTTTCTTGTTCTTTGTTATGCTCTGCAAAGACTTCAAACAGGCTTTTTTCTTTGAGTGATTCTACCTTATCAAAATATGCGTCACGTAATAGTTCTGCTGTGATAATAAAACCTCTGTCTAATAATTCTGCTTCCTTCTGATAGAGTTTGGCTTTGATTGCTTTTAGATAATTGTTGAGGCTTTGAGCTTCTTCGTCTTTTCCTTTTACTTGTTGCTTGGTTTTATCCCATTTGTCGATAGGAACTTGTTTACCTGTTGATAGAGTGCATCTTTCCCCATTTACTGTAATTGTAATTTCAATAGGAGCTTTACCACTCTTTCTTGCTTTACTTTCTCTTATGGCAAAGAGAATAGAAAATGAACTTCTTACCATAGTTTAATCATTTAAAATTAGACATTGGGAAGTCCTTTAAAATATGATATATCTTTCTGTATATTAGGTAGATGAATCGATTTTTGCGACCACTTTTGAAAAAATGGGAAAATGGTCGCAAATTGGTCGCAAAACATCCTCTTTTTAGCCCATTTTCAAGGATAATCAGCCGCTTCTTAACCTTAGAAAAACAAGCTCAAATAAGGGGATATTCAGCTTCAATTTCAGTATCTACCTGCAACTATTTACAAGAAGAAAAGCAAGTAAAAAGTAATAGGGAATTATTTTCTATCCATGAAGTACAGACAAAATAAAAATCCCCATAACTCATGGAGTTACAGGGATTTATTATCTTGATTAAGTATAGATTACTTATTCAAAGCAGTAGCCACGTCAACTGCGCAAGCTACTGTACAACCTACCATCGGGTTGTTACCGATACCGAGGAATCCCATCATTTCCACGTGAGCAGGAACTGATGAAGAACCAGCGAACTGAGCGTCTGAGTGCATACGACCCATTGTGTCAGTCATACCGTAAGAAGCAGGACCAGCAGCCATGTTATCCGGGTGAAGTGTACGACCTGTACCACCACCTGATGCTACTGAGAAGTAAGGTTTACCTGCAAGAACACGTTCTTTCTTGTAAGTACCTGCAACCGGGTGCTGGAAACGAGTCGGGTTAGT
>ERZ773139.4414-NODE-4414-length-11277-cov-5.691499_pt1 | contig 11277 bp, 10 predicted proteins | sample MGYA00580854_ERZ773139 | MGnify/ENA primary metagenome ERZ773139 (study PRJEB29015, sample SAMEA2737809) | human gut metagenome | biome: human gut; feature: human-associated habitat; material: faeces | place: China | collected 2012 ...
AGCAAGCAGAGAATGTCGGAGTCGGTTCAGTGATACCACGTTCTGTACCAGCCAACTTAGCAGTAAATCCTGACAGGAAGTAGTACTGAGCCTGTTCAGGGTTCAAGATAGATACAGGAGGCAATACACCGAATGCATCAGCAGACAAGAAGATAACCTGCTTAGCGTGAGGACCTTTAGAAACCGGCTTAACGATGTTTTCAATGTGGTGGATCGGATAAGAAACACGAGTGTTTTCTGTTACGCTCTTATCAGCAAAGTTGATCTTACCTTCAGCATCAACAGTAACGTTTTCCAACAAAGCGTCACGTTTGATAGCGTTGTAGATATCCGGTTCTGATTCTTTATCCAAGTTGATAACCTTAGCGTAGCAACCACCTTCGTAGTTGAATACACCTTCGTTATCCCATCCGTGTTCGTCATCACCGATCAACTTACGTTTCGGGTCAGTAGACAAAGTTGTCTTACCTGTACCAGACAAACCGAAGAAGATAGCTGATTCAGTTTCGTCCATGTTAGTGTTAGCAGAGCAGTGCATAGAAGCGATACCACGCAACGGGTTGAAGTAGTTCATCATAGAGAACATACCTTTCTTCATTTCACCACCGTACCAAGTGTTCAGGATAACCTGTTCCTTAGTAGTCAAGTTGAATACAACTGCAGTTTCTGAGTTCAGACCCAGTTCTTTGTAGTTTTCAACTTTAGCCTTAGAAGCGTTGTAAACAACGAAGTCAGGTTCGAATGATTCCAATTCTTCTTTAGAAGGACGGATGAACATGTTAGTTACGAAGTGAGCCTGCCATGCAACTTCCATGATAAAACGAACTTTCAAACGAGTAGCTTCGTTAGCACCGCAATAACCGTCAACAACGAACAGTTTCTTGTTTGACAATTCTTTTGCAGCCAAGTCTTTCAATACATTCCAGGTTTCTGTAGTTACAGGCTTGTTATCGTTTTTATATTCTTCAGAAGTCCACCATACAGTGTTTTCACTTGTAGCGTCTTTTACCAAGAATTTATCTTTAGGAGAACGACCAGTGTAGATACCAGTCATTACGTTTACTGCACCCAGTTCAGTTTCCTGACCTTTTTCGAAGCCTTCCAAACCAGCTTTTGTTTCTTCTGCGAACAAAACTTCGTAAGAAGGATTGTGTACGATTTCTACGGTTCCAGTGATACCGTACTTAGTAAGATCTAAATTTGCCATTGTTCAAATGATTAATTTGGTTATTTATATCAAATGTTTAATTCCTAATTCTTAATAACCATCAAAAGAATGTTTTTCAACATCCCCTTGTTTTTAGGCGCTACAAAAATAGTGGTTTTCTTTGAATCCAAGAATTTATTAGAGAAAAAAATCCGTAATCATGAAAAGATTTATACTTGTGTAACAAATATGCAATTCAGACATTACAACTACATTCCATGAGAGCTGAAATACAGGGTCAATCCTTCATTTCCAGTCTTTCAGCCAAGCTTTATCAGGCAAAAACAAAAGTTATCCAGGAGTTCAGAAAAATCAAAGATATAGAACTGAAAGAAATTTCAAACAAGATATTTACGTATAAATCTCATTACATTTATATGCATCTTTTAAACAGAAACACTCTTATAGACTTGGAGCCTACAAAATATTATTCATACCTTTGCAAGGATAAACTTATTTTGAACAATCAAACCCCTTGATCATTTATGAAGATTGTCACTTTCAATCAGGCAAACTCAATCCTGAATCAGTATCTGGCAGAAGTACGTAACATCAACATACAGGGAGACAGCCTGAGGTTTCGAAGAAATATTGAACGCATCGGTGAAATCATGGCTTATGAGATCAGCCGGGATCTCCCTTATCATCCAATAGAAATTCAAACCCCTCTAGCAAAGACTTGTGAAAACGTACCAGCGGTACAACCGGTACTGGCTACCATCCTTCGTGCGGGCCTACCTTTGCACCAGGGTTTCCTGAACTACTTTGATCATGCGGAAAATGCTTTCGTTTCAGCTTATCGCAAATACATTGACATTGAACATTTCGACATTCACATTGAATACATTGCTTCTCCACGCCTTGACAATAAGATTCTGATCATTACCGATCCGATGCTGGCAACCGGAGGTTCTATGGAACTGGCATATAAAGCCTTACTTACAAAAGGTGAACCTTCACATATACACATCGTTTCTGTACTGGCCAGCCAACAAGCTATTGAGTATTTACAAAAGACATTACCTGATGCCAAAACCACCATTTGGTGTGGCGCCATAGATCCAGAGTTAAATGAACATTCATACATTGTACCTGGATTAGGAGATGCAGGAGATTTATGTTTCGGAGAGAAAGAATAGTTTATTTATCTGATTCTATAAAAAAATTGGCGTATGAAGGATTGTCAACCCAATCCGACATACGCCAATTCTATTTTGATATTATTTCACTTCCCAAGTATCATTTGTTGCCAACAGTTCTGCAAAATTATGATAAGGTTTCTTAGCTGAAATTTCTTCTATCTGAGCTTCTACCGACTCATCATACGTAGGAGCTTCCACATCACGTATCACTCCCAAAGCAATCGGGAAATCAGGCCCTTCCATCAGAGCCAGTTTCAACTGTAGAGTATGATCTTCACAATGTGCATCATGCACTAGAATATCTTTTTCTGAAATACCATTCTCACCCAGTTTCACCACTTTCAGACCGAATCCTTCCTGCATCAGACCAAATTCCTTGTTAGGTCCAAACAACATCGGTTTACCATGCTCCAGATAAATGGCATTACGTTCACGGTCTTCCTTCTTGGCTACGGCGTTATGTGTTCCATCATTAAAAATCACACAATTCTGCAAGACCTCTACAACGGAAGTTCCTTTATGACGTGCTGCCGCTTTCAGAACTTCTACAGAAGGGCCACCATCTACAGCTGCACAACGGGCAAAGAAACGGCCTCTCGCTCCAAAACAAAGTTCGGCAGGCCGGAACGGATCTTCCACTGTTCCATAAGGTGAAGACTTACTCACAAAACCACGAGCAGAGGTCGGTGAATATTGTCCTTTTGTCAAACCGTAAATCCGATTATTCAACAGAACAATATTAATATCTACATTGCGGCGAATCGCATGAATAAAATGGTTTCCACCGATAGCCAGTCCGTCTCCATCCCCAGAAATTTGCCAGATCGTAAGTTGAGGGTTAGCAACTTTCGCACCAGTTGCAATAGCTGCTGCACGCCCATGAATGGTATGCATCCCATACGTATTCATATAATAGGGCAAACGTGAAGAACATCCGATTCCTGAAATAACTGCTATTTCATGAGGCGGAACGCCCAATTCAGCCAAAGCTTTATGAAAAGAGTTCAAAAAGGCATGATCGCCACATCCCGGGCACCAGCGAGGTTGACCAGCCTTATAATCTGCTGCTGTATATTTTGTTTCATCCATGGCTTATTCCTCCAATATTTTTGTGAATGCATCAACCAATTCTTGTACAACAAAAGGCTGACCCTTTACTTGATTAAACTGATACAAATGAATTCCTTCGATTTTCATGCGCAAATAACCGGCCAGTTGTCCCATATTCTGTTCGGCAACCACAATCTTCGGATAGCGGCGCAATACTGCCTCTGTATTACGGGGCAACGGATTGATAAAGCGGAAATGAGCCAAGGCAGCTTTTTTGCCTTGCTTTCTCAATGTATCCATCGCAGAGTGCAAATGTCCATAAGTCCCGCCAAAACCCACAATCAATAAGTCTGCATCCAAATCACCTTCGACCTGCAAATCCGGAAGCGAATCTGCAATACGCGCAACTTTCTCTGCACGAAGCTGTACCATCCGGTGATGATTTTCGGGATCTGTATAAATGGCTCCTGTTTCATTGCTCTTTTCCAAACCGCCAATACGATGCATAAAACCTTCAGTTCCTGGAATAGCCCAGTACCGTACGCCAGTCTTCGGGTCACGCTGGAACGGAGTCCATGTACCAGCCATCTCCGGTTTTACATAAGGCGGACAAATCGAAGGATATTCGTTTAAGTCCGGTAAATGCCATGCAGCTGAACCATTGGCAATATAAGCATCGGTCAATAAAACAACCGGAGTCATATGCTCCAAGGCTATTTTACATGCCATAAAAGCCGCGTCAAAACAATCTGTTGGCGATGAAGCTGCAATAACCGGCATGGGACTTTCTCCGTTACGTCCATAAAGAACCTGAAGTAAATCAGTCTGCTCGGATTTTGTCGGTAATCCCGTAGAAGGTCCTCCTCGTTGCACATCCACAATTACCAAAGGCAATTCCGTAATCACTGCCAGATTCATCGCTTCACTTTTCAGACAGATACCCGGTCCTGAAGTCGTTGTAACTGCCAAAGCTCCGGCAAAAGCAGCACCTACGGCAGAAGCGCATCCAGCGATTTCATCTTCACACTGAACAGTCTTTACTCCTAATGACTTATGTTTGGCCAGCTCATGAAGAATATCTGTTGCCGGGGTAATGGGATAAGAGCCCAAATAAAGTTCCAGACCAGCCTTCTCCGCAGCAGCAATCAAGCCATATGCAGTAGCCTTATTGCCATTTATATCCATATACAGGCCTTTCTTCTTCTGTTCCTTACTTGGAACAGTATAGCTAATGGATACGGAAGCATGCGTATTCTCACCAAAATGATAACCGTCATACAAGACTTTCACATTTGCCTCTGCAATTTCCGGTTTCTTCGCAAACTTTTCTCTCAAGATTTTCTCACCTACATGGATATCCCGATGGAACAACCAGCAAACAAGCCCCAGTGCAAACATATTTTTGGTTCGCATAATCGTCTTATTATCCAAACCACTATCCTTCAGGCTTTCCTTACACATGGTCGTTATGGCTGCCTCCACCACTTCATTCTTGATTCCTAATTCAGAGAATGGATTTTCAAGAACAAATTGGGCTTTCTCCAAATCACGCTTGGTAAACGAATCTGTATCGATAATAATAACAGACTGGGGGTTACAAAATTTATACTGTGTTTTCAAGGCGGCAGGGTTCATAGCAACCAGCACATCACATTTATCACCCGGAGTATACACCTTGCCCGAGCCTATATGAACCTGGAAGCCTGAAACTCCGGTTAATGTTCCTTGCGGGGCACGAATATCAGCCGGATAATCCGGAAAAGTACTGATGTCGTTTCCTTCAGTAGCCGAAATATTGGAAAACATATTACCAGCCAACTGCATTCCATCACCTGAGTCGCCTGAAAAGCGGACTACAACATCGTCCAGCTCTTTGACAATCATATCTTCTGCCATAACGTATTATTTAAAGTTCACAAAATCAATGGTTGCAAAAATGGCGAAGTTACTTGAGAAAAGCAAGATAAATCAAAAAATATTTAGCAAGGAGAAGGATAATAAAGTTTTTTATCAAAGAACACATGGGGAAATCAAGAAAAAGCCGTACTTTTGCAAAAGTTGCCCTTGTAGTTCAACGGATAGAATAGAAGTTTCCTAAACTTTAGATAGGGGTTCGATTCCCCTCGGGGGTACAATTTCCCGCCCAATTAGAAATAAAAAAGGGGCTTATCCTGTATTTCACAGGCCTCGCCCCAATTAAAAAATGAAGAATTTTATTCTTTATTTGATAACTCCTAACTCTTTACCAACTTTGATGAAGGCTGCAATTGCCTTGTCCAGGTGTTCACGTTCATGACCGGCAGATAGCTGTACGCGGATACGAGCCTGTCCTTTCGGAACAACCGGATAATAGAATCCTGTTACATAAATACCTTCTTCCTGCATCTTGGCTGCAAAATCCTGAGACAATTTCGCATCATACAGCATCACTGCACAGATAGCACTCTGAGTCGGTTTGATATCAAATCCGGCAGCCAACATCTTATCACGGAAATAAGTTACATTATCCATCAATTTGTCATGCAATGCATTGCTTTCTTTCAGCATCTTGAACATTTCCAAGCTAGCACCGACAATAGCAGGAGCAACTGAGTTAGAGAACAGATACGGACGAGAACGCTGACGCAACATGTCGATAATTTCCTTTCTACCGGTAGTAAATCCACCCATAGCACCTCCGAAAGCCTTGCCCAGAGTTCCTGTAAAGATATCTACACGTCCATATACATTATATTGTTCTGCAACACCATGACCAGTAGGACCAACAACACCTGCAGAGTGAGATTCATCTACCATAACCAATGCATCATATTTCTCTGCCAGTTCACAGATCTTATCCATCGGAGCTACATTTCCATCCATTGAGAAGACACCATCGGTAGCAATGATACGATGACGCTGAGCCTGAGCTTCCTGCAAGCAACGTTCCAAATCAGCCATATCTGCATTAGCGTAACGGTAACGTTTTGCCTTACACAGACGAACACCATCAATGATAGAAGCATGATTCAGAGAGTCAGAAATGATAGCATCTTCATCTGTAAACAATGGTTCAAACAAGCCACCGTTAGCATCAAAGCAAGCAGCATACAAAATTGTATCTTCTGTTTTGAAATAATCAGAAATAGCAGCTTCCAATTGTTTGTGCAAATCCTGAGTTCCACAAATGAAACGAACAGAAGACATTCCATAACCATGAGAATCCATAGCAGCTTTAGCAGCTTCAATCAGACGCTTGTTGTCTGACAAGCCCAAATAGTTGTTGGCACAGAAGTTCAGTACACCTTCTCCTGCATTTACTTGAATATCCGCACGCTGAGGTGTTGTAATGATACGTTCTTTTTTATACAAGCCGGCAGCTTCAATGTTTGCCAGTTCCTGAGACAAGAAATCTTTAAATTTTCCGTACATAAGATTTATATTTTAAGGTTAAGGCACAAAGTTCACATTTTTTCTTGAATCTGTGTATGAATAATCTGTCTTTTTTTGAAAAAAATTTTATTTTATAGCTATCTTTGCATCGGTATCAAACTTAAAAACTAGATTATGAAAAATGTATTGATCATCGGTTCGACCGGACAGATCGGTAGTATTCATAAAGCTGACGATACGGTCGAGCGCACCGGCATTGGAGAATACGTTCTTGAAGTAAAGGTAATCATCGTTCGTCATACCCATACCGCCAAGGATAATCTTGTCAGTCTCCGCACGCAGAGCCACATTCGCCATCACCTGGTTGAAGGGCTGGTCGGGGTCGGCAAAGAACGGAATCTTCTGTCCGGACACCAGCGTATTGTTCAAGTCGATACCTGCAATACCGGTTGCAATCAGTTCCGAGGGCTGCTTACGGCGCACCGGATTCACGGATGGACCGCCAATTTCCACCTCCTCGCCTTCAATGGCCGGACCACCGTCGATGGGGTCGCCAAAGGCGTTGAAGAAGCGTCCGGCAAGCTGCTCGCTCACTTTGATTGTAGGAGCCTTGCCCAAGAATACTACCTCTGCATTGGTGGGAATACCTTCCGTACCCTCAAACACCTGCAAAGTCACTTCGTCGCCGGCAATCTTCACCACCTGGGCCAGCTTGCCGTTTACGGTCGCCAACTCGTCATACCCCACTCCGGTTGCCTTCAGCGAACACGTAGCTTTCGTAATCTGAGTAATCTTGGTATATATTTTTTGAAATGCTTTTGTTGCCATCTATTTATTTACAATTTAGCAATTTACTATTTACTATTTAAATCTCTGCCATCCTATTCTACTATTTTCCTATCTACAACCTCCGTACACCTGCATCCGCAAGGCAAATAGTAAATTGTAAATAGTCACATAGTACATCCTTAGGCTTTACGTTCCTCAACCAGTTCCTGCAACTGCTTATGGAACTTGTCGTATTCTTCCGACTTAAACTTCGAGTAGTTCATCTGCTTGCAGATGTTAATCATCTTCTTGAAGTAATCCATTACTTCGTTGAAGTTGTCGAACTCAAATTCGGTATGACAGATTTCTATTACCATATTCAGAATCTCCTCCTGGCGCTCCATCGGAGTCACGGCATCAATTTCGTCAAAGGCATCCTGCTGCAGGATAACGAAGTCAATCAGTTCCGATTTCCAGAAAGTCACGTGATATTCTACGGGCACGCCGTCGTCACCCAGAATGTTGATTTGCTCGGCAATCTCCTTACCACGCTGCAAACGGGTCTTGATTTCATTCACCTTGCCAATCCACTCACCGTTGATGTGCTTGGTGATATACTCCTCGAATTCAGGGTATTCAATGTATTTGGAATATGAGTCAATCGGATTTACGGCAGGATAACGCTTCTTGTCGGCACGGTCCTGCTCAAGGGCATAGAAGCAGCGAGCCACCTTCTTCGTATTCTCGGTTACCGGCTCCTTCAGGTTACCGCCGGCAGGCGATACCGTACCGATGAAAGTAATGGAACCGGACTCGCCGTTGTTCAGCTTCACATAACCCGCACGGCCGTAGAAGTTGGAGATGATGGAGGACAAGTCCATCGGGAAGGCATCGGGACCGGGCAACTCCTCCATACGGTTGGACATCTCGCGCAATGCCTGCGCCCAACGTGAAGTGGAGTCCGCCATCAGCAGTACCTTCAATCCCATGCTTCGGTAGTATTCTGCAATCGTCATAGCCGTGTAGACAGATGCCTCACGGGCAGCCACCGGCATGTTCGAAGTATTGGCAATGATAATCGTACGTTCCATCAGCTTCCGTCCCGTATGCGGGTCAACCAATTCGGGGAATTCTGTAAAGATTTCCACAACCTCGTTGGCACGTTCACCGCAGGCAGCAATGATTACGATGTCCGCTTCCGCCTGTTTTGAGATGGCATGCTGTAGTACCGTCTTTCCTGTACCGAACGGACCGGGGATAAAGCCCGTACCACCTTCCACAATCGGGTTTACGGTGTCGATTACACGCACACCGGTTTCCAGCAATTTGAAAGGACGCGGTTTTTCCTTATAGTTGGTCATGGCGCGCTTCACGGGCCATTTCTGTATCATGTTCACCCGGATGTCATTACCTTCGCTATCCGTCAGCACTGCAATGGTATCCTCAATGCTGTAATCACCTTCCTTTGCAATGGATTTCACGGTGCACACACCTTTCTGTTCAAAAGGCACCATGATTTTCAGAGGTTGGAAGTTTTCGTCCACTTGTCCCAGCCAGGCAGCGGCTTCCACTTGGTCGCCCACCTTTGCCAAAGGCACAAAATGCCATTTGCTTCCTTTATCCAGCGGATAGGTATATTGCCCGCGTTTCAAGAAAACACCGTCCATCTTATCGAGGTCGTTTTGCAGACCGTCGTAGTTCTTCGAAAGCATACCGGGCCCCAGTGTTACTTCGAGCATATGTCCGGTAAACTCAGCTTCGGCCCCCACTTTCAGTCCGCGGGTACTCTCAAATACCTGCACGTAGACCTGGGTACCTACTACCTTAATCACCTCCGCCATCAACTTGTCTCCTCCGGTCGAGATATAACAAATCTCATTCTGCGCTACCGGTCCGTCGACGACGAGGGTCACCATGTTGGCTATTACGCCACTAACAGTTCCTTTTGTTGCCATATATTTTTAGTTGTTTATTTTATCTGAATTCTGCGGGTATCTGCACCTCGTCTTTCAAGGCAGCGATAATGCTGCGGAACAGTTGGTTACCCTTCTCTTTATCCAACGAAATCCACCGTTCTATCATCTCCAGCTGTAGCAGGAAGACAAACAGACGTTCCACGGTAAAGTAATCGAAGAATGTGGCCTCCTCCATCCAGTCCCAGCGAAGCTGGTCCAGTTTCTTTTCCCGGTCCACCAGTTCCTCCGTCTCACTGATTTTCACCAGCTGCTCCAGATAATCCACCTCAGTACCCAGACCGAAGTCACGGGCATTGGAAGTACGCAGAGCCTCGCACACTTCCGTATCACCCACAATCAGCGGAGCAATGTCCAGCTTGAACTTACGTGCTGTGAGCGCCACCAATATATTATTGAGAGTGAGGTTGAAGCCAAACCAGGAAGACACAAACTGATTCCTGGATTCCATAGCATAGGCGTAATAGAGCGCTGCCAGGCGGTCTTCATACAAGAAACCGTCCTCGGCAGGCAGGCTGAAGTATTCGGAAATGAACGTAGAGAGATAAGATGGGAATACACTGTCAGAGACTTCGTCGCCATCCTTCAGTTGTGAGATATATTCCACCAGTTCCTCCGACGAATAGTTTCCGCGCGGGTCGATGGCAGCATCCTTATCCTTCAATAGTTTCAAGACATTCGCATTATCGAATTTCAGATAAAACAAATCTATCAACTTTTTATCATCTTCCGACAAGGCAGGATATAGTTCCGTCTTGAAATCGGCTACTGTATAGCTCAGTTTACTGTCTTCCAGAGTAAGTTCAGGCAAACCGGCTACCAAGTAATAGTATTTACTCATAATCCTGTGGGAGTTTTTAGAACAGCATTTCCACTAATTGCGGACGCAGGAATTCCTTGAAGTAATTCATAAATTCTTCTTCGCCAAAGTTCACCTTGTACGAACCATCGGCAGGCGATACGGAGAACAAGGTTTTGATGCCATTCACTTGCTCAATCTTCACACCCTTGTCCAGCAGGTCTTTCGCCTTCGCTGCGAAATATTTTGTCAAGCCTTCCGCATCGGCAGTAGAGATAACGATTGGTTCGTTCACACTCCATTTGGACGCCAATGCAACGATGAAGGCATTAAGATAATCCTTGTTTGCAGCAAATGCCTTTACATCGGCATTCACAATGTTGTCCGTCACCAACGTAGCGATTTCGGACTTCAGAGCATTCACAGCCTGACCGGCAAACAACTTTAATTCAGATTTTGTATTCTCTGCCAGTTCATCGGCAGACTTATGAGCGGTAGCCACGATAGAATCCGCTTCCTTGTGAGCATCCTCTATAATTCTCTTGGCTTCTTCCTGAGCTTTTGCGATAAGTTTCTGTGCCTCTTCGTTTCCTTTCTCTACGCCTTCGCGGTAGATCTTATCGGTCAGCTCTTGAATCTTGTTTTCCATATTTGCAGGAGTTATTATATGATTTATATTACAATATTAATTGCGTGATTTTTTCCCTTCCTATTAGATTCACGCCAAATTTACAAAAATCCATTTGATATTGAATAGAAAGAAAGGAAGAAAAGTTCTTGCTCTTCCAAAAAAAACTCATTTTACACCAACTTTGTTCTGTAATGATAACAAAAGAATGACAAAAGAAGCAGAAAAATACGTATGCAACAACGCATGACAGGGATTAAGGGGAGCAGTTCCGGAGGTATATAAACGAACAAAGCCTCCGTATCCTTATCAGACACGGAGGCTTCTTCTGAAAACGG
>ERZ773139.4424-NODE-4424-length-11248-cov-4.879210_pt1 | contig 11248 bp, 11 predicted proteins | sample MGYA00580854_ERZ773139 | MGnify/ENA primary metagenome ERZ773139 (study PRJEB29015, sample SAMEA2737809) | human gut metagenome | biome: human gut; feature: human-associated habitat; material: faeces | place: China | collected 2012 ...
TTGCCAATGTCCCATGTATATGGACCGCATCCTCTGTGAGCGTGAAATGATGGGGCGTTACCTCTGCCCAGACCTTGGCCCCAAGCTTCTTAGCCAGACGGACCATTTCCACGGAATGACCGGAACTGATATGCTGGATTACAACATCTGCACCGGAACGGAGCGCCAGAAGACAGTCTCTTGCCACCAGTGCTTCTTCGGCAATGGATGGAGAACCGTAGATGCCGAGTGCATCGGATACTTTGCCATGATTGATCCCATTGTTGCGGATAAAAGCCGGGTCTTCTTCGTGAAGACTGATCGGAACGTTTAACTTTGCGGCATTTTTCATCGCCTGATAGCAGAACTCAGCATTCAGAAGAGGGATGCCGTCATCGGTAAATCCGCATGCCCCGGCTTCTTTTAATGCAAGCATGTCTACTTCGTCCCGGCCCTTTAATGAACGGGAGATTGCAGCAGCCTGGAAGATACGGATATCTTCTTTGGAAGCACGTGCAAGATTATCTTTTAGGGTGTCTGTATTGTCGACCGTAGGGGATGTATTTGCCATACAGATTACAGTAGTAAACCCGCCTTTTGCAGATGCCTTTGCTCCTGTATGGATATCTTCTTTATATGTAAATCCCGGATCACGGAAATGTACATGTGTATCGATGAGTCCCGGTCCGACAACGAGTCCTCCGGCTTCTAGAATCTCCTCGGAATCTTCTGAAATTTCAGGTGCGATTCTTGCAATTTTTCCGTTCTTCACCAGTATATCCATATGCTCGGACAGACCAGATGCAGGATCTACTACAAGTCCATGTTTGATGATCATGATAAATTTCCTCCATTTCTGGTCATTGATGAATTGATGCGGAAGATCCCAAAGGGGCGGCGAGGGAAAATCGGATGATGGCAAGGAGGCGGGTGACGGCATACTCTTGTCCGATGAAATCGGACTGATGTATGGCGAACCCCCGACACAGCCAGCGCCGGTTTTCACCGCCGCCGAAAAAGGGAAAATAAAAACGGCTGCTTTCTTCCTGCGAAGAAAACAGCCGGGGTGAGACAAAATATCCCACGGTTCCACCCGAATCGGATCGGCTAAAGCGATCCACTTCATTGCGGCGGGTAACGGGGCCGGGCCGGCGGCGATTTGGCACCGCGCTGGAAAAGGCGGTCCGCAATTCCTCATTCTCCTGCGGACGGTTGCAGCCTGTGCCGTCCGCTCTCTGGCAGGAGTGCCGGGGCGCGGGTAACTTTTCTCGTAACGCTTTGGGATTTATGCGGTTATTGTAGTCCTTTCGGCCGGCGATGTCAAGAGGTTTTCTCCTCTTTTTCGCTATCGGCTTGCTCCGCCATCTCCACTGCTTCGGCGGCCTCGGCCTCCACGGCCTCCACCATTTCCACGGCATCCACCACATCGGCCTGGGCGGCGGTGGGGGCCATACCCTGGGCAGCCAGGCGCTCGGCGCGGCGGCGCTGATGGAACCGGCGGTCGGGGCTCTGGCGCGGCACGGCTGGCGCAGGAGTGTGGCCGCGGGGCTTGTGACGCTCGCGGTGCTGGCAGCCGCGGCAGGGGCGGTGTATGCGCTCGCGTCGAAGGGCGTGGATATGCTGACGGATTTTGCGCGGCAGGTGCCGGAGCTGGTGGCCTCGGCGGAGCAGACGCTGGCGCGGCTGGAGGCGCGGATGCTGGAGTACATCGCCGCCGCGCCGCAGGGCGTGAGCGGATATCTTGAGAGCGCGCTCGATTCGCTCGGCGAGAGCCTGTATAAGCTTCCGGCGGCGCTGTCGCAGTGGGGGCTGGAGCTTGTCGCGCGCACGGCGCAGGCAAGTCCGGACACACTGCTGTTCGCCGTCACGGCCGGGATCGGGACGTATTTCGCCTCCGCGTCGTACCCGCAGCTCACGGCATTTCTCGCCGCGCAGATACCGGCGGGGCTTCGGCGGCGCTTTTCCGGCTTCGGCGGCAATCTGAAAGGCAGCTTCGGCGGCTGGCTGCGGGCGCAGCTGATATTGATGCTGATGACATTTTTCGAGCTGCTTATTGGATTCCTGCTGCTGCGCGTCCGCGGCGCACCGGTCATCGCCGCGGTGACGGCGCTGGTCGATGCGCTGCCTGTGTTCGGCACGGGGACGGTGCTGCTGCCGTGGGCGGCGTACTGCCTGCTGTCGGGCGCGGCGGCGCGCGGGATCGGGCTGCTGATCAGCTGGGGCGTGACGAACCTTGTGCGCAGCTGCGCGCAGGCGAAGCTGCTGGGCGATCAGATCGGGCTTGACCCGCTGGCCTCGCTCACGGCGATATATATCGGCTGGCGGGTCAAGGGCGTGATCGGGATGCTGCTGTTTCCGCTGATCCTCGTCACGCTGTGCCAGCTCAACGACCGCGGCGTGATCCGGCTGTGGAAAGAGCCGTGATGGGGGTGTATTATTGCCAATGGGGAAAAGAAAATTCCGCGCTCTAATCCGTCCCCCTCCCCCAAAAACCCAGACACAAAAAATTTTATTCCGATTGCAATAAAACACCCTGCTCGTGTATTATATAGGTGTAAAGCAAAACAAAGGGAGGGACGCGATGCTGCCCGCCGCATACAAAATGGAACCGGAGACGCCGCGCGTGAGCGGCGCGGATGAGCTTGACCGGTGCATAGAGCGCGTCGCCATGTGCGACAGGGACGCTTTCGCCGTGCTGTACCGCAGCACCAGCGGCGCGGTGTTCGCCTATGCCCTCTCCGTACTTAAAAACCGGCAGGACGCCGAGGACGTCCTGCACGACTGCTACGTGAACATATACCAGACCGCGCAGGCCTACCGCAGCGAGGGCAAGCCCATGGCGTGGATAATGACCGTGACGCGGAACCTCTGCCTGCACAAGCTGCGCGAGCGCAGCCGCCGCGCCGAACAGCCCGACTGCGATTGGGAAACTCTGCTGCGTGCGGACAGCGGTCTCGGCGACGAGGAACACCTGCTGCTGCGCGCGTGCATGGAGCAGCTCGGCGGCGAGGAGCGCAGAATATTCCTGCTGCACGCCGTGGCGGGCTTCAAGCACAGGGAGATAGCGGAGTTTATGGAGCTGCCGCTGGCGACGGTGCTGTCGAAATACTCGCGCGCCGTGAAGAAAATGAGGAAATATCTTGAGGAGGCTGAACTGTATGACTGACAGAGAGCTTGAAATGAGGGTGCAGCAGGCGTTTGACGCCGCCGCGCCGGATATATTCGATTCCGTGATGGCTGAATGCAGCGCGCCGCGGGGCAAGGTCGTTGCCCTGACGAAGAGCAGGAAGAAGAAAAGCGGCTTCGCCAAGCGTCTGCTTTCGATCGCGGCCGTGATGGCGCTGCTGATCTGTGCTGCCGCCGGTGGCGCGTATGTCAACGGACAGGAGAACGCCGTCGCATCGGTCGTGACGCTGGACGTCAACCCCAGCGTGGAGCTGCGGCTCAACGCTCGCGACAAGGTCGTGGACGCCACGGCGCTCAACGGCGACGGGCAGGCCATTCTCTCAAATCTTGAACTGCGCGGCGAAAAGCTCAGTGCGGCGCTGGCCGACGTGATCGGCTCGATGCGCGACAACGGCTACCTGACGCCGGAGAAGAATTCCGTCCTCGTGACGGTCGATAACAGCGACACCGCCAAGGCCGAGGCGCTTCAGCAGCGCATAGATACCGCCATGGCCAAGGTCATGGAGACGGCGGATTTCGACGGCGCGGTGATAAGTCAGGTGCTCCAGAAGACGGACGAGGTAACGGAGCTTGCGCGCTCGCTGGCGATAAGCCCGGGCAAGAGCCAGTTCGTCTCGGCCATCAGCGCCGCGAGCGGCGAGAGCGTCGAGGAGCTTGCAAAGCTCAATATCAGCGACCTGAACCTGCTGAGAACGCTGAAGAATCTTGACATTGAAAATATCGTCGCCTGCGGAACGGCGGGCGCGGCGGATTACATAAGCGAGGGCACCGCGGCGCTGGAGGCGCTGAAGGCGGCCGGAGCCGAGGACGGCGCGCTACCCGACGTCAATGTGGACGTGGACGTGGCGGACGGGGAGCTTGTGTACAATGTGAGCTTCTCCTTCGGCGGCTATGACTACAATTACGAGGTCAGCCCGAACAGCGGCAGCATCAAGAACTGCGTGCGCCAGTTCACCGACGACATGGAAGCGCTGGCCGAGAGCTTCGCCGACGGCTGGGAGAACTGGGGCGAGGCTCAGGGCGACAGTTGGGAAGACTGGGGCGAAGCGACCGGTGACGCTTGGGAAGCTTGGGGCGAAGCCCAAGGCGACGCATGGGAGAACTGGGGCGAGAACTATGCCGATGCATGGGAAGCATGGGCGGAGAACTACGCCGACGAGTGGGAGACCTGGGCGGAGCAGCATCCGGACGAGTGGAAGAAGCTCATCGAGCAGTACCCCGAAAAGTGGGAAGCCTGGGCAAAGCAGCATTCCGACGAGTGGAACTCGTGGCTCAGCGGAAACGCGGACAGCCTCGGTGAGCTGGGAGAATTCCTGCGGTCGTGGACATCGCTGTTCAACAAGTGGTGGAATTGAACCGATAACGGCGCCGCCTTACCATCGGCGCCTGGCGATAAAGAGTGCCGGTCCTCCCCCTCGGCGCTCCATGAAAAAGACGTATATAGAAAAAGAAAAAGCCGCTGCGAAGCGGCTTTTTCGCGTATGTGAGGGAGAAAAAGTAATTTTACATGGTTCTCTCTTTTGCCTATTGGCAATAGCCCGAGTATGGAGACACCTCAGGCGGCCTAACGGCCGCCAACGTCTCGCTGCGGCTCGGTCACGGCGCGGCTCTGACATGCCACCGGCATGTCATTCACTACCGCGTCGCCGCTTCGCTACCTGGAAGGGGCGACAAGGGGGGCGGAGCAACGCCATGCGCCAGCTAACAGTGACACCACGAACGCGCGTTGGCTATCCACAATTCACTCCCTGTTTTTTAAGAATTTCAGCCCTTGCAAATACTGCGCGCGTATGCTATATTATACGCTCGACAGTTAAAAGACAGATATGTATGATTATTGAGGAAAAGAAAGTGAAATTATCCAGATTTATCGGAAATAAGGCTTTTTACCGCAAGCTTTTTGCGGTCATGCTGCCGATTCTCATTCAAAACGTTATCACAAACTTCGTGAGCCTGCTCGACAACGTCATGGTCGGACAGGTCGGAACGGAGCCGATGTCCGGCGTCGCCATAGTCAACCAGCTGCTGTTCGTGTTCAACCTCTGCATTTTCGGCGGCCTCGCGGGCGCGGGCATCTTCACCGCGCAGTTTTACGGCAAGGACGACCACAATGGCGTCCGCGACACGATGCGCGCCAAATATTACATCGCCCTCGGCTCAGTCGCGCTGTTCCTGCTCGTGTTCGTCCTCTTCGGCGAGAACCTGATCTCCGCCTTCCTGCACGAGGGAAACGAGGGGCTTGACCTCGGCGCGACGCTCGGCCACGCGAAGGACTACATCGCCGTGATGTACTTCCAGATGCTGCCGTTCGCGGTGACACAGGTATATTCCAGCACCCTGCGCGAGACCGGCGAGACGATGCTGCCGATGAAGGCGGGCATTGCAGCTGTGCTCGTCAACCTCGTGTTCAACTACATCCTCATCTTCGGCAAATTCGGCGCGCCCGCGCTCGGCGTCGTCGGCGCGGCTATCGCAACCGTACTCTCCCGCTTTGTCGAGTGCGCGATAGTCATCACGTGGACGCACCGACACAAGGAGCGCAACCGCTTCATCGTCGGCGTGTACGAGACGATGCGCGTCCCGCCGGAGCTTGCGCGGCAGATAGTGCGCCTCGGCGCGCCGCTGCTGATAAACGAGCTGCTGTGGTCGGGCGGCATGGCAATGCTCAACCAGTGCTACTCCATGCGCGGGCTGGAGGTTGTCTCCGCGTGTAATATCTCCTCCACAGTTTCGAACCTGTTCCTCTGCGCTGCGCTTTCGATGGGCAACACTGTTGCCATCATCGTTGGGCAGCTGCTAGGCGCGGGCGAGCTGGAGCGCGCCGTGGACGAGGACAGAAAGCTCATCGCATTCTCTGTCGCACTCAGCACCTGCGTCGGCATCGTGATGGCGCTGCTCGCGCCGCTGCTGCCGCAGCTCTACAACACCTCGGACAGCGTCAAGCAGATGGCCTCCGACATGCTCTGGGTCAGTGCCGCAATGATGCCATTCAATGCCTTCACGAATACCTGCTACTTTACGCTGCGCTCCGGCGGCAAGACGATCATCACCTTCATTTTCGACAGCGCGTACATATGGGCGATATGCATCCCCGTCGCGTTTACGCTCTCGCGCTATACCACACTGCCGATCCTGCCGATGTTTATGATCGTGCAGTCGCTTGAAATTCTCAAGTGCGGCATCGGATTTGTGTTCGTCAAACGCAGAAAATGGGTCAACAACCTCGTCACCGACCCGACGATATAATATAAAATACAGCGATCCCCCCTGCACCGCTAATGGGCGCAGGGGGGATATCATGTATTGGAAATTTCGGTATAAGCGGTGACGCAATCAATCCAATTTGAAACCCTCGCCGTGGACTTCGGTGGAGTCCATGACAAAGGTGAAGGCTTTGGGATCGGCCTGATGGATGAGCTTCAGCGTCTGCGCGAGCACATTGCGCCGCGTGACAGTCAGGACGACCTGCTTCTCGCCGCGCGTATAACCGCCGACGGCAGGGATTATCGTCGTGCCGCGGTCGGTGTATGTGTTCAGCACGTTCGTCACCTCGTTGCCGCGGTCGGTAACGGTGTAGATGACCTTGGCGTAGTCCACGCCTTCGGCGAGTGCGTCGATGACCTTCGAGGACACGAGAATCGCGATGGCTGAATAGAGCGCGACGTCGATGTCGCGGAAAATGAGAACTGCGAACACGACAACGCAGGCATCAATCACGAGCAGCATCGTGCCGGACGGGAGGTTCGGGAACGGTTTTTTCATCATCAGCGCGAGCAGATCCGTCCCGCCGGTGCTTATCCCGCGCAGGAACAGCAGCCCCACGCCGAGTCCGCTCAGCGCGCCGCCGAATATCGAGGCGAGCAGGGCGTTGCTGGTGTACACGGGCAGCAACGCCGTCAGGTCGATGAACGCGGACAGCAGCAGCGTGGCGATGAGCGTCATTGCGAGGGAGCGCGGGCCGAGCAGCTTCCATGCGCAGAGCAGCAGCGGCACGTTCAGCATCAGGTTCCATATACTCACGCGGATCGGCGTGATGTACGCAAGCGCCGTCGACAGACCGGACACGCCGCCCGGCGCGATGTCGTTCGGAATGGTGAACATCGAAAGACTCAGGCCGACCAGCGCGCTGCCGACAACGCAGTACACAAGATCGGTGATGACGTCTTTCCAAGTATATGAGCCGAATAAGCGCTTCATTAACATACCCCCCGCAAATGAATATGCGCTTATTCTAACACGTTTTATTCATTTTTCAACACATAATTTTCAGCCCCAGAGAATTTTGCATATCCACGCCGAGGACAGGAAGCACGCGAGATCGGCGCACAGCGCCGCGGGGATCGCCCAGCGGCTGTCCTTGACACCGGCGGCCGTGAAATACACCGCGATGACATACAGCGTCGTTTCGCTCGAGCCGATCATAACGGCGGCAGTGCGGCCGACGAGCGAGTCCGCACCATAGCGCGCGATAAGCTCCGCACTCACGCTGAGCGCCGTGCTGCCGGAGACCGGACGCAGCAGCATAAGCAGAGAGGTCTCCACCGGAATGCCCAGCGCCTTGAACACAGGCGCGAGCAGCCGCTCCAGTAGTTCCGGCAGGCCGGAGGCGCGCAGCAGGTATATCACGGGGAAGAGCACGAGCAGCGCAGGGAGAATGTCGGCCATGACGCGCAGCCCCTTTTTCGCGCCGTCGGTCATCGCCGCGAAGATGTCCACGCCCTTGCAGAGCGCCAGCACACATGCGGCGGTGACGATGAGCGGCGCGGTCAGGTCGAGTAGCGTGTTCATCGCCATACGCGCGCGAGCAGCTTCGCCATTGCCAGCCCGACCGCGACGGACACGACGGAACTGAACCATACGGCGGGCATGATATCGAAAGCGGAGGCCGCGCCGTTTGCGGCGCGCACCGCGGCTATCGTCGATGGGATAAGCTGTATCGATGCCGTGTTCAGCACGACCAGCCTGCAAAGCTCGTCTTTGGCGGGTTCGCCGAGACGCGAGATGCCTTGCGCGGCACGGACGCCGGCGGGCGTGGCGGCGTTGCCGAGGCCTAGGAGATTTGCGCTGACGTTCTCGCTGATGGCGGACATGATACCGCCGTCGCGCGACGAGAGCGGGAACAGTCTGCGCAGCAGAGGGGCGAGCAGGCGGGTAAGCGCCTTGACTGCGCCGCTGCGCTCAAGCAGCTCCATCACCGCGCTCCACAGGCAAACTGCTCCCAAAAGTTCCAAAGTAAAGCTCACGGCGGCTGAAGCGCCTCCAATCAGGGCGTTTCCGGCTTCTGCGTGCGAAGCGGAGAAAAGCGCGAAAAATGTCGAAAGCAGTAGTGCAATTGTTAAGAAGTAGTTAAGAAACATGGTGTTAATGTAATTAAAATGAAGATTATAGAAATAATTGGGATAATATAAAAGAATTTGTTAATTTTAGTCGGCATGGTGTAATCTTTAGTTGACTTGAGCGAAACTTGTGATAAAATGCAAAGTGAGGTTTGTGTTAGAGATGTGGAAGGAGCAATCACTATGAAATCTACCGGAATTGTCCGTAAGGTTGATGAGCTGGGCCGTATAGTCCTCCCCATAGAGATGCGCCGTACACTGGACATCGCAGAGAAGGATGCACTGGAGATATATGTTGAAGGAGAAAATATTATTCTTCGCAAATATCAGGCATCCTGCATTTTCTGCGACAACGTGAAGGGCGTCATCCAATACAGAGGTAAGAACGTCTGCCCCGACTGCATTAACAAGCTCAAAGCAAAGCTTTGAGGACACAGGAAATCCCCCGCCGAGCGATCGGCGGGGGATTTTTAATGTCAGCGGGGAAAAGAGAAGGAGCACAATAAATATGTCCACGCACACCCCTACAGAAACAAAAGGTTCCCCCTCGTATCGAGGGGGAACCAAAACTATTAAGCTATCTGTCAGCTCAAACGCCTGCTTATCAGACCTTGATCTTCTCCAGCAGGGCTTCGACCTTCTCGGCAAGCTCCTTGAGCGCGCCGGGGGTGAAGGGGGAGCGGAATCCGGCTTCGGGCAGCAGATCGGTCCAGAGCTTTTCACCGCCCTGCTTCGACAGGCGGATGTAGCGCGCGAAGGTGTCGTCATAATCCTCCTGAGAGGCGAGCAGGAAGTCGAACGCTGCGGTCTGGGCGAGGCAGTAATCTATGTAGTAGAACGGGCTTTCGTAGATGTGCATCTGATACTGCCAGCGGGTGCCCTCCTCAAGGTAGGTCATGCCGTCCATGGAGATGTGCGGGCGGTACTGATGCTCAAGCTCCAGCCACGCGGCCTTGCGCTCGGCGGGGGTCATGTCGGGGTTCTCGTAGACGATGTGCTGGAACGCGTCGACTATCGTGCCGTAGGGGATGAAGGACAGCGCATCGAGCGCGTGGGCGAAGCGATACTTTGCCGCGTCCTCACCGAAGAACTTGTCCATGTACGGCCACGCGAAGAACTCCATGCTCATCGAGTGGGTCTCGGCAGTCTCCATGCCGCCGCAGCCGATCTCAAGCGCGAAGCGGTTGTCGGCGATGAGGTAGGCGTTGAGCGCGTGTCCGGCCTCGTGGGTCATGACGTCCACGTCGCCGGCGGTGCCGTTGAAGTTCGCAAGGATGAAAGGCTGCTTGTACTTCGGGAACTCCGTGCAGTAGCCGCCGCCCCACTTGTTCTTGCGGGAATCGACGTCGAAGGCGTCGTTATCAATCATCATGTCGATGAATTTGCCGGTCTCCTCGCCCATGGCGTGGTACATCTCGCGCGCAGCAGCGAATATCTCGGCCTTGCCACCAGCGGGAACGGGGTCGCCGCCGGGGATGATGACGTCGTTATCGTAGAGCTTGTAGTCGTCGATGCCGAGGCGCTTGGCGTTCTCGGTGCGCAGGCGGGAGACGACGGGGACGATGTCATTCAGCACGTTCTCGCGGAAAGTCTTGACCTTGTCCTGATCGTAGTCGATGCGCCCCATGCGGTGGTAGCCCAGCTCGACGTAGTTCTTGTAGCCCATCTTCTTGGACATGCGGTCGCGGACGTGGACCATGCGGTCGTAGATGTCGTCCAGCTCAGCGCTGTGCTCCTTGAGCACCTTGCCGAGGACTTCGTATGCCTCGCGGCGGGTCTCGCGGTCGTCGCTCTTGGCGTACTTCATCAGCATCGCGCGCGGCAGAGACTCGCCGCGGAACTCGAACTCAAGCGAAGCCATGAGCTTGGAGTACTCGCTGACAAGCTTGTTCTCCTCGACCAGATCGTCGATTATCTCGGGAGACATGCTCTTGCGGCTGACCTCGAGGTGCTTGAACAGCACGGGGGACAGGCGCTCCTCCAGCTCGGCGCGGAACGGGGAATCGAGCAGCGTAGAGGCGTACTGAACCATGTAGTTCTCGGCCTCGGGGCCGATCTCGTCGTAATAATCCTTCTCCGCGACGTAGAACTCGTCAACGGTATTTATCGAATAGCGCATATAGGAGAGAGATTCGGCGGATCTGTAATCGCAGAGGAGCTTGAGATAATCCTCGCGGGCGGCGAGGATCTCGTCCACGCTCTTTGCATTGCGGGTGCGGGCGAGCACGTCGTCCATGACGGCCTTGATCTCTTCAATAGTTACGCGCTTATAGGGAAGCTCGGAAACCTTCATGTGAAAAACATCCTTTCGTGAGTGTTAAAGATATTTTACTACATGACAGCGCGTTTTTCAAGAGCCTATGCAGGGGGGACGGGGGCGTTGGTTTTCATGCCCTGCAATGCGCGGGATTATCTCTCCCTCAGTCGCTTGCGCGACAGCTCCCTCATCAGAGGGAGCCAAGGGGATGCCCGTTATTTTACGCCGCACCATCTTGGAGCCCTTTTTAGGGGAGCTGTCGGCGTAGCCGACTGAGGGGTTGCCGGTGGGGGGATATTGCCATTAGGGAAAAGACAAGGCAATATACAGGCCTCCACTGTCATTCCGAGGAGCGAAGCGACGTGGGAATCCGTTCTCTTTGAGTCGGAAGTGCATTTTTGTGCGGTGCATAGGGAACGCGGATTGCGAAGCCCACCTGAGGTGTAAGTTCGCATTAGCCAAATCAAAGATTTGGATGCTCACTTAAGTT
>ERZ773139.4427-NODE-4427-length-11242-cov-3.885403_pt1 | contig 11242 bp, 8 predicted proteins | sample MGYA00580854_ERZ773139 | MGnify/ENA primary metagenome ERZ773139 (study PRJEB29015, sample SAMEA2737809) | human gut metagenome | biome: human gut; feature: human-associated habitat; material: faeces | place: China | collected 2012 ...
AGCCGGTAGACCATGCCCATGTTCCAGTTCAGCAGCGGATAACGCCGCAGGGTCTGCCATTCGGCGTAGTCCACTTCGCGGGGGAAGATATTGACGGGCGTGTGGTCGCGGATGGTGTCGTAGATGCGGCGCGTGGCAAACTCTTCGCCGCGCAGACGGTCCATCAGGCGCGAGAACCACCCTTCGGAGCGCAGGTAGGTCGTGTCGCGTCCGTTGACGAGCCGGTAGCGGCGGGCGTGCTCCTCGCGGAATTTGCGGCTGTATTCGGCGGCGGACTTGTCCCGGAAGAACGCCGCGAGGAGTTTGGCCAGCGAGTCGCTCTGTTCGCGGAAGGTTTTCAGCGAATCGAGACCCGGCGAAGCGAAGTCGAAGGCGGCCTGATAGCGGAAGATCGAAGTCGCCAGCGGCGCGCCGCTGCGCGAGAGGATGCTGCCGCGCTGCGCCGGAATGGTCTCCTCGGTGAAGATGCGGCTGGCCAGCCGTTCGGCGTTGTAGGCCACTTCGGAACTGAAGAGCTGCACCCAGACCAATCGTCCGAGCACGACGGCCCCGGCGAGTATGAACAGCACGTAAAGCAGCCGTACCCGCAGCAGAATGTCGCTTTTGATCTTCGAACGTTCCTCTTTCATCGTCCGTCAGTTTTCGATGATTTCGCCCGGCGCCGGCGGGTCGGTAAGCTCGATGCCGCGTTCGCGCAGCCGTTCGACGATGGCCGAGTGGGTGGTGCGGCGGTAACGCTGTTCCTGCAGGCGGATCGAGCGTTCGCGCAGGATCTGCACTTCGCGTTCGAGGCGCGAGTATTTCATGTCCAGATGCAGGGTGGTGAACATCACGGCGATGCTCAAAAAGAACATGCCCGCGATCGAGAGCATGTAGGGATAGTATTTCGAGACTCCTTCGTGGACGAGGATCGTACCTGAGAAGAGCTGCCAGAAGGTGCTGGCCTTGCGGCGGCGCTCCCGGCGCTGACGCTCCTCCTCTTCGGCCTTCTCCTCCTCTTCGCGTTCCATGTCGGCGCGGATGTCCTCGTCGGCTTCACCCCGCTCGATGCGCAGCACTTCGCGCCGCACGCGGCGGGCGAATTCCTCCTCCTGCCTGCGGCGGGCCTCCTCTTCGGGGGTTACCGGGTCGAATTCGTGGTCCTTGAACATCCTTCTCTGCTGCTTTTGTCGTTGAATGATTCGCGGCGGCCTCCGCCCTCCGTTATTCGTTCTCCCGTTTTGCGGCCGCGCGCAGCTTGGCCGAGCGCGACCGGGGGTTGCGTTCCAACTCTTCGGCCGTGGGGACCACGGCCTTGCGCGTTATGATCTCGAACGGCGTGAGGGCGCGTCCGAAAAAGTCTTTTTCCACCGAGCCTGAGAAATTCCCGCTGCGCAGGAAGTTCTTGACCAGCCGGTCTTCGAGCGAGTGGTACGAGATGACGACCAGCCGCCCGCCGGGGCGCAGTACCTTGAGACTCTGCTCCAGCGCCATTTTGAGCGCCTCCATTTCGCCGTTGACCTCGATGCGCAGCGCCTGAAAAAGCTTGGTCAGGAACTTCGACTCGTCTTTTTTCGGGGTGCAGGGCTTCACGGCTTCGACCAGCTGCGCCGTGGTCTCGATCGGTGCGGCTTCCCGTGCCCGGACGATGCAGTTGGCGATTTTCCACGGGGTCTCCAGCTCGCCCCACTCTCCCAGCAGGCGCGTCAGCGCGTCGGCCGGATAGCCGTTCACGACGCGGGCCGCCGTCAGCGCGCCCCGCTGGTTCATGCGCATGTCCAGCGGCGCTTCGCCCCGGAACGAGAAACCCCGCTCCACGGCGTCGAAATGGTGCGACGAGACGCCCAGATCTGCCAGAATGCCGTCCACCTGCTCCACCTCCCGCAGCCGCAGCGCCCCGCGCAGAAAGCGGAAGTTGCTCTCGACGTAGTGGAACCGCCCGTCGTCGGGACAGTTCGCGCGCGTGTCGCGGTCCTGATCGAAGGCGTAGAGTCTCCCGCCGGGACCCAGCTTTTCGAGGATGCGGCGCGAATGGCCGCCCCCGCCGAAAGTGAGGTCCACGTAAGTGCCCGCAGGGTCTACGGCGAGCAGGTCGACGGACTCCTCCAGAAGGACAGGTGTATGATACTGAGACATATTCGTTGCTGACAAGGTCGATTTGGGTGTAAAGTTAGGGATTTTTCGAAAAAGAATACCTATATTTGTGGATATAATTTTTTGTACGTCTTTATGCCCAGAATAGATATCGGAGCGGTACTTGCCGACAAAGCCCCGCGGCTGGCCCGCTGGATTCCCGGCTTCGTCATCGGCTGGCTCCGCCGCACGATTCACGAGTCGGAGATCAATTATATCCTCGAACACTACTGGAACCTGCCCCCGCAGGAGTTTATCCGCGCCTGCTTCAGGGAGTGGCAGGTGACCTATACGGTCGAGGGGCTCGAAAAGCTCGATCCCAAGGGCCGCTATCTGTTCGCCGCGAACCATCCCTTCGGGGGAATGGACGGCATGATGCTCGCCGACAAGCTGATAGACCGCTTCGGCGACGCCCGCGTGGTGGTCAACGACCTGCTGATGCACCTCGAACCGCTGCGGCCGCTGTGGATTCCGGTGAACAAGCACGGTTCGCAAAGCACGGCCTACGCCCGCAAGTTCGACGAGGAGTTCTTCGGCGAGCGGCCGATCCTGACCTTCCCCGCGGGCCTCTGCTCGCGCTGCATCGACGGCGAGGTGACCGACCCCGTGTGGAAAATCAGCTTCCTGAAAAAAGCCTACGCCTCGCAGCGGCAGATCGTCCCGGTCTTCGTCGAAGGCGAGCTGTCGAAATTCTTCTACCGCGTCTACCGGATACGCAAGGCGCTGGGAATCAAATTCAACATCGAGATGCTGTGGCTTCCCGACGAGATGTTCTCGCAGAAGGGCAAGCACTTCCGCATCGTCGTCGGCGACCCGATCCCCGTGGCCGACCTGCAACGCTACGGATCGTTGCACGAACAGACGGAAGAAGTACGCAAAAAAGCGTATTTTTTGAAAAACAGACTCGATCCCCCGGCAAAGTAGCGGTAAAATTGATATTTTTGCCCCGTCTATGGAACAGAAAGAGATGGCACCCATTATAGAACCCCTCGACCGGGAGTCGCTGCTCGCGGAGCTGACACCCGCCCGCAAAATGCGCGACACGAACAAGGCCGGGAACGAGATCTACATCTTCTCGGCCGCCGAATGTCCCGCACTGATGCGCGAGGTGGGGCGTCTGCGCGAAATCGCCTTCCGCGGCGCAGGCGGCGGCACGGGTCAGGAGGTGGACATCGACGCGGAGGACCTCGCCCGCGACGGCTACTACCAGCTGATCGTCTGGGACCCCGCGGCCCAGGAGATCGTCGGCGGCTACCGCTTCATCGTCTGCACCACGCCCAATCCCCGCCATCTCTCGACCGAGCACTATTTCCGTTTCAGCGAGCGCTTCCGCCGCAAATTCCTCCCCCGGACCATCGAACTGGGGCGTTCGTTCGTGCAGCCCGCCTACCAGGCCCGCGGCAACGCCAAGAGCATCTATGCGCTGGACAACCTCTGGGACGGGCTCGGGGCGCTGATCGTGCTGAACCCCAAAGCCAAATACCTCTTCGGGAAGGTCACGATGTACACCAACTACAAGTCGGTGGCGCGCAACGCGCTGATCTGGTTCCTGCGCCGCTATTTCCCCGACCGCGACAAGTTGGTGGAGGGCATCCGCCCGATCGAGCTCGACCTCGACGACCCCTACTACGAGGAGCTGTTCTGCGGCGCGACCTACATGGAGAACTACCGCATCCTGATCCAGAAAATCCGCGAATTCAACGAGAATATCCCGCCGCTGATCAACGCCTACATGAATCTCTCGCCCACGATGCGGGTCTTCGACACGGTGTCGAACCCCGATTTCGGCGATGTGGAGGAGACGGGCATCCTGGTCACGATCCGGGACATCTATCCCGAAAAACGCCTGCGCTACACCCGCTGGCTGGGGTGGAGGGCCAACCTCAAACACCGCCGCGAGGAGTTCAGCGAACACCTGCGCGAACACCTCGAACGGATGAAGAAAAAGCGGAACGCCTAAGCGCTCCGCTTTTTTTCGGCACAGGCTCTCCTGATAGTCATTTCTTCCACAAAAATGGTCCGATCGGCCCGAATTTTGCACCCGCAATGCAATAATCGCCGGATGGACACATTTAGCGGAAAACACTGAAAACCCAAAAACATCTCTTGGTATGAAACGACTATTTCGCCTTTTCGCGGCGTTCGCCCTCCTGACGGGAGCGTGGGCCTGTTCCGACGACCAGACTTCGGAGGTCCGCATCAACGACGGCGCCGAATTCCTTTCGCTCGACTACCTCGCCCGCAGCGGCAAGATCACGGTGAACGCACCGGCTCCCTGGAGCGTCATCATATCGTCAGGGAATTTCGGGGGGGGGAATGACCCTGACTGGGTGACCCTCTCGGCAGACGAGGGGCCCGAAGGATATTCCGAAATCGACGTGACCTTCGCCGCGAATCCGGGCCCTGCTCGCAGCGCGCTGCTGCTCTTCGACTGCAACGGGGAGACCACCGCCTTCACCCTCTCGCAAAGCGCCCGGGACACGGGATTCGACGCCCCGGACTACTATTTCTACGCCGCATACGGCACGATGCCGGCCCTCTATGCGGGTCTGCACCTGCTCTCGCACGACAAACCGAGCTATTTCTTCTACGAGCGTCCCCAGACCTACGATCCGAAGCTGTTCCCGGACTACGCCACGGTTTTCACCGCCGCAAATCCCGATGCCGGAGCCACCACCGAGGAGATTTACGCAATAAACGAGCAGATGAAACGCCGCATTCTGGAGATCAACGCCGAGGGCCCCACGGCCGTATTCGGGCTCTACGTCACCGACCTGGCCTGCCGCGCGGGCTACGACTGGTTCGTCGGGCAGGGCATCGACTCGGCGCGCGTGAAGGTGACGATGCTCTCCGACGGCACGGGCACCTACAACAACTTCCACACCTTCTTCGGCGATCCGGCCACGGCCGAGCAGAACTGGAACGACTACGCCGCCCGGGTCGAGGCCCTCGACTGGAACCACGGCGGCCGTTATCCCGAAACCCGCGCCCCGCAGGACCTCGTCTCCGACGAATGGATCGCCTATCTCTCGACGCGCCCCAATTACCGGCTGATGCTCCAAAACGCCTCCCTGATGGAGTCGTCGGGGCCCTTCATGACGCAGAAACTCGCCAAGATGAAGATGGAGAGCGTCCAGCCCTACGAACTGCTGACGGCCCTCCCGGAAGAGGCCAAGAAGGAGTTCTACCGCATGGCCAATTTCGACTACGACCGGTTCAAGGCCCTGTTCGACGCCTCGCCGAAAGGAAACCTCATCATCCTCGGCACGAGCCACACCACCGACGAGAGCCGCCGACAGCAGGCCGCTTACGTACAGCGCATCATGGAGCAGTACGGCGCCGAATACGACGTATTCTTCAAACCCCATCCGGCCGACGGTTCGTCGTCCGACTACGAAGAGCGGTTCCCGGGGCTGACGCTCCTGCCGGGACAGATGCCGTTCGAGATCTTCGTCTGGTCGCTGCTCGACGAGGTGAACCTCATCGGCGGCTATCCCTCGACGACGTTCCTCTCCGTGCCGCTCGACAAGGTGGGATTCCTCTTCGCGGCCGACGCCGCGAGCCTCCCCCGGCCGCTGAATCTCCTCTTCAGCGACGCCCCGAACGTGGAGTGGATGCAACCGTGACGCACGGTCGCGGACGAACGAACGGCGCTTTCCGACAGTCGGAGGGCGCCGTTCGTCGGATATGGGGTGCGGCACAACAGAACGGACACGACAAGCACCCCGCCGCCCATAAAAATACCCCGCCCGAAGGCAGGGTACCAGGCAAACAATCGTTTAACTAAATGATTCCGGACGAACGGTTATCGAACGAACACGCCGCAGGTCGGAGCTTCGGTTTTCTCCGTCTTCTCGGGCTCGCTCTTTTCCGTCGGTTCCGACTTCTCGTCGGGCTTCTGCTCGGGTGCGGGGTTCTCCTGCTTCGGAGCTTCGGGCTGTTCGGGCTGCTGGGCGAACGCCATGCCGCCGGCCATCAGCATCATCGCGGCCATCATTACAACTGTCTTTTTCATAGCTTTAAGAATTAGTGGTTAAACTTCATTTTCTCAGTTCTGCGGTTCGTTTCCTCACCGTTTCTGCTTTCCGGAAGTTCAAGCCGTATGCCATACGGACAGATGAGATGCAACGCATTGTCTTTCAACGGACGATGCGGCGCGCCGAAAATTCGGCGGATGTGGAAAAAGTGTGGAGCCGGGGCCGGGAGTGTGGAATTATTCCACATTCGGAGTGTGGAACGGCGCTATTCGATGCCGTAGAGATGCAGTTTGTTGTAGAGCGTCTTGCGGTCGATGCCGAGCAGTTTAGCCGCCTGCGACTTGTTGCCGCCCGCCGCCGCGAGCGCCCGGCGGATCTGCTCCTCCTCCGAGGCCCGGTCGCGCAGGGGATGGGGCACCGCCGCGGATTCCGCCGCCGACACGCCCGTGATCTCGCCGGGAAGGTCCCGGCAGGTGATGTACTCGCCCGCGGCGAGCAGCGTCGCCGAAAGCACCGTATTCCGCAGTTGGCGCAGATTGCCCGGCCAATCGTAGGCAGCGAGGGCCGCCGCGGCCGCCGGGTCGAATCCCACGATCCGTTTGTCCAGTTCGCGGTTGGCCTGGTCGAGGAAGAAATCGGCGTAGAGCGGTATATCCTCGCGCATCTGCCGCAGGCAGGGCATGCGCAGCGTGAAGGAGTTGATGCGATGGTAGAGGTCGGCGCGGAACGTCCCGCGCGCAATGGCCGCTTCGAGGTCCTCGTTGGTCGCGGCCACGAGACGAATATCGACGGGAATCTCCCGGTTGCTGCCTACGGGGCGGATGCGCCGCTCCTGCAAGGCGCGCAGCAGCTGCACCTGCGTTTCATAGGTGAGGTTGCCCACCTCGTCGAGAAAGAGCGTGCCGCCGTCGGCCGCCTCGAAAGCGCCGGTCTTGTCGGCGAGGGCTCCGGTGAACGACCCCTTGACGTGTCCGAAGAACTCCGATGCCGCCAGCTCGCGGGGAACGGCCCCGCAATCGACCGCCACAAAGGGTTTTCCGGCCCGTTTGCTCTCCCGGTGGATCAGCTGCGCCACGTGCTCCTTGCCCGTGCCGCTCTCGCCGTTCACCAGCACCGACATATTGGTCGGGGCCACCAGCCGGATGTGTTCGTACAGCTGCCGCGCGGCGTCGCTGCGCCCCTCGATGTAGTTGAGCGCCGCGGCCGAAACCCCTTTCGCCGCACGCGGAGCCGGTTTGGCCGCCGGGGCCTGCGCCTCCGGAGCGTCCAGCGCCTCGCGTATCTTTTTCAGCAGTTCGTCGGGATTCACCGGCTTGGCCACGTAGTCGCGGGCGCCGAGTTTCATGCACCGCACGGCGTTTTGAATCTCGGCGTAACTCGTCATCACGATCACCGGCACCGTCACGCCCGCCCCGGCCATCCATTGCAGCAGGGCGATTCCGTCCTCGTCGGGCAGACGCATGTCGCTCAGCACCAGCGAGAATCCGCCGGCGCCGAGGGCCGTGCGGGCCGCCGCCGCGGAGGATGCGGTCTCGACTCCGAAACCGCGTTTCGAAAGCCATGTGCGCAGCATCAGGGCAAAGGTGATGTCGTCGTCTACGATCAGAATACGCTCTTCCATAACGCTACAAAGTTACCGTTTTTTCGGCTTCCGCGACAATCGCGCGGATTTTTTCGATCGCCGTGCGCAATTCGCCGCACAGCGCGTCGGTCAGGGGCCCCTCGCGGTTCTCGGCCCGGCGCAGGATGTCGGCGACCTCCGCCGCGCCGAGCATCGTGAAGATCGGCAGCATCTTGTGCGACAAGGCTCCCGCCGCCGACGCATCGCCTCTTTCGACCGCCTTTTCGAGCTCCCGGGCATTGGCCGCGGTCTGTTCGGCGAAGGAGGCCAGAATACTCCGCGCCGCACCGGCATCGTCGCCCGCATAGGCCGTCAGGGGACCGAAATCCACCCCCTCCGCCGCCGGGACCCCAGGTTCTTCCGCCGCCGGAACCGCCCCGCCGCAGGCAGCACGGACCACGGCGAGCAGTTCGCCGTATGCGAACGGTTTGCGGAGACATCCGGCGAATCCGCGGGCCGTGAAATCCGCGGCGTCCAGCTCCCCGCGGGCCGACACGGCGACCACGCGCAGCGCGGGATCGACCCCGTGCACGGCTTTCAGCACGCTGAATCCGTCGGCCGAGGGCATCTGTATGTCGGTCAGCACCAGATCGAAGCGGCCGTCGGCGACCAGTTTGGCGGCGTATTCGGGATACTGGCAGCACTCGGCGGCGATCCCCGCCCGGCGGCACATCGCGGCGGTCATCTCCAGCTGCAACGGATCGTCGTCGATCAGCAGCACCCGCAGTCCCGGCTGCGGAGGCTCCGGCTCCCGGACCTCCTGCACCGCCGCGGGCCCGGCCTCCCCGACGGGCACCGACACGATGAATTTGCTCCCCTCGCCGAGACGGCTTTCGAGCGAAATGGTCCCTTCGAGCAGCTTCACGAGGCGATCGACGATCGACAGCCCCAGTCCGAACCCATCGACGCCCTGCGCCGAACTCAGGCGCACGAACTCCCCGAAAATCCGCTCTTTCTCCTCACGGCCGATGCCGCGGCCCGTATCGCGGACCGAGAAGACCAGCCGCCCCTGCCGAACGTCGGCGCGAAGCGTCACGGAGCCCTTGTTGGTGAATTTCAAGGCGTTGGAAACCAGATTGTCGGCGATCTGCCGGATGTGGAAAGCGTCTCCCGTCACCGTCCGCGCGGCGTCCGGACCGGTTTCCAGACGCAGTCCCAGCCCTTTGGCCGCGGCCGCGGCGGCAAATCCCGCCCGGATCGTTTCGAACAGCTGCGCGGGGCCGAAAGCCACCCGGGCCACCTCGATCTTGTTGATGTCCAGCCGGTAGAAGTCCAGCAGGCTGTTGACCAGCGCCAGCAGGTGTTCGGAGGAGTCCTTCATATTGTGCAGGTAAAGTTCCTGCCGCTTGTCGTCGGTCAGCCGCGACAGCAGGTCGATATAGCCCATCACCGACCCTAACGGGGCCTTGATGTCGTGCGTGATGGCCAGCATCAGCTTCTCGCGGGCGGCCAGCAGGGCTTCCTTGTCACGGTTGGCCTGCTCCAGCTCCCGGCGGTAGCGGTTGCTGCGGCTGATGTCGCGCCACAATATCCCGACGAACAACAGCACGAGCACCACGGCCCCGACGGTCACGCCTCCCAGCACGCGCGACGACCTGCGGCGGAAAGCCTCCGTGCGCTCGATGCGCCGCATCAGGAACTCCGTATCCTCGGCCTCGAAGTCCATAATCAGGCGGTATATCTTCGTGTTGACCAGCTCGTTGCTGTAACTCAGCCGCAGTCCCTCCTGCCACGCCCGGTCGTAGATGCCCAGGCGGTTGCTCGTGACGCTATCCTGCAAGGCCCTCAGCACCAGCGTAATGGTATCTTTCACCGACCCGGCGGGCACCGCGGGGGCCACCAGTTCGCGGCGGGAGATCACCACGCTCGAATCCTCCTTCGGAGGACTGAACAGATCGCCCAGCCGTTGCAGAAAACGCCGCCGGGAGCGCGGCACGGCCGTCGTGTCCTGCCTCACGATGCGGCGGAACGGCATCGTGTCGGCCACGATCCCCTGCTGGGGACCGATCAGGTCGCGGATGTTCTTGTCGAGCAGTTTGGCCGTGGAACCGGCGCGGATCGTGCGCCGCAGGCTCATCGTGCGCCGCTCCTTGTCGGCGAGCAGCCGCGTGATGCTGTCCAGACGCATCGTCTGCAACGAATCCCGGTCGCCCGTCAGCGAGCGCAGCGAGTCGATGCAGGCCCTCACGGTGCGCAGTTCGCGTTTGTAACGCGCCTCGTAGGACTGGTAGCCGGCGATCATCAGCTGCCCGTAACTTTCGGCCTGATAGAGGTGGTAAAGGGTCCGGCTGACGGCGCTGTGCTTGGTCTGCAACTGCACGTAGCTGCTGTCGGGAGCCGAAAAACGGACCACCACCCGGTAGACATAGCCCACCGCGAGCACACAGACCGCGATCAGCAGGACGTAGCCCGCGACCATCTTCGTTTTGACGAATTTCGACTCCTTCACAGCGTCAAAGATAATGAAAGGAGCGCGCAACGCCAAACCCGCCCAACCCCCACCGAACCGCATCCCGGGGATTGCGCAGGGCACCCGGGCACGACGATTTATCGAAAAACGATAAATATTTTTTGATATTCAAAATTTGTTTCTATATTTGTCGCCGGAACGATCCGAAAAACAAACATTCCGCGACTATGGATTTACTCACAGCAGAACACGTCACCAAACGCTATGCCTCGCACACGGCGCTCGACGACGTATCGCTCGCCATCCCCCAAGGCTCAGTCTACGGGCTTCTGGGCCCCAACGGAGCGGGCAAAACGACCCTGATCCGCATCATCAACCGCATCACGGCGCCCGATTCGGGCCGCGTGCTGTTCGGCGACCGCGAGATCGCCCCGGAAGATGTCTACCGCATCGGCTATCTCCCCGAGGAGCGCGGGCTTTACAAGAAAATGAAGGTCGGCGAACAGGCCGTCTTCTTCGCACGCCTCAAAGGTCTTTCGCGCCGCGAAGCCGTCGTGCGGCTGAAGGAGTGGTTCGTCAAATTCGGCATTCAGGAGTGGTGGGACAAGAAGGTCGAGGAGCTCTCGAAAGGCATGGCCCAGAAGGTGCAGTTCATCGTCACGGTGCTCCACGAACCCAAGCTGCTGATCTTCGACGAGCCCTTTTCGGGCTTCGACCCCATCAACGCCAACCTGCTGAAAGAGGAGATTCTGGGGCTGCGCGACAAGGGCGCCACGGTGATCTTCTCGACGCACAACATGTCCTCCGTGGAGGAGATCTGCGACCACATCACGCTCATCAACAAATCGCGCAACATCCTCTCGGGCAAGGTCGATGACATCCGCCGCCGCCACGGGTCGAACATCTTCGAGGTGGCCTACCGGGGCGACGAAGCCGTCCTGCGGCAGGCCGTCGCCGGGCGCTGCGAGATTCTCGACGGAACGCAGGAGGAGTCGGTCTACCGCATGCTCAAACTCCACGTCAACGACGACTCCGAGGTGCGCGGGGTGATCTCCGCCGTCAACGAAGCCGTCGAACTGCGTTCGTTCCGCGAGATCATCCCCTCGATGAACGACATTTTCA
>ERZ773139.4440-NODE-4440-length-11220-cov-2.907389_pt1 | contig 11220 bp, 8 predicted proteins | sample MGYA00580854_ERZ773139 | MGnify/ENA primary metagenome ERZ773139 (study PRJEB29015, sample SAMEA2737809) | human gut metagenome | biome: human gut; feature: human-associated habitat; material: faeces | place: China | collected 2012 ...
TCCAGGATTTCCTTGGAGGTAATATCCAGATGGTTGGTAGGTTCATCGAGAATCAGGAAATTTGCCTCGGACAGCATCAGCTTTGCGAGGGATACACGTCCTTTTTCGCCACCGCTGAGTGTACGGATTTGTTTAAAGACTTCCTCCCCGGTAAACTGAAATGCAGCAAGTGTATTGCGGATCTGTGTATTAGTCAGGGATGGGTAGTCATCGGAAATTTCATCGAAAATCGTCTTTTCATCATGAAGGACGTGATGTTCCTGATCGTAATATCCGATTTTGACTTTTGATCCAAGCGTGAAAGATCCCTCGTCTGCAGAGACTACTTGGTTGATAATTTTTAACAGGGTAGTTTTTCCTGTACCATTATCACCAATGATGGCAACGTGTTCCCCGCGATGGATCTCAAAGCTGATATCCTGAAAAAGTTGCTGGCTGTCAAAGCGTTTGGACAGATGTTCAACTGTCAGGACGTCCGATCCACTGATACAGGACGGCTCAAGAGAAAAGTGCATTTCGCGGACGCTTTCAACAGGCTTTTCAACAGGAGTGATACGGTCCAACATTTTTTCCCGGCTTTCAGCCCGCTTGATGGATTTCTCCCGGTTGAAAGAACGAAGTTTCTCGATGACTGCCTGCTGATGCTTTATTTCACGCTGCTGGTTCATGTATTCTTTCAGGCGGGCATCACGGATCTGTTGCTTTTTCGCTGCATAGGCTTTGTAGTTTCCCATATACATACGAATATGAGCCTGATCGACCTCAATGACTTTTGTTACGACACGGTTCAGAAAATACCGGTCATGGGAAACAATCAATACGGCTCCTGAATAATTTAAAAGATACGTTTCCAACCATGCAATGGAATTAAGATCCAGATGGTTGGTCGGCTCGTCCAGTAAGAGGATATCAGGGCTTGTCAGAAGCAGTTTTCCAAGAGAGACTCGTGTCTTCTGACCTCCTGAGAGGGTATCGGTCTGCTTGGAAAAATCATCCTCTGTAAATCCAAGCCCCTTCAGGACACCGGTGATTTCACTTTCGCAGGCATAGCCATTTTTGGCCTCATATTCAGACTGAAGCCGGTTGTATGTATCCAGCCGGTTTTTCAGATCTTCCCCGGTTAAGGATTTCAGTTCCTGCTCGATGGAACGAAGCTGGGATTCCATTGCAAAGATATCGGCTTTTGCACTTTTTACTTCCTCATAGATTGTATTGCCGGATGTCAGATCCTGACGCTGTGCAAGATAACCGAGAGTCTTCCCTTTAGCAAGAATAACATCGCCACCGTCCAGGGGTTCCTCCCCGATGATCATTTTCAGAATCGTAGATTTCCCGGCACCATTGATCCCGACAAGAGCTGCCTTCTCCCGGTCTTCAATATGAAAAGAACCGTCGCAGACAATGGTATGTTCGCCGAATGCTTTATTCAGATTGTGACAGGCTAAAATCATAATCAATAAACTCCTTATATCATAATTCTTATTTTAAAATGGCTCTTCATTATTATAAAACTCCAAGTATCTATTATATCGAAAATAGCCGAAAATACAAGAAGTAGGAAAGTAAAGTTTGACAGAAGTTTAACTATTCTATATAATGTTGGGTAGATTATGATGTGGAGGGCAATGGAAGTGGAACAAAGAAAAATATCACGTGCCGTAATTTCCAGGCTTCCAAGATATTATAGATATTTGGGAGACCTGCTTGAAGCGGGTGTAGAGAGGATCTCATCCAATGACCTGAGTAAAAAGATGCAGGTAACAGCATCCCAGATCCGGCAGGATCTGAACAATTTCGGCGGATTTGGACAGCAGGGATATGGATATAATGTAAAGTACCTTTATACGGAGATTGGAAAGATACTGGGACTGGATAAGGATCATAACTTTATTATTATCGGTGCCGGTAATCTTGGACAGGCACTGGCAAATTATGCATCATTTGAACGGAATGGATTTATTTTAAAAAGTTTATTTGATGTGAATCCGCGTCTTGAGGGAGTGACGATCCGGGGAATCCCTGTCAGAATGCTGGATGAACTGGAAGGATACCTGCAGGAAAATGATATTGAGATTGCAGCTCTTACACTTCCCAAGTCAAAAGCGGAGGAAGTAGCGGATGTCCTGGTAGCGAATGGGATCAAGGCCATCTGGAATTTTGCACATACGGATCTTACACTTCCCAAGGATGTCATTGTGGAGAGTGTACATCTTGCTGACAGTCTGATGAAATTGTCTTATAATATCAGCCAGCACAATGAAATTCAAAAATAGCAGAGGACTGCTGCGGGTATGGTCATAGCTGGACCGGTCCGCAGCAGTTTGTCTTTAAAAGAAAGGGGACTGCTCATGAGATATTTACCGGACGGAGAACAGATGAAGAAAGCAGATCAGTATACGATCCAGCAGATCGGTGTACCTTCTGTGGTTCTTATGGAGAGGGCAGCATTAAAAATTGTTGAAGTACTGGAAGAAAAGAAAAAGGATTTAAGGCGACCACTGATCGTATGCGGCAGTGGAAATAATGGCGGAGATGGATTTGCTGTGGCAAGAATTCTGGCTGAAAAGGGCTGCCATGTGGATGTGCTTTTTACGGGAAGAGAAAGCTCTATGACGGAAGAATGCAGATTGCAGGCTCAGATCGACAAAAATCTCGGGATTAATTTGTTTACAGAAATCCCCGAGAAAGAGTATACTGTGATCATTGATGCAATTTTTGGCGTTGGTCTGTGCAGAGAAGTTGCAGGACACTACAGAGATGTGATCGGATGGATGAACCGGCAGACGGCACAGAAGGTTGCAGTGGATATTCCATCAGGAATCTGTTCTGCTACAGGAAAGGTGCTTGGTATTGCATTTCAGGCGGAACTGACAGTATCTATGGCATGTCAGAAGCGTGGCTGTGCTTTGTATCCGGGACAGATCTGTGCGGGAGAGGTTGTTCCGGTAACGATCGGGATTGATCCCGAGTACTTTTTTGAACAGAAAAGTGTCTGCATGACCTATGATAAAAAGGAGCTGGGAAATCTGCTGCCGGAAAGAAAAGAGGATTCGCATAAGGGCAGTTTTGGCAGAGTCCTTATGATCACCGGCAGTCCGGGAATGGCAGGAGCAGCTTATCTTTCAGCTACAGCAGCGTATACGGTTGGTGCCGGACTTGTCCAGATCTATACAGCAGAAGAGAACAGGCAGGTACTTCAGGGACTTCTTCCAGAGGCGATCATTTCCTGCTATAGAGAGTATGATGAAGAGAAACTGGATCAACTGATCGGGTGGGCAGATGTCATCTGTATCGGCTGTGGATTAGGACAAAGCAGTAGATCAGAAAAGATTTTGCTGCATACAATAGAGAAAGCAAAGTGTCCCTGCGTGATTGATGCAGATGGACTGAACCTTCTTGCAGGAAGGAAAGATCTGTATAAAAAACTTGGGAAAAATATGATCCTCACCCCTCATATGAAAGAAATGTCCCGGCTGACAGGAATCTCTGTATCAGAAATTGCAGAACGGCGGTTTGAAGTACTTCACCGGTTTACCGAGGAATCCCCGTGTATCTGTGCCTTAAAAGATAGCAGAACGATAGTTGCCCAGAAAGACAGGCAGAACTTCCTTAATCTGGCAGGCAATGCGGCCATGGCAAAAGGCGGTTCAGGAGATGTGCTTGCGGGTGTGATCACCGGACTTCTCGCACAGGGAATGGATGGATTTCAAAGTGCAGTGACGGGCGTTTTTCTGCATGCCTGTGGTGGAGATGAGGCAAGGGATAAAAAAGGTGGTTACAGTGTTCTCGCAAGGGATCTGATCCATGGAATACAGGTAGCGATGAAGAAAGCAAAGGAGTGTAACTAAATGAAGAAATACAGCAGAGTTTGTGCATATATCGATTTGGATGCCATTGCATATAATATGGAGCAGATGAAAAAGCGGATTGGCGAAGACGGAAAACTGATCGCAGTCATCAAGACCGACGGATATGGTCATGGGGCAGTTCCGCTGGCGAAAATGTTTGAAGAGATGCCATATATCTGGGGCTATGCTGTTGCATGTATGGGAGAGGCGGCTGTCCTGCGTGAACAGGGGATCAAAAAGCCGATTCTGGTACTGGGATGTGTCTTCCCGGACGAATACGAAGAGATGGTAGAAAAAGAGATTCGTGCTGCGGTTTATACTGAAGAAATGGCACGGGGAATGTCAGAGGCTGCACAAAGACTTGGAAAGACTGCGTATTTTCATATTAAGATTGATACCGGAATGGGAAGGATCGGATTCCCGGTAACGGAAGAAAGTGCATCTTCCATTGAACGGATCAGCAGGCTTCCGAATGTGCAGACAGAGGCAATGTTTACGCATTTTGCAAAAGCCGACGAGCTGGATAAATCTTATACGTTAAAGCAGCATGAGAAATTTTTATGGATGAAAGAACTGATGGAGGAACGAAATGTTCCGATCCAGTATTTTGACTGTGACAACAGTGCCGGAATCATTGATTTTCCAGATCTCAAGCATGATATTGCGAGAGCGGGAATTTCCATTTACGGAATGTATCCATCAGACGACGTGGATCAGAATGCAGTGAGTCTGCGTCCGGCTCTGCGTCTGGTCAGTCATGTTAGTTTCGTAAAGGAAGTCGGAAAAGGTACATCGATCAGTTACGGTGGCACATATATTACAGAGAAAAAGATGAAGATTGCAACCATTCCGGTGGGATATGGGGATGGGTATCCCAGATCACTGTCAAATAAAGGGTATGTGCTGATCCATGGGAAAAAGGCAAGGATTCTTGGAAGAGTCTGTATGGATCAGTTTATGGTTGATGTAACGGAAATCCCCGATGTGGCATTTATGGATGAGGTGATTCTGATCGGACGGGATCAGGAGGAACAGATCCAGGTGGAGGATCTTGCAGAATTAAGTGGAAGATTCAATTATGAATTTGTATGCTGCCTGAGTAAGAGAATCCCACGTGCTTACCTGAAGAATGGAAAAATCATTTCGCAGACAGATTATTTTTAAAGGACGAATCTGAAGAATTTGTGAATACATCCGATGAATCCGGAGATACTTAAGTATAGCTTAACATAACGGAGATATCGGAGAGTGAAAACAAATGGTCAGACGAGGAGATATTTATTACGCAGATCTAAGCCCCGTGGTCGGATCAGAGCAGGGAGGGATACGACCTGTCCTGGTTATCCAGAATAATATCGGAAACCGGCACAGCCCTACGATCATCTGTGCGGCGATCACTTCAAAAATGAATAAAGCGAAACTTCCGACGCATATCGAGATCAGTACGAGGGATTATAATATAGTAAAAAATTCTGTGATCCTGTTAGAGCAGATCCGTACAATCGACAAGCAGCGACTGAAAGAATATGTATGTCATATAGATTCTGCAATGATGAAAAAAGTAGACGAGGCGATCTGTGTCAGCCTGAATCTGCCTACATAAGACAGGAACGTGGACTTTACAGATGAGAAAAAGCGTGGTAAACTTATTAAGATAATGCTCTGGTTGCGGAGAGCAGGAGGAAGTACAAGTCTTAATTGATTTAAGTCAGATAGAAAAGGAGAATGAAAGTATGTCAGGACATTCTAAATTTGCGAATATTAAGCACAAAAAAGAGAAGAATGACGCAGCAAAGGGAAAGATCTTTACAAAGATCGGCCGTGAGCTTGCGATTGCAGTAAAAGAGGGTGGAAGTGCTGATCCGGTGAATAATAGCAGACTTCGTGATGTGATCGCAAAGGCAAAAGCGAACAATATGCCGAATGATACGATCGAAAGAAATATCAAGAAAGCAGCCGGTGAAGGTTCCGCAGATAATTATGAGCGTATTACATATGAGGGATATGGTCCGAACGGAACAGCCATCATCGTAAAGACTCTGACGGATAATAAGAACCGTACAGCATCAAATGTAAGAAATGCGTTTACAAAGGGAGCTGGAAATGTCGGAACTCCGGGATGTGTATCTTTTATGTTTGATGAAAAGGGACAGATTATTATCGATAAAGAAGAGTGTGATATGGACTCAGATGATCTGATGATGCTTGCACTGGATGCGGGTGCTGAAGATTTTAATGAAGAAGAGGACAGCTACGAAGTGCTTACTTCACCGGAGGATTTCAGTGATGTACGTCTGAAGCTGGAAGAGGAGGGAATTGCGATGGCTTCTGCGGAAGTTACGATGATTCCTCAGACTTATGTTGACCTTACAAAAGAAGAGGATATCAAGAACATCCAGAAGACACTGGATCTGCTTGATGAAGATGATGATGTGCAGGATGTATATCATAACTGGAATGAATAAATAACCTACTAAAAAGATATGGAGCAAGCTGAAATTGACAGCCTGCTCCATTTTTTAAGAAAATTTCAAGGAGGAAGAGGAAATGAGCAATTACAGAATTGAGACAAAGTGTGTGCAGTCAGGATATGAACCGGGAAATGGAGAGCCAAGAGTTCTTCCAATTTATCAGAGTACTACATTCCGTTATACCAGCAGTGAGCAGATGGGACGTTTATTTGACCTGGAAGAATCCGGTTATTTTTACACAAGACTGCAGAATCCGACGAATGATGCAGTAGCAGCAAAGATCTGTGATCTGGAAGGCGGAGCAGCGGCAATGCTGACTTCATCCGGTCAGGCAGCTAATTTTTATGCCATTATGAATATTGCAGAAGAGGGAGATCATATTGTATGTGCATCTGCCCTGTATGGCGGAACATATAACCTTTTTGCTCATACAATCCGTAAAATGGGTGTGACGGCTACTTTTGTTGATCCAGACTGCACGGAAGAAGAACTGGAAGCAGCATTTCAGGATAATACAAAGGCAGTATTTGGAGAGACGATTGCAAATCCGGCACTGGTCGTTCTGGATTTTGAAAAATTTGCAAAGGCGGCACATAAGCATGGGGTTCCGTTTATCGTAGATAATACATTTGCTACCCCGATCAACTGCCGTCCGTTTGAGTGGGGGGCTGATATTGTGACGCATTCCACAACAAAGTATATGGATGGTCATGCAACATGTGTAGGCGGTGCGATTGTTGACAGCGGTAATTTTGACTGGGCTGCTTACGGAGATAAATTTGCCGGACTGACAACACCGGATGAGACTTACCATGGAATCATCTATACAGAAAAATTTGGAAAAGGTGCTTATATCACAAAAGCAACTTCCCAGTTGATGAGAGATTTAGGATCGATCCAGTCACCGCAGAATGCATTTCTCCTGAATCTTGGACTGGAGAGTCTGCATCTGCGTATGCCAAGACATTGTGAAAATGCAATTAAGATGGCGGAATATCTGCAGGGACATGAAAAAGTAGCATGGGTAAACTGCCCGTCGTTACCTGGCAATAGGTATTATGATCTGACGCAGAAATATATGCCGAATGGAAGCTGTGGTGTCATCACTTTTGGATTAAAGGGTGGAAGAGAAGCTGCCGTGAAAATGATGGATAAGCTGAAACTGGTTGCTATTGTGACGCATGTGGCAGATGCAAGAAGCTGTGTCCTGCATCCGGCAAGTCATACACACAGACAGATGAATGAGCAGGAACTTCTGGAGGCAGGAGTACAGCCGGATCTGATCCGCTTCAGTCTTGGAATTGAAAATATTGAAGACCTGATCGCTGATGTAAAGCAGGCTTTGGAAGATTAATAACGATGAGAAGGTACAAGTGTAAATTGGATACATTTGTATCTTCTTTTTTATACCGGGGTATGAAGGAAAAACTGACAGTGGCAGAGTGTCTATACAGATCGTATGTTCCGCCCCGGACTGTTGTATGTATTCCTACATATTTATTATAAATCTGTTCATACTATGGTTCAGAACTTGCAGGAGGTGGAATCTATGGGAACAGAAAAAATGGATACAAAACAGGAGCAGAGAAATAAGGAAAATGAAGAGATCCGCGAAATGGGGACGATGGAACTGGGAAAAAAGGGAAACCCGTATGGGATTCAGCTTCTGACGATCATCGGTGAGATTGAAGGACATGAGAATGTATCTGGAAATACAAAGGCTACAAAGTATGAACATTTGCTCCCGCGGCTTGCGGAGGCAGAAGAAAATGATGAGATCGAAGGAGTACTGATCCTTTTAAACACAATGGGCGGGGATGTAGAAGCCGGACTTGGAATTGCAGAAATGATTGCATCCCTTGGAAAACCGACCGTATCACTGGTCCTTGGAGGAAGTCATTCTATCGGAGGACCGTTGGCTGTATCTGCAGACTATTCTTTTATTGTCCCGTCAGGCACGATGATTATTCATCCGGTGCGTTCGTCTGGAATGTTCATCGGAGTGATCCAGAGTTATCGAAATATGGAGCGTACCCAGGACCGCATTACCCGCTTCATTGCGACCCATTCTCATATCTCCCAGGAACGGATCGTGGAGCTGATGCTGGATTCAACGCAGCTCGTGAAAGATGTGGGGACAATGCTGGAGGGAGAGGAGGCTGTCAGAGAGGGAATGATCGATGAAGTGGGAGGGATTCATGAAGCGTTTCAGAAACTTCATGAACTGATCGATGAGGAGAGAAGAAAAAAGAAGCAGGAAAAACCGGATCATTTTTTTGATGACACTAAAAAAAATTGATGGTATACTAAAATAAGTATGTGAAAATAAGGGGGAATTATATGGCTGCGAAGTCAACAAAAGGAAAGAAGAATACAAAAAGTACGGCAAAGAAGACGCAGCAGAAATCCGGACAAAGTCAGAACCGGGATGAGATCAGAGGGGAGATCATCATTCTGGGACTGCTTGCAGTGTGTATCCTTCTTGTCCTCAGTAATTTTGGACTGGGTGGAATTGTAGGCAAGACGGTGTCATCGGTATTTTTTGGCATTTTCGGATTTATGGCATATTTTCTGCCGTTTATCTTATTTGGAGCAGTTGCATTTGGAATTTCCAATAAGGGAAATTCCCATGCTTACATAAAATTAGGAGCAGTTGCTGCATTATTTCTGATCCTGTGCGGAATGATTGAGCTTTTGTTCCATCCATACGATAAGAATGCAACATTATTTTCTTATTATGTCACATCCAGTGAGCATAAGAATGCAGGAGGCTTCGCAGGAGGCTGTCTGATTCGGTTATTTTGTCCGCTTTTTGGAAAGATCGGTGCCGGTGTGATCTTGGTTGTATTGGGAATCATCAGTATTATCCTGATCACAGAGCGTTCTCTTCTGTCTCCCATCGGACGGAAAAGCAAAGTCGCGTATGAAGAGGCAAAAAGAAAGAGACAGGAAACCGCAGTGATCCGTACGAAAGAGCGGGAAAGGAAAGAAAGAGAGCGGCAGACAGCTCAGGAGACAGAAGAGAGCGGAGCAGGAGCTCCTGGTGGAAAAGAGAAAAAGGCAAGAGGAGTTTCTTTTGCAACGACTCTTTTACATGGGGAAGGAGAAGAGGAAGTACCGCGGGAGAGAAAAAGCAGAAGGTGGAGAAAATCTCCTGAGATCCAGGAACTGACCCCGGAAGGGGCAGTCCCTGACGGAGGAGATAGCGAAGAATCGGATCCGGGGCGGTTTGTTATTAACCGTGCAGAACCGCTTACAGCAGAAGAGACAGAGATGACCGGAACAGAAAGATCTGCTGAAGAAGGAGTACCTGATGCAATGCAGATGCCATCTGATCCGCAGGAGATGCCGGCCAGACGGAACAGGAAAAATACGAAAGAAAATGCACAGGCAGTTGCAGCCGAGACAGCCAGTGTAGAGCAGTCTGTCAGAGCAATGGAAGAGCAGCCGCAGAAGATTTACCGCATTCCACCGATGAATCTTCTGGTAAAAGGGAAAAAGGGCGGTGGAGATTCCGATGCACATCTGCGTGCCACAGCATTAAAGCTGGAGCAGACACTTCAGAACTTTGGAGTAGGGGTTCATGTCACCAATGCAAGCTGTGGTCCGTCTGTGACCCGGTATGAGCTGCAGCCGGAACAGGGAGTAAAAGTCAGCAAGATTGTCGGGCTGGCAGATGATATCAAGCTGAATCTTGCTGTTGCTGATCTGAGGATCGAAGCTCCTATACCGGGAAAAGCTGCTGTCGGGATTGAAGTCCCGAACAGTGAAAATACAGCCGTTATGCTGAGAGATCTGTTGGAGTCCGATGAGTTCAAGAACAGCAGATCACCGATCTCCTTTGCAGTTGGAAAAGATATTGCAGGAAAAGTTGTTGTGGCAGATATTGCAAAAATGCCGCATCTCCTTGTCGCAGGAGCGACAGGTTCAGGTAAATCTGTCTGCATCAATACCCTGATCATGAGCATTATCTACAAAGCAGATCCGGAAGATGTGAAGCTGATCCTGGTAGATCCGAAAGTTGTAGAACTGAGTGTATATAACGGAATCCCGCATCTGATGATTCCGGTTGTAACTGATCCGAAAAAGGCTGCCGGGGCTTTGAACTGGGCAGTTGCCGAGATGGAAAAGCGTTATAAGCTTTTCGCTGAGTACAATGTAAGGGACCTGAAAGGATTCAATGAAAAAGTCCTGAGAGGTGAGACCGGAGAAGATGCAAAGAAAAAACTTCCACAGATCATTATCATCATTGATGAGCTTGCAGATCTGATGATGGTAGCTCCCGGAGAAGTGGAGGGGGCGATCTGTCGTCTTGCACAGTTGGCACGTGCGGCGGGGCTTCATCTGATCCTTGCGACCCAGCGTCCGTCAGTGAATGTCATCACGGGACTGATCAAGGCAAATATGCCGTCAAGAATTGCATTTTCAGTTTCATCGGGAGTGGATTCGCGTACGATCATTGATATGAACGGGGCAGAAAAGCTGCTGGGAAAAGGAGATATGCTTTTTTTACCAATGGGATTGAATTCGCCGATTCGTGTGCAAGGAGCTTATGTTGATGATAGTGAAGTGGAAGCAATCACTTATTATACAACGAAACAACAAGAAGCCTCATATGATGAAAGATACACAAATGTAAAACCAATTTCTGCAGTAGCTGCTTCTAAAGAAGAACAAGAAGATGAAGAGTATGAAATGTGCAGAGCATTTGTTATTCAAGCACAAAAAGCGAGCACATCACTTTTACAAAGACAATTTAGAATAGGCTATAACAAAGCAGCCAGAATTATTGATCAATTAGAAGCGGATGGTATTATAGGTCCACAAATTGGATCCAAACCACGTGAAGTATATGTACGTGGATATAATGAAGAAGAAATTTAAAAACGGTATTTACCGTT
>ERZ773139.4442-NODE-4442-length-11214-cov-4.451564_pt1 | contig 11214 bp, 9 predicted proteins | sample MGYA00580854_ERZ773139 | MGnify/ENA primary metagenome ERZ773139 (study PRJEB29015, sample SAMEA2737809) | human gut metagenome | biome: human gut; feature: human-associated habitat; material: faeces | place: China | collected 2012 ...
AGCGTTCCCTCATTGACTAAACCTCTTTTTAGTTCCGAAACCGGATACAAAGATAGAAGATAATCCAATAGCTTGGTTCGCTTTTAACATTAAATTTTGGGAAACTTTTCTTTCTTGCTGATACAGAAAGTTTTCCGTTTTGGATAACTTTTAAGGAATGATTCTTGCTAAAGATATTAGTTTTTCTTCTCTGCTATATTGAAATAATCGGACTCTCGTATAAGTATCACATGGCTCATAATTGTACTTATTAGAGGACTCACGCTTTTATCGGACTTAAAAAAGATAGACGAAATGAAGATTTTAAAAGATTTGCATACTGGTGGAAAGAAGTTTTCCAGAGTTGAGCGGATGCATTTTTTGCAAGAGTTGGAAGAAGAACTGAAAGTTTATTATCTCTCTTATACTGAGACAGTAAATAGGCCTTATTCCGAACAGGAACAAGAGATTATTGTTCGGATTATCAAGATGCTGATTCGTCAGCTTCGGGGTACATCCAAGTTTCAGTTGTTTAGCAGGAGAGGTGCAAGACGTAAGTCCGAAGATCCGGATGATGTGGAAGAGCGGGAAGAACGCCGGAAGGAGCAGACAGACGAGATACGTTTGAAACATACCAACCTTTATTCGTACAATCCTCTTTCCAAGAAATATAAAGCGAAGAAGGAAGAACTGCTCCGGAATCTGAAAAGGGAGTTCTAGTCTTCCGGATGTTTCATTGAGAACGTCTGGGAGGTAACAGGAAGAGTAGACCGGCAAATGCGTATGTATTGTGAGTCCCTTGCGTTTGTTGAGTCTGCTCTTCTTTGTTTATCTTCTATTTATTCCTTTTCTGTTTTTTATGTTCCTGCTTTTTCCGATAGGCTTCTTCTAATGTATATTTGTTTACTTTCATTGTTGTTTTATATCCAAGGAATAATCCTGTTAAAAGTAACATCAGATAATTGTATAATATAGACTTAAACTCTAAACTGAAGGTTATATATATTACAAAATACCAGCAATAAATTTGCGGTATTATTATTTCGGAGTTCAAATATAATGTCCGGATCATTCCTTTTTCTTTCAGAGGCTGTTTAGGTGTCTTTATATATGGAAACAGATAACTCATCATTCCACCTATTGCAATAATTGCTCCCCAAAGCATGACTACTATTACAATAGTATGCTTTAGGTAGTAATATTTATAAAAAAAAGAGGAAAACATGAAGCAAGGAATTATTATGACGCAAAACCATGAAGTAAGTTTCTCATATATTGCTATAAAAAGATGTCTCATATAACTATAAATTAATCGTTAAAACAAATTATTTCCATCATTCTTTTGTGATTTTATATACCTTGATATGGGTTAATTATGTTCTAATTGCCCATATCAAGGTAGGAGACTGGTAAATCCTAGTGCATAAGAGTTATTTATTTATTTTCTTTTTACTAACTCGATTTAAAATATATAAGTTGGCTTTTATTGCTATTCGATTTCCAAGAAATAATCCTAGTAAAAGTAGCATTAAATAATCAATATATATGGATTTTCGAGCGAAGAAAATAATATATGCTGCTGCACAGTAATAATATAACATATCAATGTTTTGATGAAACTTGAAACAAGCTGTTTGAATAATATCATTAGTTTCTACTTCCTTTCCCTTTGGATGTTTATTCCTCTCAAAGTAATTTAATATCTTACCTATCAACCATATTATCCATGAAATTAATAATAATATCATGATAATAAACATAAACTCAAATTCTCCTAAGTCAGGATGAAAAAAACAATAGATAATCATTAAAATGCTGTTGAGTATGGTTATCTTCTTGAATATTTCTATAAAAATATTTCCCATATATTGTTTAATGTGTTAATCTTTAAGTTGTTCTATTATCCATTCAAAAATATCTCTTATATAGTTTGTAGAATATTCTTCCTTTCCGACAACTTGATTAGTATGAGCATCATATGCATCTTGAGTAGGATCGGGAGTTGTTAATTCTAAAGCTGTTCTGGCTATACCCGAACCTATTAAAACTTTTTTTCCTGCTTTTCCTATTTTACTTTTATCATTAGGATCCCTTTTAGGAGCCGGATCGCCATTAGGCATCATTCCTGACACGTTGGTATCTATACTGTTTGCTACGTTTGCCTGATTCTTGTCTAAATTTTCTTTAGCTTTTCTGTCTCTTTTCCTCTGATGATTGTATTCAGGACTGACAGCGCTCTTTACCTGATAATACAAGAGAGAGCCAAAGGTATAAGACATCTTAGGCGCATCTGTAATCATTTGCCCTAACTCCGCGAACTTGTCTGATGTATGCCTCATTATTTGTTGATCTGAAGGCAAGTTATAGCTTTGAGTTCTCGTCAAAGGGTAATAGAACGGGAGAGGACCATAGGGTGTCGGGATCGCTACTCCTTGTTTGCCGTCCGGATCTATATGTGTAACTGGATTATTAAAGCAATACCCATAAGGAGTATTTGAATAATTCTTTTCACTTGACGGATCTGCTACATGCCATCTTCCCAACGCTGCATCATACATTCTTGCCCCATAATCATACCAATCCAATCCATTCTTTCTGTCCAATTCTTTGCTATTATACTTAAAAGGTTGGACAGATGAAGTCGAAGCGAATACTCCTCCGAACGGATAATAATGATTAACCTCATCTACATTATTATTCTCGTCTATAACCACCCGATTATTTCCTTGATGGTCTTGCAAGAAATAGTGATGAACAGCATCCGCAAGGGTTACATATCCTACCTCTGTCAGCAGTTTGACAGGAATTCCATTTTCATAGATCACGTTGCCGCAATAGTCTGTAATAAGTGTATCCTTATCTGTCACATGTGTAGTACGAAGTTTGGCTCCTTCCGGACTATAGAGATAAGAAATGTTACTTCCGTTCTCAAACTTTATGAGGCTTGGCAAATTTAAGTAATTATATTGGATATCAGTAATTTTTTTGTTTAAATCTCTTTTTAGATTGCCACTGATGTCATAGGAATATTCTACAGATTTGTCAGCACCGTTTGAAAATTCGAAGCTACCTGCGTATGCCGAATTTGCAGCATTGTCTTTAACAGAGAGCAAACGGTTGCCATTATAACTCAGTGAGAGATCATCTATTAAACCATAATCATTCTGTGATGTTTGACCGAAACGTTTCAAGCCCAGAATATTTCTATTTTTATCATAACCGGTTATTTGTTCGTTGAAACGGTTTAAATTCATGCTGAGATTATTCCCTTCTCCGTATATTGCATCTTTCATTCGGTTTAAACCATCATAACTAAATTTATACCCGGATATTCCTGACGAAGCAGTCTGCCAAGTCATACTACTGACATTTCCATTATAACAGGGGGTTCCTGCCCCGTCTGTATAGTGCAACTTTTGTTTGAAGAACGGACTGTCAATACTTATCATCCAATTACGAATGTTGTAATCGTAGGTTAAAGCTGTTGTTCCATTATTCAGCTTCACGCTTTTAAGCCGGCACAGATTGTCATATTCATTTTCTGATAATATGGTGTCTTGTTCGCCATTCAGACGATATATCACTTGTTTCAACCGTTCTCCATTGTCATATACATAGTCGTAATACTCTGTTATTACAGTGTTTTTGTCAGAATCGAGATGTAGATGAACGTGTCCTTTTGTTGATCCCGAGAAAGTATAAGAATAAAAATCGATATCATATCCTCCCAGATGGTTTGTTCCTCGTTGCTGGATTATACGTCCTTTTTTATCATAATAGAGGGCTGTTAATAGATAGTTATTGTTATCTAGATAGGAACGTTTCCCTGACTGTAATCCGACAGGATTTAAAGTAGGAACAGAAAACTCTTTTTCTTTATTCTTCAACCATGATGGGAAATCCTTAAAGCTATATTCTAGGGATAACCGTGTAGGCTGACTTTCGAAGTCTGCAAGAAAACTATAATCATCATAATAGTTCACCTCTTTAGGGTTAGTAGAAACCATTCCTAACAGATCATGAATAATATAGCCGGTGTCCATGGCACCTCCTCCTTGGTGTCGTTCGGCATATACTAATACATTTGAGATTGCCGGGGCGTTGAGTGACGAACTAATGCCAATTCCCTTTATCACCTCGCGTCCCTTTTGGTCGGGGACGGAGAATATCCATTCAAATTGCCGTTGTTGAAGTCGATTTTGGAGAAATATTAATCGGTCAGCTTTGTCATAAGCATAGCGGTTGGTGTCTCCGGGTTTTTTCTTCATGATACAGTGATTGCGGTTGTCATAACTATATTGATAGGCATACAAACTCAAATCATGAGATTCCTGATACATGGGAGGCAATACATAACATAGATTCCCTTTAATGTCATACACATAATACGTATCATACTGTTTTGATCCATCCATTTCCCGATTCAGAATAGTCCTGTCTTCTTTGTCTATGAATGTGTATAATGACTTTCCGTCTTCATCCGTAGTCTGTATTACTCGCAGTTCTCCCGGATCATATACACTTTCTTCAGATAAAGTCCCTTCATCATTAATTTGATAACGGATGCAGTTTAAGGCTGAAGTCGTATCGTTTGCTAAATATTGTGTATGAACAGGATTTCTTTTCCATGCTTCTCCCACATCTTGCTGAAGTATAATTCTGCTTTCGGGAAAGTGGTCGTACTCGGTATATTGATAAGGAACATTGTCTGCATACTGTTTTACAGTACTGTTGAAAGGATCGGAAAGAAAAGCTCCGTTGTTTCCTTGAGCATGAAGCGGTAACCATTTTTTGGATATCCGGCCCATAGAATCATACGCAGAAGTAGATATCAAATCTCCTTTTGTGGGAGAAATTCCTTGAGATACAGTTTGAATAGGCTTACCTAATCCATCAAAATACTGAAACTCCTGAAGCATGGAATCGGCATTGGGAGAAAGCATCGTTTGTGTATGGACAAAGCTCCTGTTGACATTCAGCGAGTCTGCGTTAGTTGTTGTAAAGGGAAGATTCTCATTTCCCGATAAAGCCGAGCAAATCGGCAATAAAAGCATTAAAGCAAATATATTCTTCATAATTCATAAGCTTTATTTAATTATTATTTTCTGAACCGTAATGGTAATCATACCGAGAGATAACATTCTTGTCATTGTCCTTCACACACTGGAGCCGTCCTGCTTTGTCATATTCGTAATAAGTCTTAATCCCTCTGATATCGGTCACAGAAGTCATTCCTATTAAAGGCTTATACTCATATCGGGTTTTCAATCCATCTTTTTCTATGGTAACCGGATAGCGGTTATTATATCCCCAAACGTAAGAAGTGACACTTCTGTCTTTAGCTGTTTGCCGTGTTAAGTTTCCCCATGAATCGTATGCGTCATTGTGGAAGTCGGAATCAACAAAATCCAGATTAAAGTCTTTCCATTGAGGAAGTTGGTCATAGGCGGTTTTTCTTATTTCTTCCAGTTTTATTAGCTTGTCGTATTTTTTATATTTGTTATATTCTCCGCTTATTACTGTTTCAAAACTATCTGATTCTTTTTGAATAGTGAGTGCTTTTCTTACTGGCATACTGGTGAGAAAAGAGTCCACCATCATTTTTTCTATATCCGAAGGGGTAGTCATATCTTCCGGATATTCTATTCGCTCTCTTAATATATCACCATTGCTCAAAGTGGTCAATATACAATTCAGCCGACCGAGGGAGGACTTGAATTCGTATTCCCTTTGGGTTGTAAAAACTTTCCCGTTTGTATATTCTTTTGTCGTTTTACTATCGATCTGTGCTTTATCTACCACTTCTATGGCATCAATATAGAATACGTCGCCTGCTGTTTTTACATTTTTGATATTTTCAGTTTGATAACCGAATATAGGATGCCATTTTCCTCCTGGGTTCAGATAAGTAAATTCTTCTGAATAAATAGTATCTCCATTAAATGTTGTATAGAGTGATTCGAGAAGACCTCTTTTGTGGGCATTCGAATGAAGGCGGGAGAGAATAAATCTTGCCATACCGGAATTGGAAGAATTTATTCGCTGACCAGGAATGAAGTGGAGGCTTAGTGCATCTATCTGCGAGTAATCACCAATGAAAGGGTCGAAAGAATTTTTATATTTATATTCCGTCATACTACCATCTGATTTTTTCTCTACTACTCTGGCATATTCTATATGAGGACCCTCCAAGGAATAAGTTGCCATATCCTGAACATTTCCTCTGTTTATATAATAGAGCTGATTGGATATCACTGTGGTATAATCTAAACGATATCTAGGCATCTTTAGTAAAATGCCTGAACTGCTTCCGTCTAAATTCTGATATGTAAACTCCCGGCGGTTGCACTCACCGGTTTCCGTATAATCGCTGATCGTTTTTACTCGTACCCCTCCTGCCTGCTTGTCGACTGGTACTGATCGAATGACGTACTGATCCATTGCACGTTTGGAATAAGTATTACCTTCATATTCATAAGTGGTATACCCACCAGTAGGATATGAAATCTGTTTGAGCATGCCAAGCTGGGAATATAGAGCATTCGCTTCGCGTTGACTGCTTGTTATCACTTCTTTTTTATCCTTATCTGTTGTTGTAGAAGGAATGAAGTTGTTGATGCCGATTAATAACTGTCCATTATAATATCCCCAATGATCTACGGCACATGTGCCATTGAAAGGAAATACCAATATTGATGGAAACTCATCTACTCCTATATAATTCATTTTATAAATCTTCCCTTCTCCGAAATCAACCTCCTTTAAGAATAAGACTTTATTTTTATCCGCAGAATACTGATAGCTTAAATCGCAATGTAGTATTTGTTCTGTAGTCGGAGACAGGGAGTTGACCGTCACGGATGACAACTTTAGCAGTGCAGGCAAATCATGTGGATTGCGATCTGCTCCATATTTTTCTGACTGTTTTGAGGTATAGTCTAGTTGAATACGGCATACATCCCCCACTAAGATACTTTCCAGATAAGTAGGAAATTGAGACATAGTACTAGATTCATAGTATGAAGCCGATCCTCCGGATTGAGTCGATACTATCTTGTAATTAGGTGAGGGCATCATGTTTTTAATGATTCCCCGACTTGTATAGTCTCCTGATCGGTATATCAAAGATACTTTTCGTCCATTAGGTGCTATGATTTTTGTTAACTGCCAGGATATGACAGTTCGTTCCACACTTTTTTCTGAGATACTACATTCCCGATCATATAATCCGGACTGATCTCCTCCGAATATATATTTGTATCCATCATTGGTGGTGATTTCAAAAGAAGAAATTGGACTGTTTTGAAAATTGAATACTTTGATCTTAAAGTTGTCTCTTGCAGTGTTTGTATTGTAAATACATATTTTCTTGTTTACATCAAACTGAAAACTACCCTGATACCCCATAAAATTGAAGTGAAAAATGTCCGGAGTACTCTCGTACATAGCCGATGATGGCTTTGAAGGATCATACAGATAAACAAAAGGCTCATCAATAGTACTTATGTTATGAAATTGCTTTCCGAGTAAAAGAGGATTCGTTATGCTTTCATTAACAGGAACAGAACGATGGTAATCATAATAGCCGGCCATCGCGATATCATGGTTCTCATCCGGAATTCCTACTACTGTACGAGTGATAACTCCACCCGTATTCAGATACCATCCTTGCCCTAAAATGCCGGTTTGATGATTGGCAACCAAGCCATTGGATGCATATTCTAAACTTATGGGGATTTCAAAGTCGTTATCTTTATAAGTATAGACAGGAATAGAAACTCCCGTTGTACCCGTATATAAATCGACCGGATTATTTCCGTACCGAACAAAACTTTGAGTTTGCGGAGTCTGGATCGTTTCCTCTACTGAGAATATTGTTTGTGCCTGAGCCGTAAGTACGAGACAACAGGACATACATAAAGTAATAAGTTTATATTTTAATAAATAATTCATATGTTATTATTTTAAAGATTGATACTATTAATACCTTGTGAAAAGGGAAGAAAGTCTTCCCTTTTCACAAGGCTACTATTTTACAGATTCATCGCATTAGCGCCCAATACGCCCGCTACAGCCAAAGCTACTGCGATGACTACTTTGAGAATCATATCCCAAAGAGATTTTTTCATTGCCATAATTTTATACACCTCCTTTCCGAATGCTTTTAAATGGTTAGTTACTTCCCGAAAACTCTCTTTTTACTTCAAAGCAAGGGCATGCCTTGATCCACTCTTCCGGTTCAATCTCCCCGTCTCCGTTCAGGTCCGGACTGAGATCCCGGTGTCCGCACACCCGGCAGGCGGGGAAGCGTTGCTTCAGTTGGTTCACCAGCAGGCGGAGGGAGGCACGTTGTTCCGGTGTCCGTGTGTCTGCCGGGCGTCCCCGGCAGTCCAGACCGCCTTCATAGCAGATTCCGATACTCGACGCATTGAATCCCTTCACGTGTGCCCCGATGCGTTCGATGGGACGGGTAAGAAGTGTCGTGCCGTCTTTGCGGATATAGTAGTGGTATCCTGTTCCGTTGAATCCCCGTCGCCGGTGCAGCGTCTCCAGGTCAAAGGCCGTCAGTGTCCGGTCCACCCGCGTTGCAGAGCAGTGGATCACGATTAAATCGATCTTTCTCATGATTTGGTGGAATTTGTAAATACCTGATTGACGGTTGCCTTATACCGTCGGGTCCGGAGCTTCTTCGTCGCCGTCGTCCGGGTCCGGCTTGGGCTTGGGGTTTTCCGGATCGGTCTTGTCTCCTTCGCTGCTTTCCGGTTTGTACTTGCTGAAGTCCAGCGTTTTCAGTGCGTCTTTAATCTCCTTTCCGGGGCGGAAGCGGACACGGGCGCCTTTGATCAACCCTTCTTTCACATCCTTCTGGACGAGTACACCGTTGCTGCGCAAGGTAACATAAAATGAACCGATGTTCCCCAGTCGGACGATCTCTCCTTTCTTGAAACTGTCGATCATCTCCGTGTGCAGTGCACGCAGCACACACACTACGTCTGCCCAGTTCACGGTACTCGAACGCTGGATGCGTTCCGCCATTTCGTCTATATCAATCTCACCGCTCGACTTGGCGAGAGCGTAATACAGGTCCGGTTTGTCTTTTTCCATCATGTTCTTGCGGAGCACGCTGGTGAATGAAAATACTTTTGCCATAATCTTTTTCTTGTTTTAAGTTTTTTGAATCATTGAAAAATAAAATGTTGGGGTCACAAGTGGTTCCTTGCTTGTGACATGACAAAAGTACGGTAGTGGGGATGGGCGATGTCTGTATTTGTCCGTTGATGTCCGCAGATGTCTTTTTTTATCCGGAAATGTCCGTGGATGTCTGTTCTTGTAGTGGTTTGAGGACGGGATTAAAAAGAAATTCCCTGATGCGAGCTGAATAATACTGTTCAGTTCACATCAGGGAATTGGAACGATTCGTTCCTGATTGGGATTCAGGACTATGTTATGCTATATCTTATTCTGATACTTCGATATGTTTGATAAGGCCCAGTTCAATATCTCTTTCGTCGTACTCTTCGGTGAACGTCAGCATATCAAAAATATAGGGATCTTTTAATGTCTCTTTTACTTGCTTGGCTTGTATTTCGGGAAGAGTGGCGGCGAAGTTACTGGTCAATGCTCCGTGAGAATGATAATAGTCCTGCTTGATTGCCTCGATAAGGAAATCCCGGCTCCAACCGTTTTTCAGACATTGGATCATGTACCAGTAGCGGGCTTTTATATCTTTCACTTTTTGCATAAGTGCTACATTGTTTCCCCAACCTATTTGTTTTTGACTCTCGGTTAGTAATTTGCCAATATCCCAATACATTGAAAGCATTTCTTCATTGGCTGTGTAAATTGCCTTTTTTGTGCAAGTAGTACTCTTGCTTTTACTTGTCTGAGTAGATATGCATAGTTGAATGCATCGTTTTGATTTTCCATTTTGATTTCGTCTGTTCCGCTAAAGATACTGCTTATTATTGGTTAATCGCTCCCCCTGTTCGAATTATTTTCTTTGCTTGTCTGTATTTGTCCGCAGATGTCCGCAGATATCTTTTTTTATCCGGAAATGTCTGTATTTACCCCAATAAAACACGCTTATTATTTTACAAATTGAACTTTTATTAGTACCTTTATACCATTGAATAATGCTAATAGAACAAGATTATGGAAGAATTACTTGAAGAGAAAAAGTTTGAAATGAGAGCTTATGACAAGGCAGAGCTGGCTCTGCTCTATTGTCCGGGCCGTTCGGAAGAAACGGCACTTAAAACAATGATGAGATGGATCAGGCAATGTGAGCCGTTGATGGAAGCGTTGGACGCTATCGGATATAACTGCCGGCGGCACCGCTTCCTGCGTCGGGAAGTGGAGCAGATTGTCCGTCACTTGGGAGAACCTTGAAAAGAGGGAACGAAGTACCTTCCCCTACTGCCGTACATACGTCTTTTTCCAGTTTTCAGTATATCATTCAGCAGGTTGTTGTACTTCTCTTTCTCTCTTCTTGTACTTGTCCGGTCCATTTCTTGTACATCACAGGCTCCGTTTCAGTACCTCTTTTCCCTCATTCCAGTACTTGTTCCTCTCCATTCTGGTACTTGTTTCCCTTCTCTCTTGTACCGGTTTCTGTTCCGCTTCTGCGGACCTCTTCTCTTGTGATGTATCTATTTTATACCAACTTATCAGCTCTTTGAGGCTACTGCCACTGACAACTGACACTTAACGCCTATTTGTCTGTGAATTCTTTTATTCTGATATATCTATCTTCTTGTTTATCAATGTATTTTAATTCTAAGAGACTCTTTAGATACCTACAAGTGCTTCTTTCACTAATACCTTTTGTCAGTGCTTTCTCTTTGATCTCTTTGTAAGTAAAAGTCGTTGGAAGACTTTCTACGACCGTCCGGATTCGGAAGTAAGATTTCAAAGGTTTTGATTTCACCTCATCTCCCGGCAGTGAAGAGGAGACGAGCAGGCTGTGATTGAGGGTGGTTTGCACGATCTGCATAGCTGCATGGAAATCTTCGTCCGTGCAGATGTACTCCTTCATGCGCATGGCACCTTCATATTTGCGCAGGGCAGTGAAGATAGAGGCTATGCGTGCCACCATCAGTGCACCACGGAGGACGATAGAGCCCGGTGCATCTGCCTGCTCACTGGCTACTTCGTTGAGCAGGCGGTCGAAGTAGGTGGTATGTTCCTCCCATTGGCTGTCGGTCAGCGTGACTTCCGTAGGCGACTGCTGAAAGA
>ERZ773139.4443-NODE-4443-length-11213-cov-3.838233_pt1 | contig 11213 bp, 6 predicted proteins | sample MGYA00580854_ERZ773139 | MGnify/ENA primary metagenome ERZ773139 (study PRJEB29015, sample SAMEA2737809) | human gut metagenome | biome: human gut; feature: human-associated habitat; material: faeces | place: China | collected 2012 ...
ATTATGTACTGCCACGCAAGAGAGCATCCGGGCCAACCTGGAGCTGCTGGCCGAGCAGACCTATGACCGCCTGCTGGAAAAGGAGTCTTTGACTGCAGGTTGGAGCGACTGCTACAAGGGAGGTGAGGAGTTATGAACGGTGGAATTCCTTTGGCGGGGGCGTTTCAATGCCTGGCCAGGCAGCCGCCGGAGGCCGGATAGAGGCATTATGGAGGGAATTGAAGCTCCATAGGAAAAACACCGATTTTTGCAGACCGCGGCTGTGTGCCAAATCCAGGTCTGTGCAAGGAGGAAGATACCATGAAAAGGCGACTGTTGGCAATGGTCCTTTCGCTGGCTATGCTGATGGGGCTGCTCCCCACGGCTGCGCTGGCGGCGGGCAGCGGGGGGCCTTCTGGCGGTGCCCCGTATCAGGATCTGGGCCAGAGAGAGGAAGGGGCGGTGTCTGCGGCCAAGTTTACCATCTACAAGGATGGCGTGAAAGGCGACTCCCCTAAAGAAAATGTGCAGGCTGGTCAGTTGAGCGAAACCGCGCCCGATCTGACCGGGGATAATCTTTACTTTGACCACGCCGAGGTGAACGGGAAGCGCGTGTATGAAGCGGGCACCCTGACGGAGCAGGATATCACCTACTACGGCTCCATCAGCGGGGCACTGTCCATTCTGGGCGAGAGCGAAACCATTGACCTTTACTATGTCTCCAAGTATCCGGTAACGTACAATGTGACCGGCGCGGAGAAGACCGCCGGGGACGATCTGGTGAAGAAGGGTGACTCCCTGACCTTTCGGGCAATGCCGTCGGCCAAGGGACAACGACTGGTCGTAAAGGCAGGAGATACTGACATTTCCAACACCGGTACAGTCTTTGGCCAGGACACCGGTGAAATGCTCTTTACGGTGGATAACGTACAGAACGAACTGACTATTACGATCACCGAGACAGCTGCAACATCATATACCTTTTCATATAATACAACTGACGGCGCATTCCGCAATGGCCGCATTACCAGCGGTAACAATAATCAGAGCATAACGCCGGGCGGAACGATCACTTTTAGAATTGAGTCAACAGCGGGCAGCCTGTTAAATCGGTACACATTGAATATGCTGGTCATCAACGGCCACGAGGTTCAGACTCCTGGCACAGAGACCGGCGAGGGTGCTTATGTAGAGTCTACCCTTCCAAGCGGCGAAACAGTACGGATAACTCTGGTGCAGGAGGACACTACAGCAGCTCCAATTCATTATCAGAATGATTATGAGGTTACGATATCCGATGTGTACACTGACCTCTATATCAGCGAAGGTAATTTTAAGCGCACAGACAGAAACGAGGTCATCATCAAGGAACTGTCCGGCATAGGAAATATTGTGGGCTGGGACGATGGCGCTGAGGAATATGTTCCGGGAAGCGTAAACCATGTGTATCTCCAGACGGGCAGAACCGGCAACGAGTTCTACTTCAATCTCAAGCCAGGCTATGAAAAACCGCAGCTTACCGTCAAGGTCAACGGTCAGGTAAGCGAAGCGGAGATGAATTTTGAAAAGAATATCGGAAATCTGCACGACGGGAGAGAACCGAGCTATACGCAGGAGCAATATCAGTACCGCTTTGATCTTCCCAATGGCTTGGGAGACAACATAGAGCTTTTCCTGACCGCGACTCCCATCACCTATTCGGTGGAATACCGGAATGATAGGAATAACAACGACCTGATTGGCGAACCAGAGACGGGCTTCACAGTGGTGGAGGGCAACAAGGATACCATCACCATCACCAGCCGGACACCTTATGAGACGGTAAAGGGGTATTCGCCGGATGGCTACGTTGTAAGAGGAACCAGTGCCCCAGTGTATCACGCCGGCGATATTGTAGATGTAAAAGATGTAGCCGCCGATGCCGCTGGGACCACCATCATCTTTGTACCACACTGGGTTCCTGTGAATGAAGTGAACGAGCGGAATATCACCATCAACCTGTACATCGAAGACCCGACCGACATCAACGGCAGTGACATTCCGGCGGCGAACTACCTGCGCACGGTGGCGGAGGGCGACGCCCTGTTCAGACCGAACGAGGAACGTGGCCGGGAGCATATCCGAGAGTATATTAGCAGCTCTGATGAGCCGTGGAAAGACACTTATAACGATGAGGATTTTGTGCTGCGAGAGGGTGGAGAGATCCAAGTCGTTAAGGAATCGGTTAGCTCCTTAGATTTCCACTTTGATGTGAAAAAGGGCAACCTGACGGTGAAATTCCAGTGGGGTGCGGGTGAGCAGCCCGACACCGCGGTGCCTGCTCTGCCAGAGAATATCACAGAGCAAATTGCCATCAAGCAGGCATTTTCTGTGGATGTGAGTGAGGCCATACCGGAGGGCTATACTGCTTCTACGACAACCGTTGCGGGGACGATGATCGAAGCGGGTGTGGAGAAAACCGTTTACCTGTACAAGGATGCGGACAATGACAATAAGCCGGACAACCACACCATCACCCTGACGTTTAATGCCGGTGAAAACGGAATCATTGATCCTAATAATCTGACATCCGGCGGAGCACTGTCAGAGGATCAAAAGACCCTGACCTACAAGCTGGTAAAACCAGTGGAAGGCGAACTGGAGGGCGACAAGTATCCGCAGATTCCGCAGGTCAACGCAACGGCGGACGGTATGGTCTGGACGGGCTGGTTCAACAATGAAAATGAATCCAGCCGCTACGCCGACTATGCGAACCAACCCGTCGGTGCGGACGCGGCAGATCTCACCTTTGATGCGTATTACGACGCTGCCGAAGGCCATAAAGAAGTTGCCATCCGCTATTACACCGAGCAGGAGAGCGGAGAGTTTGACCTCGCCCGTACCCTTACCAGTTACCGGAAACCCGGCGAAACTGTTACATACGGCCGCCCTGCCCGTAACGGCTATGTGACTTCCAATGAGGGGACATCCGGCAGCCTGACCGTGACCGAGGATGGACCAAATACCGCCGATGTCTATTATTATCTTGACACGGACAACAACGACAAGCCGGATACCTACACGGTGACGCTGACCTTCCGGGGCACCGGCTATGGCAGTTGGGATATTGAGGACACCATGTGGGAGCAGATGGAGGCAGGAAAGGATTACATCTATGACACGGACTCCCGTGCTCTGAAAGTATTCCTTGTAAAAGCAAACGAAGCAGGCTTTGAGGCGGAGACCTATCCCGCAGCCCCCAAGGTGAATCCGGAGGACGGGTGGCTGTTTGACTCCTGGCAGGATAGCAACAAGCACGCCTATGGCTCCGGCACGGAGGGCGACGGCATCACCGCTGGAAGTTCTGTGGGAGCGGAAGACGCCAACAAGAGCTATACGTCAGCCTATGACCGCGATCTGAATGGAGACGGCACCCCGGATGACGAGCAGTATGTTACGATCACCTTCCAGGCTGGGGAGCACGGGACGTTTGCCGATAGCGAAAAGACAGTGACTTATGATAAGCTGCTGCCGGGCTACAGCTCTTATCCGGAGGCCCCCACCGTGACAGCAAGCACGGGCTGGCAGTTTGCGGGCTGGAGTCCGGAATACGATAAGAGCGGAACAATAGAAGCGACTGTACAGGAAAGCCAAATGTACACGGCGACTTATCGCGGGCAAGGCACGCTGACCTATGGCGGCAACGCACAGAGCGGCGGAGAGGTTTTCGACCTGCCGGATGAGCAGACCGTTTGGGAAGGAACCACCGTGGAGCTAAGCGGCCAAACGCCAACCCACACCCCCGTCAACGAAACATCCGTTGTATTCATCGGCTGGTCCAGAACGAAAACCGGCCAAATCTATGGCGAGGAGGATCAGGAAGCGTTTGAGAAGATCGCGTTGTTGCCTGGCAGGGTTTACATCGACAGCACGGCTTTGACGATCTACGCCGTATGGGGCTATGATACTGATGGCAACCAGAAGCCGGATGTGACGGAACCCACGGAAAAGCCCAACCTGATCAATGTCGTACCGCCTGCGGCAATCACCGTGGAAAACGGCACCGCCATTGAGGAGATGGGGCTTCCAACGCAGGTGACGATTCAGACCACGAAGGGCGATATGCAGGCTAATGTTACGTGGGATACTCAAAACACAAGCTATGATCCCAGCAAGGCAGAGGCGCAGACCTTCACCCTGAACGGCACGCTCACGCTGCCGGAGGGCGTCACGAACACGAACAGCATTCCCTTGATGACCACCATCAGCATCACCGTGAATGCCAAGGATGTGGAACCCGGCCCCGATCCTTCTGAGTCCTACACCCTGACCTACGATGCCAATGGCGGTTTCGGCGGGCCGGGGCAGGAGAAAGTAAGCGCGGATGAAGCGGAAAACTATCAACTGAACACCACCGACAAACCGACTCACAAGACGGCTGAAGATGGCACCATGATCATCTTCATCGGCTGGAGCGCTGAGCAGGACACTAAAATCTACGGCGCTTCCGATAAGGACGGCCCGAATACCATTGACAAGCTCACCCTGACTGCCAACGATGAAGTTTATGCCGTCTGGGGCTATGACGCCAACGAGAACGGCACGCCCGACGTGGAGGAAGACGGCAAGTACACCCTGGCCTATGACGGCAATGCCATCAACGACGGTGATCAAGTCGCTGGCGTCCCCGACGGCGGAGAAATCAAGTATGTTTCCGGGCAGGTCGCAGTTCTGGACACCGAAGAACCCACCTACACCTTGGCGCCAGCCACGGATGACTCCGCTGTGATTCCCAGCCCCACAGACGAGCCGGAGACAGAGACGCTCCCCAGTGGAGAGTCCGCAGGTGAGGAAGAGCCCACAGAGAGCGAACCTGCCGCAACCGATCCTGTTGAGGAATCCATCCCTACCGAGGAGAGCGCCCCCCCGTAGAAACCACTCCCGCGCATGTGCCCGAGTTAGCCTCCATCGGCATGACGCGCCTCTCCTACCGCAGTGCGGGCGATGGCAGTGGCGACAGCGTGGTGTTCATCGGTTGGTCCCTCAACCAGCACAGACAGATTTTCAAGGGAACCGATACCGAAGCTTTCAAGAATGTACAAATCGTTCCCGCCGTGACCTTCGACGATGAAGACATCACCGTGTACGCTGTCTGGGGCTATGATTCCGACAACGATGGCACAGCCGACGTGCTGGGCGAGAATTATGTGATTCGCTCCTATGCCGGTCCCAACGGCAGCATCGATCCGAGCGGAGACACCACCGTTGCAGAGGGCGGCGACCAAGGCTTTACCTTTATTCCCGACTCCGGCTATGCGGTGGATAAGATCGTCATTGACGGTGACACGTATCTGAACGATGGCAACCTCAATCTGGCCGGCTATGATGCGGACGGCAAGACCTACACCTTCACCAATGTGCAGGCCGACCGCAGCATCGTCGTGACCTTCTCCGCCGATGCGGACAGCGACGGCGTTCCCGACAAGTACGATCCCGCGCCAAGCGAGAGATACACTGTCACCGCCAGAGTAAACGACGGTAACGGCACCATTACTCCCGTCAGCAAGACCGTTGACGCGGGCGATGATGTTGTATTCACTATTACCGCCAATGGAGGTTACGCACTGGACTACATCACTGTGGACGGCAAGGTGGTCTACTCCAACAATGATGCAGAAAATCCATTCAAGGATACCTGGACGCTCAAGAACGTGCAGGCAAACAGCGAAGTTGTGGCCTACTTTGGCGAGGATCAGAACGGCGACGACGTTCCCGATGCGCCGACCTACCTGACCGTCACGGCGCGGGCCGGTGAAAACGGCGCCATCAGCCCCAGCGGCACCTTGCTGGTGAAGCGAGGCGAGAGTCAGAGCTTCAGCATCACTGCAAGCTCCGACTACCATATCTCCGATGTGGCAGTAAACGGCGTAAGCGTGGGCGCGGTCAGCAGCTATGAGATGATAAGCATCTCCGAGAACATGACCATCACGGCCAGCTTCGCCCGCGACAGCAGCGGCGGCGGAAGTCACACCACCCGCTACACCATCACGGCCAGCGCCGGTAAGGGCGGAGAGATCAGCCCTGACGGAAGCGTTCGCGTGGTCCGTGGCAGCAGCAAAACCTTTACCATTACCCCGGATGCGGGCTATGTGATCGAGGATGTGCTGGTGGACGGCGAGAGCGTCGGCGCTGTGGATAAGTACACCTTTGAGAATGTGCGTGAAAAGCACACCATCGAGGCGGTCTTTGCCGAGCAGAACGGCGGTGTGGCAGACCCGGACGACACCGGCGTATCTGGCTGGCTGAACACCAAGGACCACAGTGCCTATCTCGGCGGTTATGGCGGCGGGTGGTTTGGGCCTGACGATAACATGACCCGCGCCCAGGTGGCGCAGATGTTCTATAACCTCCTGCTCAATAAGAATGTGCCCATCACGGTCAGCTTCTCCGACGTGGCCCCGGACGCATGGTATGCCGAGGCGGTCAATACCTTGGGCAGTCTGGGCATCGTCGCCGGTATCGGCAACGGGCAATTTGCCCCCGACCGGGCGATCACCCGTGCGGAGTTCACCGTGATCGCTATGCGCTTTGCAGAACTGGACACCAGTGGGGAGAACATCTTTACGGATGTATCCGAGAACGACTGGTTCTATGACTATGTGGTAGGCGCGATCAAGTATGGCTGGATCACCGGCTACTCCGATGGCCGCTTCGGTCCTTACGACACCATCACCCGCGCCCAGGTGACCACCATCGTCAACCGGATGCTGGACCGCAGTGCGGATGAAGCCTATGTGGACCGCCACGCAGATGAACTGGAACAGTTCACCGATGTGCCGGACACTCACTGGGCTTACTACGAGGTCGCAGAGGCCACCAATGCCCACGACTACGACCGCACCAGCGGCAGCGAAGACTGGACACAGCTCTGGTAAGCATACTGAACAGTACGGAGGAAAGGGACTTCGTTCCCTTTCCTCCGTATGCATAAATAAAATATGGAGTTCTCTAAGCCGTAATATACTTAATTGCCGCATTGCCGCCTTTGCAGAAATGGAAGAAGGCGGCAATGCATCCCACTTCAATACCGCCCTGTTAAAACACAGCATCCCTCTGCCGGATGGGCCTGCTGAATCATTGGAGAAGCACATGACAAATCCGGAAACCTTTTGCGGTGTGCCGTAATACCCCATTTTTCTTGTAACTACTCATTCGTTTTATCCATTGCCGAGAAGTGCACTGCCGGACAATTGGCATTGGAACATCTTTTTAGATTCCGTTTATAATTTGCTGTCTTAACTTTTGACTTTAGGCCCATGAAACACACGGGTTCTATTTTGTATCCCCCTTTCTTTCACGCAGGAGAGGATGCCTGTTGACATCCCCTCTTTTTTACTTCCCTCTTCCTCCTGTCTCCTTGGCAGGACGCAGTTCTGCACTGGAGGAAGAAAACTCAAGTACGAGACCTACCTCAAGCTTATCATCGCCACCGGGATGCGGCAGGGCGACTACTGCGCGATCTGCAAGGGGGTGACATCAACTGGCAGGAGCACATCTCATCAGTTCAGACAGCTGTTTCATGCGCACACTGTAGTACAATCCTTCTCCAATTCATGGCGTCCCCATGACAACGCTGTCGCCGAGCCATTCTCCGCCACACTAAAACAGGAAGAGCTTTACCGGAAGGATTATACCTCCGAGGCAGACTTCAAACAATGTCTTGCCTCCTGCATCGAGTACATCGAGCTTTACAGCACACAGCGGCCGCATCGCACGTTGAAAAACCGCATACCCTGTCGGGTGGAAGAGGCATTCATGAACAGCAAGTGAGGGGGAGCGGTTTGCTGACATATCAGGGGTTCGAATCCGGCCGATTACATGTTTTGTATTTTGATTTTGTCCTGTCTTTATTTTGCAGATGACTCAAGGCAAGAACTATAGGAAATTCTGACCTCCTTGCAGTGCAAAAAGTTCAGGCATAAATTGACCCTACCCAATCCAAACAATGACATGCATTTGTTCAGATCGGATAGGGGCATTCAACCTTGGCGCAGGGCGAATTCACTTCGCCCGAGCATTTCAATCACCGAAGGGTGGAGCGACCAACGGGAGCGAAACCCAAAAGAAAATGCGACTTGTCGATACAAGTCGCATTTTCTTTTGGTGGACTCGAAGGGGATCGAACCCTCGACCTCTGCGATGCGAAAAGGCATTTAAACCTTTTTTGAATAATTTTTGATTATTTATGGTAATTTCCGCTCAGTTTCTCTTTCTTTCCGCCACTCTTTAGAACTCTGATCTCCATGTGCTACACCGCCGTCTGTGGTGCGTCCTGTGGTCAAAAACGCTCCCCAGCACTTGCCGGAAACGGTTTTCCGGCTTGGACGGGGAGCATTTTTCGTGCCTCTAACTGCCTGCATTGTAACTCTGAGGTCAAGATTAAGCAAGTGATTTCTGCACCGTCCACGGCTCAGAAATTGGGGGACTGTAAACAAAAAGACGCTGTTTCCTGGGCCGCTGGCCGAATAGATTCACAAGTGGTGGTCAGCAGAGATCATCTCCTGCACAGATTGAAGGAAACGCCCCGCCGCCTTGGAAAAGACCTGATATTTTTTCCAGACGATATAGCCTGGTGCCTCCAGGGGCGGAGAGAAGGGGCGGAAGCACAGGCCGGTCCCCTCTGTGTGGATCAGCTTGTCAAAGCACAGGGCATAGCCCAGGCCCTCGTCTACCAGGAGGGAGGCGTTGAACACCAGGTTGTAGGTCCCCACCACATTCAGCTCGGAAATCTCCCGTCCCATCCACTGGGACAACTGCCGGTCATCTCCCTTCTGATGGGAGATGATGAGCGGCAGCTCCCACAGGTCCTCCGGACAGACGGCCGCCTTCCGTGCCAGAGGGGTGTCCCGGCGCATCAGCACGCCCCAGACGTCCCCTGCGGGCAGAGTCAGCCACTCATATTTCTTCAGGTCAGGTTCTCGGAACAGCAGGCCAAAATCGATCAGCCCCTTATCCAGATATTCCAACACGTACTCCGCGTTGCCGCTGGAGATGTGATAGTGAATATCTGGATATTGCTTTTGCAGGTCTTTTGCAGCCTGGGCCAGCAAACGGACGTTGTCGGTCTCCCCAGCACCGATCACCACGTCGCCCGCGATGGTCTCGTCAGAGCGGGTGATCTCCTCCTCCGCCTTTTGGACCAGGGAGAGGATCTCCTCCGCGCGGCGGCGCAAAATCATGCCCTCCTCTGTGAGCACGACTTTCCGGGAGCCTTTGGTCCCACGGATCAGCAGCTGTTTCCCCAGCTCCTCCTCCATCCCTTTCAACTGGGTGGACAGGGCGGGCTGGGAGATGTGCAGGGACTCTGCCGCCGCAGAAATGCTCTGTTCCCGGGCTACGGTAAGAAAATAATGCAAGGTACGCAGTTCCATCGGCCATCCCTCCTTCCAGGACAGTATATCGCTTTATTCCATAATCGTCAATTATGGAATTGTATCGAATATAAGTATTTGTCATTTCCTATCCTTGGACCTACACTATAGGCAGAAAATGAGGGCAGATCAGCCATTCAGAAAAGGAGTCTTGAACATGGAACAACAGATGCTGAAGGATAAAGTGGCCATCATCACCGGAGCCAGCTATGGCATGGGCCGCACCATGGCGGAGCTCTTCGCCGACGAGGGGGCGGCAGTGGTCATCACAGCCCGCCACGCCCAGCAGCTCAATGAAGTGGTGGATGGTATCCGGGCCAAGGGCGGCAAAGCTGTGGGGGTCGTGGCCGACGTGTGCTCCACCGAGGACACCAAGAAGGTCTTTGAGACGGCACTGAGGGAGTTCGGGGACGTGGACATTCTCATCAACAACGCCGGCATCGGGGAACAGAAGATGATCGATGAAACGGACGATGACTGGATGATGTATGTGATGAACATCAATTTGGGCGGCCCCATGCGGTACATCCGGGAGGCGCTGAAGATCTTCCTGCCCAAGAACGACGGCGTGATCATCAACATCTCCTCGGTGAACGGCGCCCGGCCCTTCTGCGGAGCTACCTACACCTCCACCAAGGGAGGCTTGAACACCCTCACCAAGAATGTGGCCATGCGGCTTATCGATACCAATATTCGCTGTAACGCTGTGGCCCCCGGTGCTACCGTCACCCCGGCGCATCTGGCCAACAAAGCCGGGGAGCAGCCCGGCGGCGCCGAGATGCTGAAATACAGCGGCCATTTTGTCTACTTCCCCGGCCCGGAGTGCGATCCCATGGATCAGGCCTACGCCTGCCTGTACCTGGCCAGCAAGATGGGGAAGGCTGTCCGGGGTCAGGTCATCCAGGTGTGCAACGGGGCATTCCTGTAAGCAAAAGGCCATGAGACATCGGGAGACACCGGCTATGCCGCTGACAGACCAAGCTCTGCTGGACAATTTGGAGGATGCGGGCTGTAATTCCCAATTTATGGAGCGTTTTCTGGCGCTGGAACAGTCCGGCCAATACCGTGAGCAGCTGCGCCTGCTGTCCGACCACCGTCGGCGGCTTCTGGACTGCCTGCATCAGGAGGAGCGGCGGATCGACTGCCTGGATTATCTGGTCTATCAGCTGGAGAAGCACCGCGCCGAAGAACATTGAACCCCCATAGAGATCGGAGGACTGATTATGATGCGTATGGAACATCAAACCTTTGACCAGGAGCGGGCCCTGTACGGCAGCCATGACCTGCTGGTACGGAACTGCTCCTTTGACGGCCCCGCCGATGGGGAGAGCGCCTTCAAGGAGTGCTCCGGCATTCAGGTGGAGCACAGCTTTTTCAACCTGCGTTACCCCTTCTGGCATGACCACGGTCTCACCATCCGGGACTGCGAGCTGACAGATCAGTGCCGGGCGGCCCTGTGGTACTCGGACCATATCACCATCGAGGACACCAAGCTCCACGGCATCAAGGCCTTGCGGGAGTGCGGCGATGCGGTGTTGCGGAACTGCGATATCATTTCCCCGGAGTTTGGATGGAACTCCCACCGCGTGACCATAGAGGACTGCACCGCCCAAAGCGAGTACTTCATGATGCGGGGAACTGAACTGCACTTCCGCAATGTTACATTTCATGGAAAGTACTCCTTCCAGTACATTGAGAACTCCCTGTTTGAGCACTGTTCCTTCGATACCAAGGACGCCTTCTGGCACGCCCGGAACGTCACCGTCAAAAACAGCGTCGTGAAAGGCGAATATCTGGCCTGGTACTCGGACGGCCTGACCCTGG
>ERZ773139.4445-NODE-4445-length-11205-cov-2.941345_pt1 | contig 11205 bp, 7 predicted proteins | sample MGYA00580854_ERZ773139 | MGnify/ENA primary metagenome ERZ773139 (study PRJEB29015, sample SAMEA2737809) | human gut metagenome | biome: human gut; feature: human-associated habitat; material: faeces | place: China | collected 2012 ...
GGGATATTCCAGAGAATTTATCGATCAGAAGTTTGATGAGATCGTTTCATTTTCAGAATTGCAGGACTTTTTGGAAGTTCCGGTGCGGAATTTTTCAAGTGGTATGGTTGCAAGACTTGCATTCTCGATTGCAACACAGGTAGATCCTGAAATTCTGATCGTGGATGAGATCCTGTCGGTAGGAGATCTGAATTTCCAGCAGAAGAGTGAGGCCAAGATGAGAAGTATGATTACTGGTGGTACGACGGTATTATATGTATCACATTCCATTGATTCGATCAGAAGTCTTTGTGACAAGGTAGTGTGGCTGGATCATGGAAAAGTTGTGATGAGCGGGAATACAGAAAAGGTTTGTCAGGCTTATTATGACAGTCAGGTTTCAAAATAATCATAGTATGGTGCGGATCAAAGGAGAAACTGATGATTAAGAAGATGACCGCCGGGACTTTTGGACTGACAGAGTCTGTGATAAAGAATGACTCTTCAGAAAGACTGGTACTTGAAGCGGGAGAAGCCATAGAATTTACAGATCCTGAAACTAAATATTGTAAGATTACTTTCAGAGGAAGCGGAGAAAATGCCGGGGGATACATCAATATTAATAAGTATTACCCGGTCTTAGCCGGTTCTACGGCTGTTATGGAGCTGACGACACCGGTTCGGCTGGAAGTGGAACTTGTGATTTCTGCGGAATCGACATTGAAGTTTGATGAGATTGAAATTGAGGAACTGAGTCAGCCTTATTATCTTGCATCGGAGTGCTCCGGGGCCAAAGATGTACTGGTGGTAGTTCCGAATTATCCATCATTTGCGAATCTGTATTTATGTGCATTTGCACATTCAAGAAATAAAGAATATCAGAAAAAGGGAATCCATATCCAGGTTGCATCCATTCTGGCATCCAACTGGTACGAGATGTCTTATGAGCTGGCGGGAATCCCGGTGCTGCAGGGAAATTACGGAACGTTGAAGCAGCTTTTAGATTCAAGGCAGTATCATGTGATCGTGACTCATTTTGTGGATGAAAATCTGATGTCGATCTATGATGGATATGTTTATCCGCCGGATCAGCTTATTTTTATCTGCCATGGGGCAGAGTCCATTTACAGGTATGTTGAAAATCTGGTAAGACCGTATTTCACAAGACCGCTTATAAGGACAAATTCAGCGGAAGTTTTTGACAGGCGGGATGCGTTCATTAAAAAATACTCACAGATGGATAATGCGGAATGGGTCTTTGTATCAAAGTGGCTGAAAGAGTTTGCGGAAGAGCAGCATCGCCTGAAATTTAAGAACAGCAGTGTGATCAATAATGTGATCAATGAACAGCGATTTCCATATCATGCAAAGAATGCAGAGGACAGGAAAAAGATCATTATTATCAGAAAATTTGACAACTGCATGGTACATTCCCTGGATCTGAGTGTGCGGGCAATCCTTGAATTATCGAGAAAAGAATTTTTCAAAGAACTGAGTTTTGAAATATATGGAGATGGGGATTTTTACGAAGTGCTGACAGAACCGCTCAGGCAGTTTGAAAATGTCCATTTTCACAGAACATTTATTCCGAACGATAAGCTTTCTGAGATTTATAAAGAGCAGGGAATCGCCCTGCTCCCGTCAAGGCATGATGCACATCCGGTATCCATGGGAGAGTGTGCTTCGTCGGGACTGGTCGTGATCGGATCCAGGGTAACGTCCAATGGATATTTTATGCAGGAGGAACGGTTTCATACACTGGCAGATCCGGAAGATCCGCTGGAACTTGCACAGATCATTGAAAGATTGTATTATAATCCGGAAGAGTATCTGAAGATCAGCAGAGAACTTTCAGAGTTTACGAGAGAAAATTTCTGCGTGGAGAAAACTGTAGAGAAAGAGATTGAACTGATCCGGCAGAGACAGGTCCTGAGCAGAACTCCAAGGGAATCGTTTCCTAAAAAAGTGGAACGCCCGCCGGTGCTTTCGGTACTTGTATTGAACCCGGCAGAACATAAAAAGACGAAAAAATGTCTTTTATCTTTGCTGAATCAGAAGTATAATGGAAAGATCGAGATTCTGCTCTCTGATACGGGAACGGAGCTGGAGGCAGAAGAAAAAGACGAATTTATGCGACTGGGAGGAGAGGTTCTGCGATTCGTGCATCCGGCAGAGACAGATGTGGGGTGTATGATAAAAGAGGGAATCCGAAGTGCAGCAGGAAAGTATACGGCTTTGATCCATGGAAATGACTGGGTAGACACTGAGCAGTTTGCAGAACTGATCGAAAGACTGCAAAAGGAAGAAGCGGATGTTGTTCTTTGCAGAGGCTCTTATGCAGATTATGAAAAAAGTCTTCTGGAAGAAATAGCTGATTATGATATGCTGATGGATGGAAGTCAGTACCGGTTTGAAGATCTTTTGTATCCGGGATATGGATTTAAAGATTCCGGTCCTCTGTTATCCACAGCAGTATACAGAACAGAGAAACTTGAGAGCATCTCGAAATTCTGTGCATCGGGTAAGGAGAGCGTTGACCGGCAGTGGCAGGCTCTCAGTATCAGGGAAATTGATACGATCCGATATTATGATCTGAACGTTTATCGGTATCTGAAAGGGGAACGGAAAAAAATCCAGGAGGAAAAACTTTCACTTGGACATGAGATCCATTCCATTTTAAGAACTATCATTAATGACGGATACACTGCAGGGAAAAAGGAATATGTATTCCGTTTCCTGATCGCTCCACTGGTATACAGGCAGTTGAACTGGTACTGTGACCGGCAGATGAGGCAGGAGGCGTGGGACTTTTTTGAAAGTCTCAGTCTGTATCCTGAGGCATACAGTTATGTGATGCAGTATCTCAGAAAGAAACCGGATGGGAAGTATGTGATTCCTGAGAAGCCGGTTGAAGAAAATGAGGGGGAGGCTGAACAGGAAATACCGGTTCAGGAAGAAAAAAGTAAGGCTTCTGCCAGAAAAAGGGACGGCAGGAAGTCTGAAAATAAAAATCCCGAAAATAAAAATCCCGAAAAGAAAAATACTGAAAAGAAGAAAAGCACGTATTACGTGAAAAAAGGTATTAAGTCGGTGATGCCGCACGGGATAGTAACATTGATTTCAAGCAGACGTAAGGAGGAGTAATAATTAATATGAAGGTATTAACAGTATTAGTTCCGACATATAACGTTGAAAAATATCTCAGAAGATGTCTTGATTCGTTATTGTTACCGGAAGTTTTGGAAGAGATAGAAGTACTGGTTGTGAATGACGGAAGTAAAGATGGCTCGGCTGACATTGCAAGAGCGTATGAGAAAAAATATCCGCAGACAGTTGTCTTTGTAGATAAAGAAAATGGCGGACATGGTTCTACGATCAATGTCGGAATCGAGAAAGCACAGGGAACTTATTTCAAAGTGCTGGACAGTGATGACTGGGTCAATATCGGAGATTTTATTGAATTTGTAAAGCGTTTAAAAGAAGAGACGGCAGATGCCGTGATCTGTGACTACAGAAAAGAGCATGTCTATAATGGAAAGTCCGAATATTTTGAATATAAGGATCTGGAAGACGGAAAAAAATATAATCTCAATGAGATCGATCTGAATATACTTCACGGAGAATATTTCATGATGGCAACGACGACCTACCGTACGGAAGTTCTGCGTGCATCCGGACTTAAAATGCTCGAAAAGACTTTTTATGTAGATATGCAGTATAATATTGTGCCGATCACAAAGGTGGATACATTTGCTTATTATCATCTGGATATTTACCGCTATTTTATCGGTCGTAAAGATCAGAGTATGAATATGGACAATTTCGTGAGAAATCAGGAACACCACAAGCGGATGATCAAATGGCTGATCGAGTATTATACCGGAATTGAAAAGGATCTGACTCCGAATAAGAGGGAGTACATTGAGATGATTCTGACTTATACATTGAATACACATTATTCAATTTATTGCGAATACGATAAGGATCATAAGCGGGCATATAATGAAATCCGAGAGTTTGATGCTTACCTGAAAAAGACGAATCAAAGGCTCTATGACCGTCTGAACTGTATGGCTTATGTGAGATATAACCGTGAGACGCAGTTTAAATTTGTAAAAGTAGATGGATCAAAATGGCACAAGGTGATGGTATTAGCAAGAAAAGTGAAAGGAAGATTCGCACGATGAAAAGAATATTAGTAATTAGTTGGTATTTTCCACCGATCAATTCTTCAGAGGGACTTGTAACATATAAGTTATTGAAAAATTCAAAGTATCAGTATGATGTATGTATGCAGGACAGCAATGATTCCTGGTCTTATGGAAAGAACGAGCAGCTCCCTGAGTGTGGGAATGTAAAGAAGATCTGTCTTCAGGGAGAGTCACTGGACACATGGAAGAGTGCTGCGGTTGAATATTTCAGAAAGCATCAGAACGAATATGATATTGTTATGACCCGTTCCATGCCGCCTGAGTCGCATGAGATCGGACTTGAGATCAAGAAAATGAAACCGGGGATTACCTGGATCGCATCATTTGGAGATCCGATTGCCAATAATCCGTTTGTGCTGAAAGGAATGCAGACGATGTCCCCATATTCTTTACAGATGCGGTATGTAAGAAAGATGGGAATCCGGGAAATGATCTCTCCGGTCCGGGAGATGAAGAATCTGCTCTGGAAGCGCAGACAGAAAGCTCCGCTTCAGGCACTGGAAAAGGAGAGAACACTGGAACATAATATTCTTTCCAACTGCGATAAGATCATTTTCAATAATCCTTATCAGAAAAAATATATGCTCAGTTCCTGTGGAAAAGAAATTGCAAAGAAGGCGGTCGTACTTCCACATAGTTTTGATGCGGAACTGTATGATGCGTCGATTGCACCGAGGAGCAGTGATAAGATCCAGATGGTTTATATCGGGCATCTAGATGCGACCAGAACTCCAAGACTGTTTCTGAAAGGAATTGCGGCACTGAAGAAAGAGCATCCGGACCTTGCAGAGCATCTGGAAGTACTGTTCTATGGACATATGGCAGCAAATGACAAAGTCTATCTGATCGACCATGAATTGCTGGATGTAGTGAAGATCAAGAAACCGGTAGATTATAAGACAAGTCTTTCTATTATGAGAAACAGTGACTGGCTGCTGCATGTAGATGCGAACCTGCATGGAATCCTGGATGAGAATATCTTTTTTGCCGCAAAGCTTGCAGATTATATCGGAGCAAACCGTCCGATCTTTGGAATGACGATGTTTGAAGGGGCAGGAGCAGATGTTGTACGTGCCGTGAATGGCGTGACAGTTTCTTATTCTGTAGATGAGATCAAGAACTATCTGTATCTGATCGCTTATGAAAATTATACAGTAGAAATAGATCAGGATGGCATGAATCAGTTTAATGCAACAGAGGTTGCAGAGAAATTTGATGCAATGGTAGAGAAACTGGACAGATAAAAGAAAAGAGAGGAAACGAAAATGGGCAAGATAAAAGTCATGACGGTTTTTGGAACCAGACCAGAGGCAATTAAAATGGCTCCACTTGTAAAAGAATTAAAATCCAGACCGGAGATCGAACAGATCACCTGTGTTACGGCACAGCACCGTCAGATGCTGGATCAGGTACTGGAGACTTTCCATATTGTACCGGAATATGATCTGGATATTATGAAGCAGGGACAGACCCTGAATGAAGTCGTACAGAGAGTGCTTGGAAGTATCGGGGAAGTGCTGGAGAAAGAAAGACCGGATATTGTACTTGTACATGGAGATACGACGACTACATTTGCCGGTGCACTGGCGGCATATCACAGTCAGATCGCGATCGGTCATGTCGAAGCAGGTCTCAGAACATGGAACAAGTATTCACCATTCCCGGAGGAGATGAACCGTCAGATGGTAGGATGTCTTGCAGATATGCATTTTGCACCGACAGAGGTAAGTGCCAAGAATCTCCGCGATGAAGGGAAAAAGGAAGAAAATATTTATATTACGGGAAATACAGCAATCGATGCCATGGCAACGACAGTTGATGAAAATTATGAAAATCCGATCTTTGACTGGATCGGGGATGACCGGATGATCCTTCTGACTGCACATAGAAGAGAAAATCTCGGTGAACCAATGTACCATATTTTCAGAGCGATCAAAAGGATCGTAGATGAATTTGCAGATGTGAAAGTTGTATATCCGATCCATATGAATCCGAAGGTACGTCAGATTGCAAAAGAAGTTTTTGATGACTGCGACAGAGTTCGCCTGATCGAGCCACTGGAAGTATTTGATTTCCATAATTTCCAGAATAAGAGTTATCTGATCATGACAGACAGCGGCGGAATCCAGGAGGAGGCTCCATCTCTTGGAAAACCGGTACTTGTCCTGCGTGATACGACGGAAAGACCGGAGGGAATCAAGGCAGGTACGCTGAAACTGACCGGAACAGATGAGGAAGTTATTTATAATGAGACGAAAAAGCTTCTCAGTGATAAAGAGGCTTATAATGCAATGAGTCATGCAAGCAATCCGTATGGAGACGGTCATGCGAGTGAAAGAATTGCAGATGCGATCATTGAGAAGTTTAAAGACAGATTATAAAGGAGCGGCCTTATGGAAAGAAATGTGAAATATCTGATCATCGGAGCAGGAATATCAGGACTTACGTTTGCAAATTATGCAGATGGGGATTATCTGATCGTAGAGAAGGAAGATGAAGTCGGTGGATATTGCCGTACGATCAAAGAAAAAGATTATGTATGGGATTATGCCGGACACTTTTTCCATTTCAGTACAGATGAGTTTAAAAAGCGGTTTATCGACAGTGTGGATGAGGATGAGATCATCTATAAAGATAAGAATACAAAGATCATCTACAAGGGAGAACTGGTAGATTATCCGTTCCAGACCAATATCCATCAACTGGAAAAAAGTGAGTTTATCGACTGCCTGTATGATCTTTTCCATAAAGAGGAAAAAGAAGAGTATGATAATTTCCTGGATATGCTGTACGGGAAGTTTGGAAAATCTATCGTTGAGAAATTCCTGAAGCCATATAATGAAAAGCTGTATGCGGTTGATCTGACCACTCTGGATAAAGATGCAATGGGAAGATTTTTCCCATATGCGGATATTCCGGCGATCATTGACAATATGAAGGCGAACAAAGACAGTACTTCTTACAATAATTCGTTTCTGTATCCACGTTCAGGAGCAGGATCTTTTATCCAGATCCTGTATGATGCACTGGATAAGGAGAAAGTACTGTTAAATCATGTGGTTGATAAGATCGACAGAGCGAATAAAAAAGTGATCCTGAATGATGGATCAGAGATTTCTTATGAATATCTGATCAATACGTCACCACTGAACCGGTTCCTTACTTTATTTGATGAAGAAAAGATGCATGAGCTTCAGTCCAGACTTTCTTACAATAAAGTACTGGTGTTCAATCTTGGATTTAATAAAAAATCGAAGTATACGAAAGAACACTGGTTCTATATCCCGGATAAAAAGATCAATTTTTACCGGATTGGATTTTATGATAATATTCTGGATGCGGATAAGCTCAGTATGTATATTGAGATCGGATACAGTAAAGATGCGGTTGTAACGCAGGGGATGATCGATGAGCAGTTAAGACTGACACTTGAGAATCTTCTGAAGCTGGGAATTATTGACGAAGAGACAAAATTAGAAGCACATTCCACCATTTTAATGGATCCGGCTTATGTGCATATTAATTCAGAGACAGACGCTCAGATCACAGAGCTGAAGAAAAATCTGGCAGATGAAAATATTTACACGATCGGAAGATATGGTGCATGGACTTATTGTTCCATGGAAGACTCTATGATCGCTGCCAAAAATCTTGCTGAAAAATTAAAAGATAATTAGTCAGACCGTGAGGGGAGAAAATGAAAGTTTTCTCCCTTTTCGTGCGTTTAAAATAAAAAAGCGTAGAAAATACAGAATATGGAAAAAGAAAGTAAATTTTTCTTTTTTTACTGGTCAGAAAAAGAATTTATTGGTACAATATTACTATAAGATTTTCAGAAAAGGAAAGGATGGAAGGGACATTATGAAAAAGAAATGGCTGACAGCCCTGGGGCTGACGTTTGTTCTCTCCCTGTCTGGGATGATGACTTCTTATGCGATGGATAATTCAGCAGAGAATGTGGCAGAAAGCTTTGTGGAAGAGAAGAATGCAGAGACGGAAAGTGCAGCAGCTATACAGCAGGAAAATGAACATGAGGCAGACGTAACGGATTCAGAGAAAAGTACAGAAGACGTGATAGATCCAGAGGAAAGTTCAGAAAATAGCGGAATAACGGAAGAGAAAAATGGCTGGGTGGAAGAGTCCGATGGAATCCACTATTATCAGGAGGGTAAGGATTTAAGAAATGCCGGATACAGTCTGGATGGTTACTGGTACTATTTTGATGCTGATGGTGTGATGAAGCAGAATAGTTTCAGGCAAAAGAACGGACAGAGCTTCTATTATGACGGGGAAGGACATCTTGTACTGAACGAGGAGTTGGACATCAATGGAAAGCACTATAAATTTACCGAAAGTGGTGCAGCTTATACAGGCTTGTATACAGACGGCACAGATACATATTATTATCAGGCAGACGGCAGCCGGGCAGAAGATGCAGGAATGCAGCTGAATGGCTACTGGTGTTATTTCCAGAAAGATGGAAAAATGCTGTATTCTGACTGGAGAGAGAAAGATACCGGATATTATTATTATGATGATCGGGGGCATCTGATCCTGAATGCAGGGATACAATTTAATGGTTACTGGTATTATCTGGATGGAAGTGGAAGACGTTATGAATCTCAGTTCCGTCAGAAAGGTGCAGACTGGTACTATTATGATGAGGAAGGTCATTTGGTGATGGATCGGGATTTGAAGATTGGAGGATACCGGTATATTTTCCAGAGCAACGGAGCAGCATATCGTGGATTGAAGACAGAGAATGAAAAAGTGATCGGCTTTACGCCGATGGGTCGACAGGCATTTGATGATAGTGTGCAAGATGGAACTGACTGGTATTATTTTGATGCTTCAGGTGATATGAAGAAAGATTACTGGCGTACAAAAGCGGGTGAAAAATACTATTATCAGGCGGATGGAAAACTTGCAAGAAATAAGGGTCTGGAGATTGATGGTATCTGGTATTATTTTGCAGATAGTGGAAAAATGTATACAGGCTGGAGAGAGAAGGATGGTAATCGCTACTATTATAACAGTTATGGATATTTGATTACAAATGATACAGTGATAATTGATGGAGTGAATTGCCGATTTGATACTTCCGGAAGACTGCTTAATGATGTTCCGGCTAAAATAGCGGAAATTTGTACTTATACATGGGTTCCATACCGCTGGGGCGGAGCAACAACCGGTGGATGGGACTGTAGTGGATTTACGCAGTGGGCTATGGCTCAGCTTGGTGTGTCAGTTCCGAGACTCGCTCATGAGCAGGCACAGGGAGGAACCTGGATCGATCCATGGGATATAAGTCAGTGGAAGCCGGGAGATCTGGTATGCTATACAGAAGGAAGTGGAGTCTCTCATATGGCATTATATATAGGGAATAACCAGATCATCCATGCATTAAGTCCAAAATACGGAACTATTATTCATGACGTGGATTATTATGAAAAATGGGACAGAGGAACCTGGAGAGTAGCTGTCAAGAGATATCTGTAAAGAAGATCTGCAAAAAGGAAGGAATCAGGCGATGAGAGAATTATTGTCAGTGATTGTTCCATGCTATAATGAAGGAGCAGTGATTGAGCGGACTGCAAAGGCAATCGTGGATACGTGTACGGGCAGGGCATTTGATTTTGAAATTATTTTTGTAAATGATGGAAGTAAGGATGATACGTTAGCTTTCCTGAAAAAACTTGCCGGAAGGTCAGAAAAAATAAAATACATTTCTTTTAGCAGGAACTTTGGAAAAGAGGCAGCAATGCTTTCCGGGCTGGAACATTGCAAGGGAAGTTGTGCAGTGATCATGGATGCGGATCTGCAGCATCCGCCGGAGCTGATCGTGCAGATGTACGAGAAATATCAGGAGGGATATGACCAGGTCATTGCGAAAAGGAACAGAAAAGGCGATTCGAGATTATCAATTGTTTTTGCAAAATTGTATTATAAGCTGGCGAACAAACTGGTGAATGTAGAAATGGTCGATGGAGCAGGTGATTTCAGGCTTTTATCCAGACGCACGATTCATGCGTTGTTGGAACTGAAGGAGAATAACCGGTTTTCAAAGGGATTATTTTCGTGGGTCGGCTTTAATCAGATCTACATCGAATACGAGAATCAGGAGCGTGCAGGAGGAAACAGCAAGTGGTCCTTTAAATCGCTTCTGTCATATGGAGTAGATGGGATTTTATCATTTAATAACCAGCCATTGCGGATCTGCATTTATCTTGGAGGGATTTTTATGGGGATCAGTATCCTTTATCTGCTGTATCTGCTGATAGAGATCCTGCTTCATGGGATCGATGCACCGGGATATTTTACGACGATCCTTCTAATCACGACGTTGGGAGGAATCCAGCTTTTTTCTATTGGTGTCATTGGAGAGTATATTGGAAGAATTTATTTTGAAGTAAAGAAAAGACCGGTTTATCTGATCCAGGAGACCAATATAAAAGAAGAAAGTGAGTCAGAATAATAGAAAAAGAAAGACGGGAAAAAGAAAATGAAGACGCTCAGAAAAATGAATGGGAACAAGTATTTATTTTACCTGCTTGTGGCAGGAATTTTTGGCATCATGTTCCTTCTGAACCATTATACCTTTTATGCAGCAGATGACTATTCTTATATGAACAGCTTTGCTACACATAAGAAGATACAGACGGTGTGGGATATTTTTCCATCCATGTATGCACATGCGAAAGGAATGAACGGAAGACTGGTGGCACATTTTTTTGTTCAGCTTTTTTTGCTGTTGCCGTCCGGGATTTTTGATGTGGTGAATGCAGTGATTTTTACCATGCTGATCCTGATTCTATATCGGTATTTATTCTGGAATAAAAAAAGAAATGCACTGGCACTGGTAAGCATTTTTGGTCTGGTCTGGTATTTTGCACCGGCATTTGGACAGACGATGCTCTGGCTGGACGGATCGTGTAATTATCTGTGGGGCTGTACTTTTTCACTTTACTATTTATATCCTTTTATGAAGCTGGCAAAGAATGAAAAAGTAATGGAA
>ERZ773139.4451-NODE-4451-length-11188-cov-8.297943_pt1 | contig 11188 bp, 8 predicted proteins | sample MGYA00580854_ERZ773139 | MGnify/ENA primary metagenome ERZ773139 (study PRJEB29015, sample SAMEA2737809) | human gut metagenome | biome: human gut; feature: human-associated habitat; material: faeces | place: China | collected 2012 ...
TATCATCGAGCTCGTAAAGGAGGAAAACCATGATTGACTTTTCCAAAATCGAGCAGTATCGGGAGAACAACCGTATTGAGGCGAAGAAAGCTCTTGGTGGCCTGCCCAAAAGCATTTGGGAAACCTATTCTGCCTTCGCCAATACCCACGGCGGCATTATCCTGCTGGGCGTGGAGGAGCTGACCGACAAATCCTTCCGCACTGTGGATCTGCCTGACCCGGAGAAACTCATCAAGGAGTTCTGGGATATCGTCAACAATCCCAACAAGACCAGCGTGAATGTGCTGTCATCCAAGGATGTATTTGTTCAGGAAGTCGACGGCAACCATATCGTGGTCATCAATGTCCCCCGTGCCGAGCGCTCCTATAAACCGGTGTATGTGGACGGCAATCCGCTCTGCACATACCGCCGTAACGGTGAGGGCGACTATCGCTGCACCAAGGAGGAATATCAGGCTATAGTGCGCGACGCATCGGTAAAGACGCAGGATATGCTGGTTCTGAACGAAATGGACTTGACGGTGTTCAACCAGGAGAGCATCCGCAGCTACCGTCAGAGAATGCGCCTTTCTCGACCCGGCCATGTGTGGGAAGCCTTGGAGGATGAAGATTTCCTCCTGAAGCTGGGTGCTGTGGGCATCGGCCCTGACGGAAAGAAGCATCCTACCTCCGCAGGACTTCTCATGTTTGGCAACGAGTACGATATTGTGCGGGAATTCAACGCTTACTTTCTGGATTACCAAGAACAGTATGATGCTGATACCCGTTGGACAGATCGTATCATTTCGTCTTCCGGTGACTGGAGCGGTAATGTGTATGACTTCTATTTCCGTGTCTATAACAAGCTGATCCAGGACATCAAGGTGCCGTTTAAGATGGACGGGGGCGTTCGGGTGGATGATACTACGGTGCATCAGGCACTGCGCGAAGCGCTGGCCAACTGTTTGGTCAATGCTGATTATTACGGCAGGCAGGGGCTGGTCATCATCAAAAAGCGTAATAGCATTACGATGTCTAATCCGGGCAGCTTCCGCATCGAAATTGATGCCGCAAAAAGCGGTGGTGTTTCTGATCCGCGGAACGGAACGATGCTGAAGATGTTCAATCTGATTGATATTGGTGAGCGTGCTGGAAGTGGTATTCCGAATATATTCCGTGTCTGGCGTGAGCAGGGGTGGAAAGAGCCAGTTATCGTGGAGCTCTCTGAACCGGACAGAATTATTCTATCATTATCGCTACTCAAAAAAGAAAGTAGCGATAAAAAAGTAGCGATAAAGAATGGCGATAAAGGTACAAAAACCGCCTCACAAAAAATCGCCATCCTTGAATATCTTACAGATCATGCTTCTGCAAAATGCTCAGATATTTCCGATATGCTCGGCGTTAAAGACGCAAGAGCAAGACGGATACTCAGCGAGATGATCGTTGAGGGAACGATTGTTACAGAGGGCGGCAATCGAAACCGCATTTATAAGTTGAAATCATAAGGAAAAAACTAATTCTGCCACAAAGGAGGATTGCACAATGCCGCACAATGAAAACTCTCGAGTCAAAATTCCTGCATTGGTGCATTTCACTCGTCTGGGATATAAATACATCTCTCTGAGAAAATATGAAGGAGTCATCGACGACGATACCAACATTTTGGTCGATGTTCTTTGTGATGCAATCAATCGGATCAATGCTACTTCCTTGACTACCACAGATGTCCAGAAAATTGTCAATGCTTTGAAAGCAATGCTGGAAAACGATGATTTGGGCAGGGAGTTTTATTCAGTTCTCATCAATGGATACAACGGCTTGAAACTGATTGATTTTGAAGATTTCGGAGGGACAGTCAACTCTTATCATGTGGTCACAGAGATGACTTGCAAGAATGGTTCTGATGAATTTCGCCCTGATATCACTCCACTTATCAATGGTATTCCTTTGGCTTTTATCGAAGTAAAAAAGCCTAACAACAAGGGCGGCATCAAGGCCGAATATGATCGCATGTTGATGCGGGTTAAGAATAAGAAGTTTAGACGGTTTATCAACTTGACTCAGATCATGGTGTTCTCCAATAATAGCGAATATGATGACACCGAAGCCGTCCCTCTGGAAGGAGCATTCTACTCCACCATCAGCTATGAGAAGCTGTTTTTTAGTCATTTCCGAGAGGAAGACGAAAAGCTCTTGACTTCCGTGCCAGAGAAGGATGAGGCGGTTGAAAATTTCATTCTGACCGATAACAATCTGAGTAGCATCAAGTATAGCCCGGAGTATGTAACAAATAGTTCCCCAGTTTCGCCTACCAATAGAATTATCACTTCGCTTTTTTCGTTTGAGCGTATTCTAACTTTCTTGAAATATGCAATCGCTTATGTAGAACGGACAGATGAAAATGGTATCACCCATCTGGAAAAACATCTGATGCGGTATCCACAGTTCTTTGCTACTAAAGCAATCGAAAACAAATTGAATGCCGGGGTAAAAAACGGCATCATTTGGCATACCCAGGGCAGTGGTAAAACAGCGCTTGCCTATTACAATGTCCGTTATCTGACTGACTACTATCAGAAGCATGGAACGATTGCAAAATTCTATTTCATCGTAGACCGTCTTGACCTATTGACACAGGCAGCCAATGAGTTCCGTGCTCGTGGACTTCATGTAGAGGAAACCAATTCCAAGGAAGACTTCATCAAAAACATCCATTCCACCGGAACAGTCAACAACACCGGCAAACCTACGATCACGGTGGTCAATATTCAGAAGTTCTCCAAGGAATCCATTGCGAAACAGTCCGACTATGCAGTAAATGTACAGCGCATCTATTTCTTGGATGAAGCCCACCGCAGCTATAAACCTACCGGATCCTTCCTTGCCAATCTACTTTCCTCCGACCGAGAAGCGGTTATGATCGCATTGACTGGCACGCCACTGATTGGTACGATTTACGATGATGACGGAAAGCCGATTGCAGGCAAAAAATATGATTCCAAGTCTGTGTTCGGTAATTATATCCACAAATATTACTACAATCGCTCTATTGCTGATGGATATACTCTCAAGTTGATTCGCGAAGGCATTGAAACTACCTATAAGAAAAAGCTGCAAAAAGCATTGGAAGAAATTGAGATGCTCAAAGGCTCTCTCGATAAGAAAGAGATGTACGCGCATCCGAAATATGTTTCTGCCTTGGTCGAGTATATTACGGACGATTTCCGCAAGAGCCGTATCGCCATGAACGATGAATCCATCGGTGGTATGATCGTCTGCGATTCTTCCGAGCAGGCGCGTGCGATTTTTGAAGAGTTAAAATCCTATCCCTATTCTGCGGCATTGATTTTGCATGATGCAGACGACAAAGAGACCCGAAAAGACAATATAGACGCCTTCAAAAAAGGCACGATTGACTTTCTCGTGGTCTACAACATGTTGCTGACTGGCTTTGATGCTCCTCGGCTGAAGAAACTCTACTTGGGACGTGTGATCAAAGACCACAATCTGTTACAGGCCTTGACCCGGGTTAACCGGCCCTACAAGAATTATCGATACGGTTATGTGGTCGATTTTGCGGATATCCGTGCGGAATTTGATAAGACCAATAAAGCATATTTCGATGAGCTTCAGGCCGAACTGGGCGATGAGTTCAAGCAGTATGATAACATCTTCAAATCCCCGGAGACAATTGAAGCAGACTTGCAGGACATTAAGGACGTACTGTTCCTGTATGATACTGGAAATGCGGAGGTGTTCTCACAGCAGATTTCTGCCATAGACGATAAACAGGATCTCATACAGCTCCGCCGTGCATTAGAACTGTATAAAGAATTGTTCAATGTTGCAAAACTGTTCGGCTATGACGAACTGGCTGACCAATTTGACCTGAACAACATCAGTGCCCTTTATAGCGAGGTCTGCAATAGAATTGCACTTATTAACCAGAAGAAGCTCCTTGAAGAAGCCCAGGATATGAGCGCTATTCTGAACCTTGCTATGGACGAAATTGAGTTCCATTTCCGCAAGGTTTCCGAGAAAGAACTGGTGATTGCTGATAAATATCAGGATACCCTCAATCGGACCCGCAAGGCCGTTCTGCATACGCTCGACCCAAAAGACCCTGAGTACATCACACTACTGGAAGAACTGCAGCGTTTGCTGGCTAAGAAGAATATCGAGGAATTGACCGCTGACGAAATGACAGCGGATATCGAAGCCTTGGAGCGCATCCGCAAGCTGGCCGAGCAAAAGAATCTTGCTGACCAGATGCTGGCTGCCAAATACGATGGCGATGTGAAATTTATGCGTACCCATAAACGCCTGCGTGAAACGCCGCCTCCCATTGCTGGGGATGTCGCACTGCATCAGGTCCTTACGCACCTGAAGCACCGGGTGGATTCCCAGGTGCTTTCCAATAGTCACTTGATGGACAATGAGCCTTACTTCATGCAGGGCATGTTCCCGATGATTAAGCAGGAGCTTGACGCCCAGCATCTGAAATACTCTGCTGCGCAAATCAAGTATATCGGCACCTGTATTTCCAACGAATACTTTACGGAAAGGAATTTTGCATCATAATGGATTCCAATATTACTCTGCAAACCAAGCAGATGATCGATAGCCTGAAGGCTGTATGTACCAATTTCGGTTTGGGCAATGCCTCCAGCGAATACAAAATCATCACTGAGGTTTTCCTTTACAAGTTTCTCAACGACAAGTTCCTTTTCGAAGCGAAGCGAGTAGAGCCTGCGCTGGCAAAGCTGTCCCCGGCAGATGCCGAAAAGCAACTCGCCCAGATGACCGATGATGACTATGAACTGTTCCTGCTTGGTTTTGGCCCGGATACTGCAAAACTGAAGCAGACTCACTTTATCTCTTACCTGTTCAACCGAAAAAATGAAGAAAATTTTCATACGGTCTTTGATGATACTCTGCTGGATATTGCTACATACAACATTGATATCTTTTCTGTCCGGACTGGCGGCCAGTCCAAGATGCGCTTGTTCAGCGGTATCTCCCAGCATGTGATTGAGGCTGAGAAGAAGGACGATTTCTGCCGTGCTATCATCGACAAGATTGCTGAATGCAGCTTCGATAGTGTGTTTGAGCAGAAGTACGATTTCTTTGCTCAAATATTCGAGTATCTGATCAAGGACTACAATAAGGATTTCGGTAAGTACGCCGAATACTATACGCCACATTCCATCGCCAGCATCATTGCAAAAATCATGGTGCCTAACGGTGTAAAGAATGTGACGGTGTATGACCCAGCCGCAGGCTCCGGCACACTGGTGCTGGCGTTGGCCCACGAAATCGGCGAAAGCAACTGCACCATCTATACCCAGGATATATCCCAGAAGTCCAACGAGTTCCTGCGCTTGAACCTGATTCTCAACAATCTCGTCCACTCGCTGCCCAATGTCGTACATGACGATACTTTGTTGCGGCCTTATCACAAAAACGCCAAAGGCGACGGGCTTGCCACTTTTGACTATATTGTCAGCAATCCGCCTTTTAACATGGACTTCTCTGACAGTAGGGATACATTGGCAGGAGATAATCACAAGAAGCGTTTTTTCGCAGGTGTGCCGAGTATTCCCAAAAAGGACATAGAAAAAATGGCAGTCTATCTGCTGTTTATCCAGCACATTTTATACTCACTTGCCCCCAAGGGAAAAGCAGCGATTGTTGTTCCGACAGGTTTTTTGACCAAATCGGGAATTGCAAAAAAGATCCGAGAGTATTTGGTAAAAGAAAAGATGCTTCGCGGTGTGATTTCTATGCCCTCTAACATCTTTGCTACCACAGGTACCAATGTCTCTATTCTTTTCATCGACCGCGAAAATGCAAATGGAAATGTGATTCTGATGGATGCATCCAAGTTGGGAACAAAAGTAAAAGTCGATGGCAAGAATCAGCGAACGGTTTTGAGTGATAATGAAATCACTAAAATCATCGACACTTTTAACGCAGGAAAATTGGAGGATGATTTCTGTGTGGCAGTCAGCTATGCGGATATCGAAGCAAAAAAACTGTCCTTTTCTGCCGGCCAGTATTTCGAAGTGAGGATCGAGTATGTGGAGTTGACCCCCGAAGAGTTTGCAAAGAATATGAGCAGTTTTGCTGCTCGTTTGGATGAGTTGTTTGCGGAAAGTCGTCGCCTGGAGGATAAAATCAAGGCGCAGTTAGGGCGGGTGAAACTATTATGAAGATGATGAAATTATCTTCATTGGGCACATTGAGAAATGGCATGAACTATGACAAATCGTCTGCCGTGTGTGGCTGTAAAATCATAGGAGTAGCCGATTTTGGTAACCGTGTTTTCCCAGACTACGATTCGCTATCTGAAATTGATTCATCAATCGTTACAAAAGACGATCTTCTACAAAATGGAGACATTGTGTTTGTGCGCTCGAATGGAAACAAAAATTTGGTCGGACGCACAATGTTCATTCACGATATTAAAGATCCGGTATGCTATTCCGGTTTCTGTATTGCGTTTCGCCCCAATACCGACTTGGTATATCCTGAATATTTGTTTTATGTTCTGCGTGCTCCATTCTGTAAAAAACAGTACGGCTACTCACAGCAAACGAATATCACAAATCTAAGCCAAGGCGTATTAGGAGATGTCGATGTTCCCGTGCCTGATTTAGACACGCAACAAAAATTGGCGAAAATATTATCAGAGATAGATTTGAAAATCATATCGAACACTCGCATTTGCGTTGAGTTGGAAGCCATGGCAAAGACGCTATACGACTACTGGTTTACGCAGTTTGATTTCCCGAATGCAGTGGGAAAACCCTATCGTTCCTCCGGTGGTGAAATGGAGTGGAATGAACAACTCAAGCGAGAAATTCCCAAGGGATGGGATATCGGCAATTTGTATGCTATTGCCGATCCTATCAATGGATTAGCTTGTCAGAAGCATAGACCAAAAGAAAACGAAAAGGCATTGCCAGTCGTGAAAATCAAAGAAATGCACGAAGGAATTACCGAAGAAACCGAACTGGTTTCCGTAAATATCCCGGAAAAGCACAAAATATTTGATGGGGACATCTTATTTTCTTGGTCAGCCACGTTGGAAGTTATGTATTGGTTTGGCGGTAATGCAGGACTTAACCAGCATATTTTTAAAGTTTTGCCTATCAACGGATTTGCGAAAGAGTATGTCTATCATCAGTTTTCGGCATACGTCATTAACTTTGTGAAGATGGCAGAAGCAAGAAAAACAACAATGGGACACATTACGACTGATCATTTGGAGCAGAGTAGAATTGTTTTGCCACCTGCTAAGATTGTTCAGGCATTCTCGGAAATTGTTGCGCCTATTCACGAAAAAATTGGTCAGTGCCAAAAAGAAAACCGAGAACTAATTAAGCTCCGTGACTGGCTGCTCCCAATGCTTATGAACGGACAAGCCTCGGTAGAATGAGGCAACATAATTATGAGAAAGAATTTAGCCCAAGCATTACGCTCTGGCGGAGTTGAGCCAGAAACTGAGCATTCTCGACTCTACGCCCTCTTTTATGAACCAAGTATTAGATATATCAAATGAGTTTGCTTGCGTTTTTGCGATTGGAACATGGGAAAAGGAAGACGGAATTTGATTCGCTGAAGTCTCAAATAGAGGGAACGTAATGAAAACTTATGACGAACTGGTTTCTCTGTTTGAAGAAGCAAACCTTGCGTTCTTGCAGGCCGAACATAGCTTATTTAGAACCGAGGTCGCTGAACGGACATTGTGTGGTGCGCTGATGCTACATATCCACGATATCATCAAGGAAGATGACTCTTATTCGGGATATTACGCGGATGTGGAGTATAACAGAAATGCGGGTGGTATCAAGACCATTCGAAAAACCATCCGAGGGCAGCAAGAAGAAATAATCCCCATAAATTGTGATTTAATCCTTCACAGCAGAGGTGAGAATGTAGACCAAGACAACCTAATCGCCATTGAAATGAAAAAATCCAATGCTCCGTCAGCGGAGAAACAAAAAGACCGTGAACGGCTTATTGCTCTTACGAAAGATTCGTTTGATGATGTGTGGGCGTGGGATCATAATTTGCCAGAGCATGTGTGCCGGTATGTATTGGGCGTATATTATGAAATCAACTATAGGCAGAAGGAAATCCATATCGAGTACTATCGCCGTGGAGAATTAGTTAGATCCTATAGCAACCACTTTGTAGGTTGATTTGTGTTTTATAAATGGGGCGCTTCGATGTTAAACTATGACGAAGATTTAACTGAATTAGTAGAATCATTGATTTGCACTGGGCGGGAGGATGATTGGTGGGATTTCAAAGAATGCTACCACGAGGATAGGGCTGCTTTGCTACATGATATCATTTGCCTTGCGAACAACCGGGCAGACCGAGATACCTATTTGATTCTGGGTGTTCGTGATAAGACATTTGAAATCATGGGTGTCGAAAATGACCCGCACCGAAGAAATCAACAGAACATAGTTGACTTTCTAAGTCAAAAAGAGTTTGCAGGACAAATACGCCCTCGAGTAGAAGTGCGCACAATTCGGTTGGAAGGTCACGAAGTAGACGTGTTTATTATCAAAAACTCAACCGATGTTCCTTACTATCTGATCGAGAGTTACACGGACAAAAAGTACAAGCCGGATCCTCCAAAGAAGGGGAAAACGGTACAGGCGTTCCATATCTACACCCGAGTGATGGATAACAATACGCCCATTGACAAGAGTGCGGATATTCGTGATGTGGAGTATCTTTGGAAGAAGCGTTTCGGCTTGTTGCAAACACCACTGGAGCAGGTCAAAATTCTGCTGCGGAAACCGGATGAATGGGCAGAGGAAGATTCGCGATATTACCACAAACTGTTTCCGCAATATACGATTTCCATTGAATACGAGGAAGATGAGGACGGCATCAGCAAAGAGGGACACCGGGTGTTCTACCATCACCTGCAAACAGATACAAGAACACAGTATGGCGTTCTGAAAATATATCATTACAGTACGCAGCTATTTTCTTGTCAAATAACCGAACTCGATGGACATAGAATGACTGCGCCTTGCCCTGAAACGAAGTATATTCCATATCGAAACTATAGCGATCCAAACATTTGCTTAAGGTACTATGTGACTTCTGATTTTCTGTATTTATTGCTGCGGTTTCTGGAACATCATATTGGAAATGACAATGGAAACGAAGCCCAGTATGCAACGCGGCGTCTGTTGGATGTTGTTCTGCTGTTTGACAGCAATGAGGATGCTGAAGATTTTGCTACCTATATCCATCGCCATTTAGGGACATTTGACAGCAAGGTTTTAGAGCAGAGAGAACCATATATTGCTAATGAAACAGATATGGCTGCAAAAGCACTGGCACAAGAAATTCGCAATAGCCAGGCACTTAAAGAAATGCAACCGGAATGGGAGTTGTTTAGACTGGAAAACGCATAAACAGAGAGGAGCGTTGCTGGTGGCCGAAGCATACTACATTTTTACTGATGAAGCTGGTGCATATAATAAGCGGCCATCTGAGTCGTTCCGTCGCAGCCATCCCTTCTACATACGGGCAAATGTCCGTTTATCTGCCAGCGATTATCGTGTGTTCCAAAAAGAGATTCAGGAGCTCAATACTAAGTATGGTGTCCCGGTTGGCGAAGAAATCAAGTGGTCAGATTTGTGGGAAATCTCAAAAGGAAAATACCGTGCCGATTTTCTGAAATCCTTTACTCCTGACAAGCTCAAAGGGTACTATCGCCGGTTCTTCAACCGTGTGGTGGACAAGCCCTCTCTGCTGTTCATATTCACAGTGACCTGCGTATACACCCAGCCATGCTATCAAGCGGAGAATGAGGTGCTGAAATTTCACATGCAAGAGGCATTTCAGCGTATCCAGATGGATACCCGTCCCGACGGCTTTGCCACAATGATTATGGATGAGCTAAATCAGGATAAAGTCAAGCAGCTCAAAGATGCCTGTCATCGGATGATGGTCGAAGGTGACTTTGTGAAATACGAAAATGTGTATCACGGTGTGCTGACAGAATGTAGCTCTCAAAGCACAGGAATTCAGTTGGCTGATTACGCAGTAGGTATAATGAATTGTTATCTCCGTAAGCATCTTATGAGTCGAGGAGACTACACATTCGCTACAGACCTCTATAATGAATTCGTATTACCTCATTTGAGAAAGCACGCGAATGGAACGATAGTTGGTTATGGTGTGCGAGAGGTTCCAAGTGATTCTTCCATAAGGCAAGTCTTGATACCGCTATTCAACTAATCAAAAAGGAGTGAGGCATATGGTGTCTCACTCCTTTTTGTTATTCTTTTTTCCGCGACCCATTCAAGCTGGCCCAGTGCTGGCGCAGCAGACTTTCTGCTTCTCTGCGAAAGGAATCTTGGAACATGACAGCCACAACCAATGCGCTAAGCACTGCAGCCACAGGCTCCAGCCAGGGATATGCGGTCCAAAGCTGTTCTCCCCAGCAAGCAAGTGGAACACCAACAAGCAGCATAAACAGCAAAATAATGATGACAACGCCGGGTCTGCCGTAGCCTTCACGTCTGTTGATTTTGGCCCGTATCTGTCGAAGCGCACGGGCTCGGATATCCCGGATGTTTCTGGACGAACACTGTTTGTCCTGCGCGACGGATTCAGTGGACTCGCCATTGATGATCGTGCGGAACAAAATCTCCCTCTGCAGTTCGGTCAGCGCATGCAGGGCGTCATAGATTTGGGTGTCCAAATACATGAAGGGATCTTCATCAGAACCCTCTGGCAGATACTTGCTTCGGTCAAACCAACGTCTGTCATCGTAAATCGCATTGCGTACTTCCTCCGGCAGGAACGCTTCCGGATTGTAAGATCGGGGCTGCTTTATATCCACATCCTCCAGGGTATCCGGTGCTACACGCTTGTGAAAGTTCGCTTCGCTGTAGTAGAGCATGTGCTCCAGTTCCTTCCACTGCTCCGGATGCTCCTTCACCCATTGGTCTGCAGCGGCGGCAGCTTCCGGGTCCATTTCGTGTATCCAGTGCCAGTCAGACTGAAGTTCTTTGTACGACTGAGTATCCTTGAAGGACATGAGCTCACCACCCTTTCTGCATTCACAAAAAGTTTACAATTCCAGACCTTCCGATTTTGCGAATTTTCTCTAAGTAATAATAGAAGGACAATTTCACCCGGGTGAGGTTGCCCCTGGTTCGGT
>ERZ773139.4456-NODE-4456-length-11183-cov-4.215133_pt1 | contig 11183 bp, 5 predicted proteins | sample MGYA00580854_ERZ773139 | MGnify/ENA primary metagenome ERZ773139 (study PRJEB29015, sample SAMEA2737809) | human gut metagenome | biome: human gut; feature: human-associated habitat; material: faeces | place: China | collected 2012 ...
GCCCAAAGCCATTTCAACGGCCAGATCACGGACGAGGAGTTTGTCAATGCCGTCTTCGAGTCACAGGAACAGGTAAATGGAAAGCAGGCAGAGCTATTGGGTGCAGCTTTTACCCTTGCCGTCGGTGGACCGGCAGGGGCTCATGTTGGCACCGGTGGTGGCGGGTCGTCTTCAGATTTGCCGTGGGGAGAAAGAAAGAATGACAATAATACATCAAGAAGGAGGAGATAATTATGGGAATTTCAATTAAATTATGTTTTCGCCCGTCTGTCATCAAGGGTAAAAATGGTACGCTTTATTACCAGATAATCATTAAACGGACAACGCATACTTATACACCAGGGTATCGGATTTTCCCCAATGAATGGGATAATCGACATGGCAGAATAGTTACCAATAACAGTTCACTCATCAAAATCAAGAATCGTACTGATTGGGAGAAGAAACAGATATATGATATTATCAAAAGGCATATAGACAAAGGAACATATTTGGATTTTGGGAATATAATCTCTGAATTTGAGGAATTGAACCGTCAGCAATCATTCTCTGGTTTTCTCTTATCTCAAGCGGAACGTTTGGTAGATATGGGACGTACACGAACAAGTGAGACATATATATCCGCTTTGCATAGTTTCATTAAATTCAATAATGATGAAGACATTATGCTCTATGAGATTACAGCAGAGGTAATGGAGAATTATGAACGCTATCTGAAGAACAAAAATCTTACCATGAACAGCATATCCTTTTATATGCGGACTTTGAGAACGGTACTTAACAAAGCGGTAAAATTACACCTCATTGATTATAGTGACCCATTTCAAAGTGTATATACTGGAATTGCTCAGACGGCAAAGAGAGCGATAGATATTGATTCCATCAAGAGAATTAAGGAGGTGGATTTAAGTCTTTATCCTCATCTTGCATATGCAAGGGATATCTTCTTATTGAGTCTCAGCTTAAGAGGTATGTCGTTCATTGATATGGCATACCTGACTTATGATAATCTTCGCAATGGGCACCTGACCTATTATCGCAGAAAAACGGGAGGCCGTTTGGATATCCGTTGGGAGCAACAAATGCAAACCATAATAGACAAATACCACAAAGACTCTAAATATCTATTACCCATACTTACGCACGACTTTGATGATAGAAAAACATACAAAAAATTATCTAAACGTATCAATCGTCATTTAAGGCAGATCGGAGAAATGATTCAGTTACCAATACCTTTGACTATGTATGTGGCTCGTCATAGTTGGGCAAGCATAGCTAAGCAAAAGCAGATTCCTATAAGCGTAATCAGTGATGCTCTCGGTCATGATTCTGAGAAAACTACGCTTATATACCTTTCGACGCTTGATACTTCAGCCGTAGACAACGCAAATAGTGAAATTCTGGCAGCGTTGGAGGAATGGTAATATGTTTTATTATATAAATACACAATATTGTCATACATGGTAAGCCTTAGAGGTAAAATTATCCAAAATTCGATAGGTTCCTGTTTTATGGATATAATAACATGTGAGATATCTCTCTAACATTTTATTGGGAGATTATCGTCGAAGATTGCCATGTTAAATGTGTATTTTCTTCTGTCGTTCAAATAATTTGATTACCAAAATATCGCCGATATTTAATATACCAAATATTTGTAAAATAGATTGGGCCCTGTCCTTTTTGAATGGGACTCAATCTGCTTATATTATAATTTAGAATGGAATGAAATGAAATAAAAGAGAAAAAGCGTATTCCAAAACGATAATTTTTGGATTCTCTTTCTATGAGAACCCCATTTCAATACAAAAGTACTGCTTTCATTTCATTTTATCTCATTTTAATTCGAGAAATCAGTGCCTTTAAACCATTTACTCCATTTTTCTTATAAGCATTATCTACCTCTATTTCTTCATTTGTACAAATTAAAAACGTTGAATTTGTTGTAAGTATTTGATTATTAGAAAACTTACTGCTATTGAGAATCTCATAGAAAGAGATTCCCAGCAATAACTTATAGGCTATAAAATTTTCAGTCTTGTATTGCGTAAAATTATGAGTACAAAGTTTTTCAATAATAGACTTGGCAATACACTTTTCGATAAGTTGAAAGGTATTGCGTCGGAGATGGCAACATTTGAACGTTTTTTAGCTGTTGTGGGCTTCTTTCGTTCATCTGGATATTTCAAGTTGCGTAAAGAATTAGGTAATATATCAGAAATCAAGATATTGGTAGGTATCAATATTGATGATATTTTCCGAAAGCATAACAAGGCTCTTTTGATGCTTGCTGATGAAGATAAAGCAAAAGAAATCTATCACAACGGTTTCAAGGAGGATATTGTAAACGCTCAATACTCACCCGAAGTAGAGGAAGGCATATTGCAGATGTGTGAAGACCTTGTTTCCGGACGTTTACAAATGCGTATTCATGCAACCAAAAATCTGCACGCTAAATTCTACTTATGCCTACCACAAAACCATAGCGAGAATAGCGATGGTTGGGTAATAATGGGTTCTTCCAATATCTCTGATTCGGGTTTGGGGATCAAACAGCCTCCACAATACGAACTCAATGTGGCAATGAAGGACTTTGATGATGTAAAGTATTGCTCAGATGAATTTTGGGCTTTATGGAACGAAGCTGTTCCATTGACAGCAAAAGATATTGAAGAGTACAAAAAGAATACATACTTGGGCTATCAGCCTACTCCATACGAACTATACATCAAAGTACTTATTGATACATTTGGCGACCAAGTGGAAGATGACTTCTCCATTCAGTTGCCCGATGGTGTCAAGGATTTGAAATATCAGAAAGATGCCGTTATTCAAGGGTATCAGATGCTGATGCAGCATAATGGTTTGTTCCTTGCTGATGTCGTGGGGTTAGGAAAGACTATGATTGCAACGATGATAGCCAAACGTTTTGTAGAGGCTAACGGTAAAAACACCAATATCCTCGTTGTATATCCCCCGGCATTGGAAGATAACTGGCGAAATACATTCAAACTTTTCGGAATATACAAGAAAACTCAATTCATTACTAATGGCAGTCTGTCAAAGGTTCTTGAAAGTAAAGACAATTACAAGGACAAAGAGGAATTTGATTTAATCATTGTCGATGAAGCCCACGGTTTCCGCAGCGACAGTTCTGGCAAATATGATGAGTTGCAAAAGATATGCAAATCGCCTTGCCTAAATATGGGTTTGCTGAAAAGCACTCAAAAGAAGGTAATGCTTCTTTCTGCTACACCGCTCAACAACCGCCCTGATGATTTACAGAATCAGTTACTATTGTTCCAAAATAGCCAAAGCTGTACCATTGACGGAGTTCCCAACCTCAAAGGTTTCTTTGCTCCACTTATTTATGAATATAAGAGATTGATGCGAGAGCGTGACCAGCGTGATGTTACTGCTGAGGTAGATAAAATCTATGAGCAGATACGTAGTAAGGTTATTGATAAGGTAACAGTACGCCGTACACGCAACAATATTCTCAACGATCCCGATTATAAAGCAGATATTAAATCACAGGGTATCATATTCCCAAATATTCTGCCGCCGTATGAATTGGAGTACGTAATGGACTCAGATACAAGCAATCGCTTCTATGAAACGCTTAAGCAATTGACTGATGGAAAAACAGAGGAGAATCCAGAAGGCAAGGGACTGACCTATGCCCGCTATCGTGCTGTTGAGTTTTTGAAACCTGAATATCGTAGCAAGTATAAGAATGCTGTACATGTTGGTCAGACATTGGCTGCCATTTACCGTGTTCATATGGTAAAGCGATTGGAGAGTAGTTTCTATGCTTTCAAGAAGTCACTCCGAACACTTCTTCGTATTACAACTGATATGATTAAGATGTTCGATGAGGACAAGGTAATCATCGCTCCCGATTTGAAAGTGAAAGACCTGCAAGCAAAGAATATGGAGCTTGATGAAATTATCGAGTATGCCATTGCAAAAGGATATGCAACTGAAGATATTCTCTTCCCAGCCAATGCTTTTAGTTCTGATTTTCTTGAAATGCTCCATCATGATCATGAGATACTGGAGCAACTCAATGCAGATTGGGCGAAAGAGAATGATGATCCGAAGTTTGACAAGTTCCGAGAAAACCTTACTAATGTCTTTTTTGATACGACCATCAATCCATCTGGCAAATTGGTGTTGTTCTCTGAAAGTGTCGATACATTGAATTACTTATACGATAGATTGACAAAAGAGATAGGTCGCACAGATGTCTTGATGGTAACAGCAAGTAACCGCAACCGCTTGGGACAGACTATCAAAGAGAATTTTGATGCCAATTTTGACAGTAAGTCAATGAAGTACAACATCATTATTACTTCTGATGTATTGGCAGAAGGTGTGAACTTGCATCGTTCCAATGTAATTGTCAATTACGATTCGCCTTGGAATGCCACACGTTTAATGCAGCGTATAGGTCGTGTAAACCGTATCGGTTCTGTTGCTACGGATATCTATAACTATATGTTCTACCCATCGCAACAGGGCGACAGGGAAATTCAACTCTATAAAAACGCTCTTATTAAATTACAGGGTTTTCACTCTGCATTTGGCGAAGATGCTCAAATCTACTCAAAGGAAGAGATTGTAAAGGAGTTCCAAATGTTTGACAACAATGTAAAGGACAGTATCGATAAGAAAATTTCCCTATTGCGTGAAGTGCGTGAGCTCTACAACAGAGACCGTAAACTATATCACAAGATCAAGGCTTTGCCAATGAAGAGCAGAGTAATGCGTGATACGGGAAAGCATTGTGGAAAGTCAGTCATCTTTGTTTCTTCCAATGTCAAGACCGAGTTTTATCTGGCTACTCAAACTGGTATTGAAATTATTGACTTCCTAGAAGCAGTAAAGTATCTCAAAGCAAGGCCCGAAGAACAACCATCACAATTTACTAATGAGAAACAACACTACAAACATGTCAATAGCGCATTGGCTCAATATACAACCGATTATGTAGAGGCTGCAGATACATCATCTATCAATCGCACAGACCTTGACAAGACTTCACTTGAAGCTAATAAATTCCTGCGGACCATTAAGCAAATAACAACCGACTGTGAGCTGAAATCGAAATGCGATGTACTGATGGGATACATCAATGAGGGTATATATGCCCAACTTCCCCGCTATCTGAAGGCTTTATCACGAGAGTACAAAAACGACCGCTCTAAAATGAAGCAGGATGAATATAGCTTGCAAAACAAAATATCGGAATTACTTGGAGAATATCAGACAATGGACAAAGAACAACGCCATGATGCCCAAGATATTTCTAATCCTCAAATCATTATATCAGAATCATTTAAGTAAATATTTTTATGACAGCTACATATACACCGGATATTTTGAGAAAACTATTCCAATCATCTTTCAATCTGACTCAGTGGTACACTTTCCTACAATATTTTTTCAATGCAACCGAATTGAAAGAAGGACCAGAAAAGATCATAGGAAGCACCTCTGATAATGGTTACTATTTGGGAAATATAGATACTACAGACAGTTATCGTATCGGTTTATTTTATTACAATATTACAAAAGGCTCTGTCGCAAACAGGCGTGTAGGGCTACGCAATCTTGTAAAGTCATTTATCAATCCGACTTGGGGTGAGTTTGATGCCGCATTGGTGGTATTTGATAGTGGCGACCATTGGCGTTTGTCATTTATTTGTGATATCAAGGGAGAAGCGACATCGCCTAAACGGTATACATACGTTTTTGGTAGTGATGATTTACTATACAGAACGCCTATTGAGCGTTTCAACTTCTTAAAGAAAAAAGGTATTTCATTTGAAAATTTGAAAACTGCATTCTCTGTTGAAGCTCTTTCTGATGAGTTCTTCGACAGATATCGTGAGCAATACGCCGACTTTATCCAATATATTACAGGCAAGCGTTTTGTTAAGGTGGGTAATAAGTGGGAAGAGAAAAGACTTAGTGAACCCAATGCAGCATTGATGGAAGCATTTGACTACAACGAAAAGAAAATCCGTGATTATGTAAAAAAAATGATGGGACGAATCACCTTCCTTCATTTCTTGCAGCGCAAAGGTTGGATGTGTGGCGACCTCAACTATATGCAGAATCTATTTGAGAATTCTGCATATAAGGACGATTATCTCGATTCAGTTCTCGAACCACTGTTTTTTGGTATTTTGAATACCAAACCGTCTGAACGTGAGTTATTGTTTGCTAATTACGATTGGGATAAATCTTTACTTACAGAATGGAAAGATATTCCATATCTCAATGGCGGATTGTTTGAACGTGATGAAGAAGATGAGCCCGAAAGCCGTTTCCCAGCCGATTACTTCAAACGCTTGTTCCAATTCTTCAGTGAATACAACTTTACCATTGACGAGAATGACCCCAACGATGCTGAAGTGGGAGTAGATCCAGAAATGTTGGGTAAAATATTTGAGAACCTACTCGAAGATAACAAGGATAAAGGTGCATTCTACACTCCCAAAGAGATTGTACGCTATATGTGCCAAGAATCGCTTATAGCCTACCTCGAAACAAATACAAGTGTAGCAAAAGATAAGATACGCCAATTTGTTCTTTCACCCGAAGAAGGTGTTGCTGATATTTCAGAGAATAAAAAGCCGAAACTTCTCGCAGCACTCGAAGAGGTGAAGATTTGTGACCCCGCCATTGGTTCAGGAGCATTTCCAATGGGCTTGCTCAATGAACTGCTGCATTGCCGTGAAGTATTGAGCGGAGAGCATTACGACCGTGCCGAAATTAAGAAAAACATTATTCAAAATAATATCTATGGTGTAGATATAGAGAAAGGTGCAGTTGATATTGCCCGCTTACGTTTTTGGCTCTCCATAGTGGTAGATGAGGAGACTCCATCACCATTGCCCAATCTCGACTATAAGATTATGCAAGGCAACTCACTAATCGAGAGTTTTATGGGTGTAGATTTAAGTAAACTCACTTACGAAAAAGAATATAAGAAAGACAAAGGAGAGATTTCTCTCTTCGATGATGAAAAAAACCGCTTGCAAAAGACGGTATCGCATCTACTATCTTTGTACTACTATTGTAGCGACCACGATAGAAAGGTGAAGTTACAACAAGAAATTTCCGATACTATCAACAAACAGTTGGAGGCACAGGCATACGACCCAACTATTCTTGCCAGAGTAAAAGATATCAATCTTGCCGAGAATAACAAATTCTTTCTTTGGCACACTTGGTTTAGCGATGTTTTCAATCGTGATGATAATAAGAATGGTTTTGATATTGTAATTGGCAATCCTCCGTATTTTTTATATCAAGAATCACATGTTGGAGAGATTGCAGATTTACGTAGTGATAAGGATTATACGATTGCATTTGGGGGTAAATTAAATGCCTACAAACTCTTTATCGCAAATGCTGTAAAAAAACTCCTATCTACAAATGGCATAAATTGTTTTATCTTCCAAAATTCTTTTTTAGGAGATAGACAGGCTACTAATTTGAGAAAGTATATCCTCAAGAATGACAAGATTATTAAAATTGATTCGTTCCCTGAACGAGATAGTAAGAAAAAGCGTGTTTTTGAGAGTGTAAAGATGAGCGTGTGTATATCATTAATACAAAATACTAAAGTCGATAGTGATTATGTATTCCCGGTATTTGTATGGGACGACAAGCATAAATCATCAGGATTGAGTACTTCTTTCTCTCTTAATGACATTATAGCAATCGATAGTATTGATTATACAATACCACGTTTGAGACCTGAATACAAAACAACAGTCATTAAATTGTTGAAGAAAAAAGGAATATCACTGAAATGTATAGAGGGTGAGTTAAATGTAACATTTCACAAAAAATTCTTTGGCTCAAATATTAGCAACCCAGTTATATTGAAGGGAGCTTCAATACAACGATACTATTATACTCATCAAATGAGCCAAGGTCAAATAGACTATCTCGAAGAAGACAAATATTTGTTAGAATATGGGAATACTGAGAAATCTGCCCATCACAAATATGAAAGAATTGCAATGCAAGGAATGACAGGTGCTAATGACAAGATTAGACTTGTAATGTCTATTGTGCCTCAAGGATATTATTTGGCTAATTCATGCAATTATATATTGCCATCACACTCAATAGACCTATATTGCTTATTGGGATTCTTAAACTCTAAAACCATAAATTGGTTCTTTAGATGTTTCAGTACTAATAGTAATGTTAATGGTTACGAAGTTGATAATTTCCCAATCCCGCTGATAAATTCAGATACTCAATTGAAGATTTCCGAGTTAGTAAAAAAAGTTATTGAAACTAAGTGTACAAATAATTTTGCAGACACCTCTACAATTGAAAAGCAGATTGATGAGTTTGTTTACCAAGTTTATGAATTATCAAAGGATGATATAAAAATCATTGAACAAAGCATCTAAGCACAATAATAGCCTGCGTTCCCGCAGGCTATTGCTATGTCAATCCATAAGATAATGTTAATAAAATTTCACTGCATTAATAATTTCTCTATAGATTCTTGGTCACTCTTATTACACTTATTCAATGGTTTATAACAATCATGAATATACTTATCTGATAATAAATCTATATTTCTTTTACTAGTGTAATACTTTGGAATATCTATTCCTTTCGGATATAACTGAGGTAAGGTTACAAATTTAACAGAACGAGTATCACATGAACAAATTACCTTACATTTTGAAACAATAACTATAGCAGGTAAATGAGGGTCATCAAAATCCCTATCAGTTATTTCTTTTTCAATACGCTCTTGTTCTTTATCAACCCGTTCTTTTTCTACACAAATCGCCTTTCCCTTATTTTTTAATAAATTGATTATTTTAAGATATTTACGAGTTTTGCTTAATTCGCCAATATATTTACTGCCACCATAAATCAATTTTCCTTTGCCAGAAATTATCCATTCTAGTACTGGAGCAAATTGAGGATGATTTTCAGATTTACACTCAAAAACAGATGCTAAACAATTTGTATCAACAATTACACACATAATTATAATTAGATTTCTAGCATTTTTAATTCCTCATCAATAAAAAAGTTTCCATAAGATTCTGGCATATCTATTGGATATTGTCCATTCTCTTTTATTACTATTGGGGTTACTTGTGTTCCTTTATGATGCCGCTCAAAAAAGAGTATTTGCCCCGACATCTTACTCTTTTCTTCTGATTGAGATAATTTATATCTAAATCTATTGATTGTGAAATCACTATGTGTTTCAACAATGAATTTATTTTTATTTTCAATGACAGAATTATATATTAGTTCACCAAAGGCAGCTTGGGCTTTGGGATGCAAATGAACTTCAGGTTGCTGAATAGCAAACATATCACCTTTTGATGTTACAATTTCTACTATCAATGGCATAACTTGCGATACACCATAACCCACATTAGTTATTCTTACAGGTAATGAATTATACAAAACATTAATAGCATATGGTGCTCCTTTTGCTTTACTATATTCATCTATTTGAATATTATCAAACAAAGAACTTTCTTTTCCAAATTTAATTAAAGCATCAACAATGCTACCCTCTTTTACTTTATTGCGAGAAGTTATGATTGTTCTTAAAATATTTGGAATATGATCACCTTCTGGAGAAAAAGCTTGCTTAAATGACTCATAAGTACGTTGTGCCTTTGCACGTATTGGTGCGAACCATAATAACCTATTGAATATAGGTGTTATTATTATACCATTTGTTGGCTTGCCTTCAGAATCTCCTATAATCTCCATCTCGATAATATTTCTAAGGATACCTAAAGGTGGCATTTTAGAAAATTGTGTAGTTGAGAGTCTTTTCTTTTGTCCGGCAAAATTACCATACGTTAAAACCCAATCAGGAAATTTTTCCCCATTATAATCTATGGTTTGATAATCAATAGATGATGCATGCATAGTAACTAATACACTTTTATTACCTATTAATGTCATATATTCAGCTATATATGGAAGACTACTCCGTTTCTTGAATTTCATCCAAAAATATTTGGGAGCATTTTTACTTTTCTTTTCTTTGAATTCAATTCCAATAACAAAATAAGTTTTATCTGACGAACATTGATTTACAATTTCATCAAAATATCCAAGTTCAACGGTCTCATTATTGAATTCTGGTGAAATCCAAAAACTTGGGGAGCTAAGAATATTTATCAGATTCAATATAGCCGTCTTGCCTGTACTATTCTCACCAACAAAAAAGTTTACATCTAAAAAAGGTATAAACGTTTTTTCAAATCCTTTATAATTATCTAAATAAAGAGTTTTCATAACACAATACTTTTAATGTTTAATTTATTTTTAGCGCAATATCCTAACTCGTTTTTGTAGTTCCTCTATTCTTTGCATGAGCGCATCAAACTCTAAGGATTCACCATAGATGAAAAAACGCCTCATATCTGCGTAATCATTTTGCCATGCCTCCATAGACGATTCTGGTATCGTAAAGTTGATGGTTGAAGGAGTATGTAAATCATAATTTACATACTTCAAAGCATAATAAGCCTTACGATGCTCAACAATGGCATCATAAAGTTTGCGATTCGACAAAGCTTCTATGCCATATTCTGTATCCATCAGTTTTTCCAAATCATAAAGATGGCGTGACATTCGGACACTCCGTGGTTTTTCTTTTTGAAATTCTTCAGCCAAAAGGAATAGCTTCTCAAGGAATGTACGAGTAGGGACTACGGTTCTGACCAAACTATCTGCATCGGTATCTTCGCCATCAAAACTTTCACCTATTAGAGAATGGATTTGTCGTAATTCCGTAGGTTCATCCATTGAAAGACAACTAATCTCAATCTTTACACGTGGAGGAATATAATTTATCGTATCCTCAAGAATTGACGGATAGTGTAATAGAATTACCGTAGGATCTTTATCTGAATCTATCGGTCGCCATTCTCCTTCTTTATCTTGTACCTGAGATACATTCTCTATAGTGTAACCAGAAACTCCTATTTCTTTCAAGTTGACATCTAATTGAGCAGAAAGAGTCTCATGGATATACGCTCGTGACATTTTGCGTAATTTCTCACGCTGACTTTTACTAGTCTTCTCAATATCAAAGAATGAATGATTGATTGCCAAATCAATGTCTTCAGAGAAACGCTCTATGATATTAAAAC
>ERZ773139.4459-NODE-4459-length-11178-cov-3.142498_pt1 | contig 11178 bp, 7 predicted proteins | sample MGYA00580854_ERZ773139 | MGnify/ENA primary metagenome ERZ773139 (study PRJEB29015, sample SAMEA2737809) | human gut metagenome | biome: human gut; feature: human-associated habitat; material: faeces | place: China | collected 2012 ...
AAAGTTGAACTTAGATTTAGAGGTAGAGAATTAGGACATAAAGACATTGGTAAAGAAGTAATGTTAAAGTTTATAGATATAGTAAAAGAGTTTGGAGAACCAACTAAAGCCCCAGCATTTGAGGGAAATAACATGGTTGTAATGATAGATCCAAAGAAATAAATGATTAACTGAGAGGAGGAAATTAACATGCCTAAAATGAAAACTCATAGAGGTGCTGCTAAAAGATTCAAAAAGACTGGAACTGGAAAATTAAAGAGAGCTAAAGCTTTCAGAAGACACATATTAACTAAGAAAGCTGCTAAGACTAAGATGCAATTAAGAAAGTCTGGAATAGTTACAGCAGGAGATGCTAGAAGAATAGCACAATTATTACCATACTAAAAATCGGATAAAAAATAGATAAACAATTAATAACAGAGGAAGACGAAGGAGGTCATAACGATGGCAAGAGTTAAAAAAGCTATGAACGCTCGTAAGAAGCATAAGAAAGTATTAAAACTTGCAAAAGGATTTATAGGATCAAGAAGCAAATTATATAGACCAGCAAATACATTTGTAATGAAGGCGTTAAAGAACGCTTATATAGGAAGAAAGTTAAAGAAGAGAGACTTCAGAAGACTTTGGATACAAAGAATAAACGCTGGAACAAGAGCTCATGGATTATCTTACTCAAGATTCATGAACGGATTAAAATTAGCTGGTGTTGAAGTTAACAGAAAAATGTTAGCTGAAATGGCTATACATGATGCAGAAGGATTTGCTAAGTTAGTAGAAGTTGCTAAAGCAAAATTAGCATAGTTTATTAAATACATTAACATACAAAAATAGGAACTATTCAGATGAGTAGTTCCTTTTTTCTTGAAAGGAAAAAATTGTGGAAAGAGAAAAGTTGAAATCACGTTTGGGCTTTATTTTAATTTCAGCCGGATGTGCAATTGGAATAGGGAATGTATGGAAATTCGCTTATATGGCAGGCCAAGGTGGTGGAGGATTTTTTGTATTACTTTATTTATTATTTTTGGTAATGCTTGGAATTCCTATCATGTCAATGGAGTTTGCTGTGGGACGTGCAAGCCAGAAAAGTCCGGCTCAGGCATACAAAGCTCTTGAAAAAGCGGGACAAAAATGGCATATTCACGGATATATTGCTTTAATAGGCAATTATTTACTAATGATGTTTTACACAACGGTTGCAGGTTGGATGCTTTACTATTTTTATCTTACAAGCACAGGAAAATTCGTTGGACTTAATACAGATGGAGTGGCAAATGTATTTTCGGAAATGTTACAAAAACCTGTAACAATGACTATTTGTATGCTTATTATAGTAGTTGTGGGATTTTTTATTTGCTCCATTGGACTTCAAAATGGACTTGAAAAGGTTACAAAGGTTATGATGGTTGCATTGCTTGCAATTATGGTTATCCTTGCAATTAACAGTTTTTTCATGAAGGGAGCAAAGGAAGGTTTAAGTTTTTATCTAATTCCAAGCATTGAAAGAGCAAAAGCGGCAGGTATTGGCAATACAGCAGTAGGAGCTATGAATCAGGCATTTTTTACACTTAGTATTGGAATAGGTGCTATGGCAATTTTTGGAAGCTATATTGGAAAAGACCATTCATTGTTAGGGGAGTCAGTTAACATTGCCTGTCTTGATACATTTGTGGCACTTACATCGGGCTTAATAATTTTCCCGGCTTGTTACACATTTAATGTTAATCCAACTCAGGGACCAAGTTTGGTTTTTATCACACTTCCAAATATTTTTAATAATATTCCATTAGGAAGAATGTGGGGAAGCTTGTTCTTTGTATTTATGACATTCGCAGCATTTTCAACAGTGCTTGCTGTATTTGAAAATATTATTGCATGCGTAAGCGAGCTTACACACTGGAGCAGAAAGAAATCAAGTTTTATAAACTTTATCGTTATTACTTTATTATCACTTCCATGTGTACTTGGATACAACGTATGGCAGTGGAAATGGTTAGATGTTTTTGGTGGAGCAATACTTGATTTGGAAGATTTCCTAGTAAGTAATATTTTACTTCCACTTGGTTCATTAGTATTCCTTTTATTCTGTACAAGAAAATCAGGCTGGGGCTGGAACAATTTCAAGGAAGAAGCAAATACAGGAAAAGGTGTAAAAATACATAATTGGATGAGAGCTTATTTAACATATGTATTGCCTTTAATAATTATTTTTATATTTGCAATTGGAATTTACGATAAGTTTGTAGGTTAAAAGTAATATACAGGCAGATTTAAAACAATAAATTTATAGGTTAAAAAAAATAAATAGATAAGTTAAAACGGATTATGGAGAAGTTACTCTGTAATCTGTTTTTTTATATAATAAGAAATTCTTTCGTAATTTCTTATTATATAAAAAACAATCTACTAGGGATGCACCCTGGTGCAAAAAGAAAATAGTTGTATGACAACACGCACTGGTTGCGGAGAATGTCGCAAACAACATTCTTTCTTGTTATTTAAGCTTTATTTTCTTTGGTTTAGACCATTTGCTGTAAATTATAGTGTTATCGACTTTTTTTAAGGCTCTAACTTTAACGTATAACTTTTTCTTATTGCGAAACCTTTTGTTTTTGAAAACAAAAGAAGCTTTTTTGACAATTTTAGTTACAGTTTTTTTCTTTGAAAACTTTTTAGAAGTAGATACCTTAACAAGATATTTAGCTTTGAAAACCTTCTTTAAAGTAATTTTAATTTTTGCAGCTTTACGTTTTTTAACAGCTTTCTTAACCTTTGATTTCTTTACAACAATTTTCGAGGTAGCTTTATCAGTCTTAGTAGTCACATTTGAATAAACGCTTTCATTATCAGATGTAGCTATGTCTGAGGAAACATTTTCACTACTAGATGTAACTACGTCTGAAGAAGCATTCTCATCAACGGATGTAGCAACGTCTGAAGAAGCATTTTCATCACTGGATGTAACTACATCTGAAGTTACATTACTACTGGTAGATGTAACTGATTCCAATGAACTACTTTCAGTGGCTGATGTAGTTTGAGAAGTGCCAGGGTTCTCAGTTGTAGCCTTTGGTGTAATAGTAGGTGCTGTAGTAGGTGGAACTGTTGTGGCAGGTGCAGTTGTAGTAGTTTCAGGAATTGTCTGATCTAGGAGTGATACAGAGAATCCGTTAATATTAACACCGCCCATGCTGCCTGTAAGTTTAATTGTATTGTTTGTTCCAGGATTTAAGTCAACTATACATGTTGCAACACCAGTGTAATCGTTCCAAGTTGTAGTAGGATCGAATCTTAAAAAATAACCAGTGTTTGCAGTGGCATTGTCAATGTGAAAACCTGAAATGGTTTTACCATTAAAGTTGGCGTTTTTAACTTCAACATTTGTAAGCCCGTAATCAGTTTTCTCTACAAATTCTGATTTGTCATATGTCTTATGTAAAGATTCGTATTCATTAGGAACAATAGGACCAACAGCAGATACGCCATCTTTTGTCTGATTTACTTTTTGAATAGAACCATCTTCATTGAAAAATACTTCATCTACACAAACAGATCGTAAGTTACCACGTCCTGAAAGATCAGAATTGTGATAGAACATATACCAATGATTTTTGTATTCAACAATAGAACCGTGTGTAGTGTCACAACTTGTTGCATCTAAAATAACACCACCATCTTTAAAAGGTCCATAAGGTGAATTTGAAGTAGAATATCTCATTAAGTTATGGCCTGATGTATTGTCAGCATACATTGCATAATAAATTCCATTTCTTTTAAATACTCACATTCCTTCATGGAAATCTTCAAGAGTTTCATCAATTTCTACAGGATCTTCTGCTAAGGTCTGCATATCGCTACATAACTTGGCAACATAGCATTTAGAACCACCACCGGTATAAAGATAGTATGAACCGTCATCATCCTTAAAAATACAAGGATCAATTTTTGTTACATAAGGACTGCTGTCTTTCATTTTTACATATCCGTCATCTTTGCATGTAAAATCTAAAGTAGGTTTTTTGCTTGTCGCTACACCAATTCTCCAAGTGCTGTTCCAATCATCGTTTCCAGTTGGATGTGGAAAATAGAAGTAGTATGTGTCATCGACATGTGCAGTATCAGGAGCCCACATTAAACCACCTTTGCTACGTCCCCATGATACGTCAGCAGCTGAAAGAATTTATCCTTCGTCCTTCCATGTAACCATGTTGTCGGAAGAATAAACATGATATTTATCCATGTTTCCACAACCTTTTGCCGGCATCATATCGTGCGAAGCGTAAATGTAAATTCTACCATTCTCTTCCCAAACATGAGCGGATGGATCAGCGGTAAAAATATTTGTAATGATTGGATTACCGGCCTTGTATTCAGTTTCGTTTGTTAAATTAGTGCTGATAGCATTAAAAGTGTTATTGCCCTGAATAGTTGTACTACCTAAGGCTGGAAAAGTTTGCACAATAAGCGTTAAAGATAGTGCAATACTCAAAAGTTGTTTTTTCATTTCTCCCTCCTAACCTGCCGATTGTAATCGACAAAATAATAATATTTAACAACTCGTTAAGTATAAGTTGAATAGAAAAATTGAACAATACAAAATTCTATATGGAAAACGTTTTCTATATAAAATTTGATATAAAACAGCATTTCATACAAAAAATTATATAAGAATATAATGAAAAATGTATTATAATTTAACGCTTTATTAAACTAAAATATTATATTGTATATTAAAATACATGTTGTTACAAAAGTTGACATATGTTTCTTTGATGAAACAAAACGGATGTACAAATCGCCAAATGTGTAGAAAAAATATACAATCTAGTAATTTAACAATCATAAAAAAGAAGGAGGGAAAAATGAAAAAGTTAAATACTATGGTATCGAAATTAGTAGTTTTAGCTTCAATGGTTTTGGCAATTATTGCAACCACACTGATTTTTGATACAAGCAGATTCTGCACAGATGTTGCAGCAAAAGATATTACAGATAACTATGTTTTATCTACAATATACGAAAAAATCCAAGTGCCTAGAATTGAAAATACAAATGGCACAGTGACTTATCAGGTATATACTAGAAATTTAAACATAGATTTATCCAGTGTAGATGACAGTAAACTTGCATTAAGCATGAAAGTTTACGTTAAACAAATTGAAGGAATAAGAGCCCCATTAGATATTTTCAAGGAGGGTAACGGCCTAGGATTCTTAGAGTTGGCTAATGCACAACTAAATACTGAAAGTTATTTAAATTTGAAGGTAAAAGGCTTAAAACGAGCAGATGGCAAGGATTTAGTTCCGGGAGAATGGAACGATGTATTAATTCCATTTTCAACAGGAACAAAGAAAGCATCGTTTGATAAGTCAAAAATTACATGGTTCAGACTTTGTTTGGCATATCTTGCAGGCGATACAGGATACCAGTCATTCAGATTAAAGGACGTATGTATTGTTGATACATCAAGAGCTGCACAAAAAGAAGAAACACCGGAAGTTAAAAATTGGGACACAACATATAATGTAGGAAGCATTCCTTTTACATGCGATATAACTACAAAGAAGGATACTACTGTTATAGCAGAGAAGAAGCTTGATACACCTATTGATGCATCAAAGCACAATCCTGCAAAATTACAATTAAAGTTCGATGCGGAATTATCAAATACAACAGATCCTGGAAATGTAGCACCATTAATGGATAATGGTGGTTATGCTTTCATCCAGTTATCAAGTAGTGGAAGTGCCGACAAGGACATGGTTCAGTGGTACATTAGAAAAGTGGCTTGGAAGAATGGAAAAGCTACATATACTGTTGACTTCTCAAGTTATGAAAATGGTAAAGATGGTGAGATAGATTTATCAAAGATAAACTATATGAGAGTTTTCTTTGCACATACATTTATTTCTGATGAAATTAATATGAAGATTAGCAATGTTAAAATTGTTGATAGCACAAATATATGTACTGTACCTTCTATTTTCAGTGATGGAATGATGTTACAGCAGAATAAGGATATATCAGTTTGGGGTACAGCAAAACCTGGTAACACGATTACTGTTAAGATTTCAAAAGCAGATGGTACAGCTGTAACAAGCAAAGAAGTTAAAGTAGGAACTGACGGATCCTGGAAAACAAAATTAGACAAGCAGGCAGGAAGTTATACTAAATATAAAATGGAAATCCTTGATAATGGGGATTCAGTAAAAACTATTAATAATATATTAATTGGAGAAGTTTGGTTAGCATGTGGTCAGTCAAATATGGCATTGAATGTAGGAAGTGATATGGATAGCGAAAACATTTTAGCAAATGCTACAAATGACAATATCCGTATATTCCTAGAGCCTACATACCCATATGGACAGACAGGAACTCAGCTATATGATCCAACATATGACGTTCAAGGTGCATACTGGGGAAGCGGAAATGATAAGGATGCTGTAAATAAAACATCAGCCGTAGCTTATGCTTTTGCAAAGAAATTACAGTCTCAGTTAAATGTACCTGTTGCTGTTTTAAATACACCAATTGGTGGTACTGTAATAGAAGGATGGCTTCCAAGAGAGGCAATTCAGGGAGATGCAACATTAGTAAAGGAATTAGAAAAGAGAGGACTTTACTATGAAGAGGATTTCTGGTCAGATACAGCAGGAACAATGTCAACACTTTACAACCAGAAAATTGGACCTATAACAAATTACAGCATTGCAGGTGCAATTTGGTATCAGGGAGAAAGTAATAGTGGTAGATCAGAAATTTACGATAGAGAATTGTCTTTATTAAAGAAGAGCTGGAGTGAAAAATTTGGATTTGAAAATAATTCAATGCCATTTATATTCACACAGGTAGCACCACATCATTATAATACAGGTACAGAACATTTAGGATACTTAGCTAGTGCAATGGAAAGAGCATTTAAAGAAAACATAAAGAACAATATGGCAATGCTTACAATTTATGATTGCCCATTGTATCATGTTAAAAACAAAGTGTCTTCAGACCCAATTCACCCACGTACAAAAACACCTGTTGGTGAAAGATTTGCTAAGGCTGCAATGAATATGGTTTATAAGGGTGGAGATGTTTACACGGCACCGGTATACAAGGCAAAAGAAATTAAAGGTAATGCAATTTATATTACATTTAATTGTGTAGGAAAAGGTTTGTCTATAATTAAAAATTCAGGAAATACATTACATGGATTCACAATTGCAGGAAGTGATGGAATTTATGTAAATGCTAAGGCTGAAATTGTTAGTAAGAACAGGGTAAAAGTGTATAGTGACCGTGTAGAAAATCCAAAAGAAGTAATATATGCTTTTAATAACTTTAATTGCAATGCTAACTTAATGAATAGTGCAGGAATTCCAGCATCACCATTTAGAACAAAAACAATTGAAGAAGTTGATACAACTTTAAATCCGGCAAAAGGCATTACATATTTTACAGCAAATGACTGGATTTATGCTGATGAAGATGAGTGGGTATACGATCCAACTAACGTAAAAGTTAATAATGATGACGATGATAACAGATGTTTAGGCTATAGACCTGCATGGAAGACAACCAATGGAACCTATTCATATGATTCAACAAATAAGGCAGAAGGAAAGGCATCAGTTAAGTTAGCTTACACTGGAGCAGGAACATCTTCAGTTGGACCAATTGTTACATATGAAAGCGAAAAGATTTCTTATGGTAACTTTAAAACTATAAGTGCAAAAATTAGCAATCAGACTAATACTGCCAAATCAGTTGCATTAACAATAGTAAGTGGAAACAAAACATATACTGTTGTGCCTGAAGCAGGACAGCAAATACAGAACAACAAAGTTACTTTAGCAAATAATAAATCATTCAATGAAGTTACATTTGACATGACAACATTAATGGATGGAAATACTAAAGTAACAAACACATCTGATATTTGGAATAATATTACAGATATGAAGTTTGTTTTTGAAACATCCGGTAAGGGTAGTGTTAATGTAGATGATATTTCATTTGGTTTAATAAAGAAGGTTTCTACAGATGTAGAAGAAAGTGATGAACCTGTTGCATCATACAATTTTGACAGCGATACACCATCAGGCATCAATATGAAATGTGGTGAATTAAAAACTAATAGTAATTATACAGATTGGTTTATTGAAAAAGATGGTAAGAAATGTGTTAATTTAGGTCAGTACAAATATATTCACTTTGCTGTTGATAGTAATGTAGTTACAGAAAATGACAGTAACTTAATGATTAGAATAACATATTTCGATAATACTAATGCATATTTCGGAATGCAGTACAATACTTTATATGATGGTACATTAGCAGCTGAAACAAGTGACACTAAATTCAAAACAGCATCAGTTATGCGTGGTGGTACTAATAAATGGGTTACAACTACAATTTGCTTAAGTGATGCTTCATTTAGACATGCGCAGTTTAATACATATGATTTTAGAATATATGGTAACGGACAAGCCGGAACATATATTTCAAAGGTCGAAGTAATTAAGAAATCAGTAAATCCTGATACTGAAGCAATTACTAACAGAAGAGGAAAAACAGAACATGCTGAATTTACAGGAAAGAGTTTCGCAGGATATCAGGCATGGTTCGGAACAGGAACACAGAAAACAAGTTGGGGACATTATGATTATGGTAAGGCAGAGGAAGATGGAACAAGCTGGCCAAGAAAAGACCATATTTCAATCGACTACTTCCCATATGTAAAGGATTATGATGAAAGTGCATTAGCACAGACAGGTTTTGATAATCTTGGAAGTGGAGAACCAACTAAGTTATATGATTCAACAAATGAAAATGTAATTAACACACATTTCAAATGGATGAATCAGTACGGAATTGATGGTGCTGCAATTCAGAGATTTGCAGGAACAATAAAAGGACGTACATTGTATGATGAACCACAGAACACATTATTATACAAGATGCAGAAAGCTGCTGAAAATAATAACAGCTTATTCTACATTATGTATGATATTAGTGGTGGAGATCAGATAAAAGATGCTAATGACACAACATCAATTAGTTCATGGGTTAATGATATTAAATTTGACTGGGTTTACAATATTGAAAAACAGCTTCAGATGACTAATTCAGATGCTTATGCAACAGTTGATGGAAAACCTGTTGTTTGTCTTTGGGGAACAACAGTTTCAGGCAGACCTGACAGAGTAGAAGATTATCAGGAAATGATTAATTTCTTCCATAATAGAGGATGTTATGTAATATTTGGTACAGGAAGAGACTGGAGTACAAACACAGCTACAATGTCAAAATATGAAGGAATATTTAAACAGGTTGATATGATTTCACCTTGGATGGTTGGATCAAATATTAGTTCAGAATCAGCAATAGATGGTTTGTTTAAAACATTTATTGAAAAGCATTGGCAGTGGTGTCGAGAAAATAATGTAGATTATTATCCGGTATTATTCTCAGGCTTCTCATGGGCATTATGGCATGGTGGAGATACTGATGTTCCTAATGCAATGCCACGAAATGCAGGAAAGAATTTCTGGTATCAGGCATACAAGCTTAAACAGTTAGGAATTAAATCATTCTACATTGCAATGTTTGATGAATATGATGAAGGTACAGCTATTGCAAAGAATGCCAGTGACTACTTTGATATTCCACAGGATCAGTGGTTTGTAACAGCAAGTTGTGACGGATATTGGTGTTCACAGGACTTCCAGTTAAGAGTAGTCGGTGAAGCAAATAAGATGGTTAAGGGATTAAGAGAGGCAGTAAAGGAAAATCCGGTACCACAGTCAGAAGGACCAATTTATTACAGAAACAGTTTTGAAAGTAAGTATGTGGAATGTCCTTCAGAAAAAAATCCTAACGGTGGATATTATCCGGTTGACCCATGCTTTAAAAATGATAAGCAGGTAAACAACGACGGAGTTAATGCAACTGTTAAGATTGAAAGAAATGACAACAATTGATGGTATAACATCAAAGAACAATGCAAGCTATTTGTATCAGATTTCAGAAACAAAGATTAATATGAATAAGGGATTAAAGCTTTCATATTCTATATATGCACAAAATAAAGGCGGAGCTAATACTAATATAGTATTAATTTTAAGTGATGGATCAAAGATTACGGCAAAAGCTAAGCAGACAGTTACAGTAGGTAAATGGACAGACTGTTCATATGAAATGCCTAAGGAAAGCCTGGCAGGTAAGACTATTGTAGGAATTGGTATTTCGTATAATGGTAGCGACAGTAACTTTAAGGCATACTACGATGATATTATTCTTGAGGACAATGAGACATATGCAGTAGACAAAACAGAACTTAAGAGTGTACAGAATAAGGTTGCAGCGTTAAATAAAAATGAGTATACGGCAGATAGCTGGAATAAGGTTGAAACAGCATTAAACAAGGCCAATAGCTTAAGCAATACATCTACTCAGGAAGAAATGGACAGTGCAGTTAAGGTAGTTAATGATGCAATTAATGGATTGGTTAAAAAGCCTGTAGAAACAACAATTCAGATGCCAACAACAGTTGCACCGACAACTCAGGCACCAACAACGGCTAAACCGACAACTCAGGTGCCAACAGAAGGAACTACAACTAACACGTTTAATCAGGAACAGGAATCAACTGAAAATGTAAGTGCAGCAGATGAAAGCACAACACCACACATCGACTTAAAGAATAAGAAGATTAAGATGGGTAAAAAAGAAAAACTAAGGCTTAGAGTAAAATCAATAGGATTAAGCAACAAGCTTAAATTTAAATCTAGCAATAAGAAGGTAGTATCTGTAACAAGAAAAGGAAAGCTTAAGGCTAAGAAGAAAGGAAAAGCTATAATTACAATTTATGGTGAAAAGGGAATAACTGCAGTATGTAAGGTTACAGTTAAGAAAGCACCTAAATCAATTGTATTTAAGAAAAAACCATCTGTAATGAAGGTTGGAGATACATTTAAACTTAAGACTAAGCTCTCAAATAAAAGTGCAGGAAGCGTTAAATTTATCTCAAAGAACAAGAAGGTTATTAAGGTTAGCAAGGATGGAATGGTTAAGGCATTACGTAAGGGTAAGGCAGAAATCATTGCAAGAACTTATAACAGGAAAGAAGCCAGAATAATCATTACAGTAAAATAATTAATGCAAATTCTTTCTACAAAGAATGAA
>ERZ773139.4467-NODE-4467-length-11143-cov-3.513077_pt1 | contig 11143 bp, 12 predicted proteins | sample MGYA00580854_ERZ773139 | MGnify/ENA primary metagenome ERZ773139 (study PRJEB29015, sample SAMEA2737809) | human gut metagenome | biome: human gut; feature: human-associated habitat; material: faeces | place: China | collected 2012 ...
TAGCACGGAGCAATCCGTAGGCATCAAAGTCGGGGGCTTTTGACCCCGACATCAATTTTTATCAATAGCCTCTTTTTTCATGAACTACAAAAAAGATGCTTTGCGAAATTCTCAGGTGTAAATAAAATGCAGAGACCTGTACTCTCATACAAATCTCTGCATTTTTATTTATCCCGTTCCTGCAAATTATCCGGCCCGAAGCCAAACGGAAACAGTTCCCGTAAAGAACAGACTTTATAATTTTCCTCGTCCACCGCAAGAATGATCTGAAAAGTCTCCGGTTGACAAAATTCCATCATCACCTGCCGGCACACACCACAGGGAGCTGTATAATCCACTGCAATCCCGTTCATTCCACCAACAATACAGATTGCTGAAAATTTCCTTTCACCCTCGCTTACCGCTTTAAAAAACGCGGTCCTTTCCGCACAATTCGACGGTGTATATGCCGCATTTTCAATATTACAGCCCGCATACACTTTTCCACCGGCTGTCAGGAGTGCCGCACCTACCTGAAAATGCGAATATGGAGCATAGGCATGGCTCATCTGCTCTTCTGCAATCCGGATCAGTCTCTGGATCTCCTCTCTTTTCATTCAACCCTCTCCCTTTAATCTTTTCTCTCTATGCCATTTCCTCACTGGTATATATAAAGAAAAAACGCTTTCTATTATTTGTTCAATTATAACATAATCCATCAATATAAAAAAGATTTGCTGTTCATATTTCATTATTTATGTTATACTATATTTATTATTCATGCTGTGAATAGTAACTAAAGGACAAGGAAAGAATTATAAGTAATAGAGGTGTATGTCCATGCAAGTAAATGAATCTTCAGAAAATTATCTGGAAACGATACTGATGTTGAGTAAGACTCATCCGGTTGTACGATCCGTAGATATTGCAACAGAACTTAACTTCAAAAAATCCAGTGTCAGTGTTGCCATGAAAAAGCTGAGAGAAGCACATCATATCATCGTTTCTCCTGAGGGCTTCATTACACTCACCGAAACCGGAAAAGAAATCGCAGATCGTATCTATGAACGTCATACCCTGCTTTCTTCCTGGCTCACCCAGCTTGGGGTAGACCCGGAGATTGCATCAGAAGATGCCTGCAGGATGGAACATGTGATCAGTGCGGAAAGTTTTGAGGCAATCAAGGCTCATATTTCCAAGTACCAGCAGTAAAATTTCAGACAATCCAAAAGCAGTTTTCTGCTTTCAGACTCTCTCCGTGTCAGTCCGACCGGAGGGAGTTTTTTCAGATCCGGTCTAATATTTTTTTCAGCTCCTCTGCTGAATGCCATAATTTTCTTTTTTCTTCTTCATTAAAATTGATTTCTAATATCTGCTCTGCACCATTTTTTCCCAGAACGGTCGGAATACTCAGACACAGATCCTGCAGTCCGTATTCTCCGTTTAAATGAACTGATACCGGTGCAACCGTATGACTGTCCCTGACCAGTGCTTCTGCAATCTTAGCCGCTGCCATTCCGATTCCATAATAAGTCGCTCCTTTTCGTTTAATGATCTCATAAGCACTGTCTCTTACACTACAGTATATTTCATTCATTTCCTCCGAAAATCCTTTCTGCCGCCGCAGTTCTGCAAACTTTTCCACTGGAATCCCATATATATTGGCACAACTCCACACTGCAAGCTCACTGTCGCCATGTTCCCCGACAATAAAAGCATGCACATTTCTGCTGTCAATCTCCAGTTCTTCGCTGATCAGGTATTTTAATCGTGCTGTATCAAGAACAGTTCCTGAACCGATGACCCGCTCTTCAGGATAGCCCGACTCTCTCAGTGCAACCTCTGTCAGAATATCTACCGGATTCGATACGATCAGAAGTAGTCCGTCAAAAGCAGTTTTTCTGATATTTCCGATAATTGAACGCATGATACCTGCATTTTTCTGTACCAGATCCAGTCTTGTCTCCCCCTCTTTCTGATTTGCCCCTGCTGTAATAATGAGAATTGATGCATCTTCGATATCGGCATATGTTCCCGCATAAATATCCATTGCATGGGCAAATGGAAGTCCATGACTGATATCCATTGCTTCTCCCTCTGCTTTTTCCATGACTGCATCGATCAGAACCAGTTCTGAAAAAATCCCTTTCTGCATAAGCGTATAGGCTATTGATGCCCCTACAAATCCACATCCGATCACTGCTGCTTTCTGTATATTGATCACCCCGTCTGCCTCCTTTTATTTTTGTTTTGCATCCTCTGCATAGATTTTCTTTCTACATTATTTGATCTTTCCATCACTTTTATTCCACAAACCCTTTTATTTTATGGAAAAATACTAGAATAAAAGGGGTTTCTTTTTAACCTGCTTTCTGTTATAATGATTGAGTTGTATAGCATTTGACAACATTTTGGAGTTGTATCGAAGTGGTCATAACGGGGCGCACTCGAAATGCGTTTGCCCTCCGGGGCACGTGGGTTCGAATCCCACCAACTCCGTTTTTCAAAAAGGTGCGTAATTTCAAGGATAGCGGAGAAAGCCTTTAAAATAAGGGTTCTCCGCTTTTTCTTTTACTGAAATGATTCTATTATTTTGGACTTTTTAAGCGTATTTTACAATCTTATGCAACACGAAATACGCAAAAATGCAACACGAAAACAGATGATACAATATTCAACCCCGGAGTGACTGCTCCGGGGTGGTCTTATTTCACTCGGAGTTTCTGACCAGCATAAATCTTATTCGGATTTTTGATGCCGTTCAGCGTTGCAATCTTCTGATAGGTCGTGCCGTATTTTGCTGCAATCTTTGACAGGGTATCACCTGATTTCACCGTATAGCAAACAGCAGACGATCCTGATCCACTTCCGTTGATTACTTTCTGCACTTCTGCATACCGTTTTCCAAGAACCATCTTGCGGGTATCACCGTTGCCATATTTTCCTGCCTTTGTTTCCGATGCAAGCGTGGATGCTGATGCAGTAGCGATATGGTTGATAAAGGTCTGCACCTCGGAGTATCGACTGCCAAGCTTTGCCTTGCGTGTATCGCCATTACCATACTTACCTGACAGCGTATCTACTACAAGCTGTAATGTTGTTCCAATCGGCACGACTGCACTGGGATTGAATGCAGGCTGTGACGGCTTGCTCGTTCCTGTGATTTCAGTTGGAAAATCACGATAGCAATAATTAACATCTACCCGTCCACTAATGCCCGGAACACTTCCATCGGAGCTGTACTGCCACATATCAGCTTTCATCCCAAGTGTACTGTTATAGCGTGCGATCCACAGTGGATATCTTGTCCCCAGCGAACTTAAGTAGTTGTCCCACCATGACTTGTTGCAATACACTCCGCACTTATATCCTGCAGCTTCAATCAGTGCAGCAAATTTCTTCATACGGTCAACCGCACCTGTCTGTGTTCCCGGTTCTTCCAGGTCATAAAATACCGGATACGACAGTTTATATCCTTTCACCAGTCTCAGTACATGTCTTGCCTCTGACTCTGCCTGTGCAATCGTCTTTGCATACGAATAAATATAAACACCAAACGGAATCCCCAGTCTGGTACATTCATTTGCATTTCTCTTCCACTGCTTATCATCCTGGGAAGTCAGATCATCCCCGTAACCACACCGGATGATCGCATGATATCCTGCCGCCTTAACTTTCTCCCAGTTAATAGTTCCCTGATGATACGATACGTCTACTACATTAATTGTTGCCATAATTATTCTTCCTCCTTATCTGAATCTCTCAATTGTAAAAGCACGTCTTTCAGCCGTTCCGGGATTGGAACAAATACTGCTGCATTTTCCAACAGGCTCAACGCTTCGTTGCAAATATAAAATGTAATAACCACTTCCCGGAGCGGAATCGTGCCACCGATCAGCATCTGAATCAGGTAAGCCACAGCGATCACAATAAACATCACAATCTTTTTCAGCAATCCACGAAATCCCGTTTCGGACGAGAGCTGCTTCAAATAGATCCCTTTTAGCACTCCCGTAACATAATCCAGCACTGCAAGACACACGATCGTCTTAAGCAGTACGTCCCATCCTCCTAAAAAGTACGCAAGGACCCCACCCAGGAATCCAAACACAATGCTGATTTCATTAAATAACTTGTCCATCTTTTTCATATTCCTCACTTTCCTCTCTTTCAACCTACTGCGAACACCGGGCGAACCCCGTAAGTGCTTGTAGCTGCATCTGTACTGGCATCTCCGTATTGCGATATCAAGGTATATGTCTGCGATCCTGCCACATTTCTTAACCAATAATTCTGTCCGATACTTTTCAATTCCGGGCATAATCGGAACAATGATAATTGCTGCGTATCGGATGTCTGCCGACTATTGTTGTCAGTACAGATATAGGTTCCATGCACCATTACTTCATTCATGAGATCTACAGATGTTGTTATCCAAGTTCCATCGGAAAACATCCTATGTGATATCAGTATATTTTTAAATGTGTCCGGCAGTGCTTTCGCTATATTATTCAAATGAGTTGCTTTCATCGTCGAATTTCTGTAGCCACCTGATGTACTGTTGTTCGCATTCATCTGTCCGCTCCCCGGAAGAAAGCAGTCTTTGTCATTCCATCCCATTCCTCTGAAAAGTCGAACTCTGCCCGTAAATACTCCCTCGTTCCCTCTGCTGTCTCAGGCGGCTCAAGATAGAGCCGCTGATTTACTACTTTGATTTTCATGCTTTTTCCTCATCCTCTTTTACAAGATCTGCCATACCGGAATCCTCCAGAATCTCTTTTACCTTGTCCTTCAAGAGCCGTGGGACCTGTCCATATGTTTTCTTTCCTAAGATAATCTGCTGTGCCCATAACATTGCCATCATTTCTTTTCCTTCCTTTCCTATGATATATATGAATATATTGGTTAATAGAGCTACCATTTTACTGATACACCTGTTCGGACATTTCCAAGATGCATCCTTTCAACATTTCCACCTGTTCTTTTAAATCTGCATTCTCCCGGATCAGTGCGTCCATCTTTTCTGCCACTGTCTCTCCCGGCTTTGACAGGATGATGCCCGTGATACCGGCTGTGTACTTGATGATTCCCTCAAGAGTGGTATACCCTTCGTACTCCCCGACCGTCTGGCTACGTTCGGAAATGACCATTTTCCGGGTCTTCAGCTCATCCCCGAACATTCCCCGGAGATCCTCTTCCGTGGCTGATACGGTCTTGATCAGCAGTGTGCCATCCCCCTGGATGGATGCTGACTGGATCTGCAGATCTGTTCCGTCGTTGTATGTAAGTTTCATGTCACCACCTCCTAATCTACCAGCCATGCAATCTGTGAACAGATATAGCCGTTATACTGCATCTGTACATTGGCTCCACGGAAAAGTCCTACCTTTCCTGTCCCCATGCTTGCCGGTGTTACAGAGATGAAAAAGTCCGGATAGGTCTGTCCTCGTACTACCGCCGGTGCGAATACATAATTCGCCGGACGATCACCCGCCGCAAGATTAACGATTGTTCCGTCTGCTGCGGAACTGGTGTCCACAAGATTCAGGATCCTTAACTTTCCCATCCGCTGTAATCGTACTCCTGATTTCAGCGTCTCCGTGGATGGGGTCATGTCTTCCCGGATCGTAGCCATTGACGGCAACACATCCAACAACTTTTTCACTCCCGTCACATTGATTCCCTCCAACGTAATCTCAAATACCGGGCAATCATCCACAAGATCACCCTCCTGCAGATTTCCCTTTGTATATCCCGGAACTGTAGGTGTTCCGCTTGTTGGCATTCCCATAATATACAGCCATTCACCTGTCTCGATACCGGTCTCTTTATTCCGGGTATACCGGTTTACGACCAGATCTTTTCTCTTCATTCCCTGTGTCCCGTTCGTGATCGTGACCTCATCATAAGTACCAATCTTCACGGCGGATACATTCCCGTGATGTGCCATGATTCCGCTTCGGATCTTAAGCAGATTATTCGATGTTAATTCCGGTTCAAGATTTTCCCCGGAAGTCAGAATGCAGCTCCCCTGCCCGATCGTTCCCTCAAGGATCTGCCGGAACTGCTGACTGGTAACGTGAGGACTGCCGGTCTTTCCTGATACTATCTCCATGTTCAATCTCCTTCCAATTTATATTCTTTTGATATGATTCCGCTTGTGACACTGTAAACGATATTTCCGACTGATTTTTTCATCGCTATCCCTGTAAGGTAATCTCTGCCACCGATGACATCACCGATCGCCACATCAATTCCCAATTTTTCAATATCCATATCGAATGTCTTTTTATTGCAGATTTCTTTCAACTTTTCCACTGCTTTCGACTTAAGCTCCGCTGTCTCCGTTGACGTATTTTCGTAAACTTCCGCAATCTCATCCAGACCTGTATAGTAAGGCTCTCCCCGAAAAGATCCGTCTGGCCAGACATACAGATGGTATACAGTCCGATCAGCAAGCTCTCCTTTTCCGGTTACGATCAGATGATTGATTCCGTTCCGACTGTCTTTCATCGTATAGTTCAGGCTGCAGTCTTTTGATAATTCCACCTGGTCCGAATAATCTACAACCGGCACGGCACTGATCAGAACGTATCCGGGAACCCCTTCCTCTCGTTTGTGCCGGATATCTAACCTGCACCCCTTACTTGCGAGCATTTCTACAATTCCATCCAGTAAGGTACAATATCGGTCAAACTGGTAGTTGCTCACAGACACCCCGGTATTCTCCTGACTTACTACAAAGAGTCCGTCAAATTCCGGCTCGATCAGCGTCTTCAACACTTCATTCAGTTCCCCGGATACTTTTTTATAATCACTTCCGGCTGGCGGCTGGATAATTTTATGCTCCAGCATTCCACGCCATGTATAGCCTTTCAATTCCACGTAATCCAGAGTTGTATCGGTCAATACACTTCCTATGATTCCACCGTATTCCGTATCCGGGACGTACACCAACGCATCAAATGTCAGCGACTGTGTCCAGTAGCAGCGTGCAATCTGCACTGTAAACATCTTTTTATCGTTGACATCAAATTCAACATTTGCATTCTTCAGACTTCCGATTTCTCTTTGCGAATCTGCTAAAATCACCATGCCGCTTCCCTCCGTTCCAGGAAGATATCCAGATCTATCCCATACGTTCCCGTCCAGTTCACCCGGATGAGACCGCTTGGGATCTTTTCAAAAATGGAATATTCATAACCTCGTTCATTAAACAGATTGGATACAGTTCCATTTGTCAGATATTTATATACTGTCTGCTCTGCGGAATCAATAATCATGTATTCATTCCGTTCCAGTGTGGTTCTGACTTCGTATGGGTATCCGTTGATTAATATCTTCGGATTTATGCAAGGTCCGTATATCGTCATCTTAAAATCCGATGCAGAGGGATGGTCAATTTCAAATTCAGCCGTCCCCGCCCGGACATCTGCGAAATCAAAAGGAAAATCAAAGGGAAAGTCCAAGCCGCTTGCCGCTGTCATTTGGCTTTGCGGATAAAACTGCTGACTTACCACTGTCATCCATGACAAGGATGGAGCTGTAAAAGTAAGCTCCACCTCTGCCATATCAAAACCTTTCCAGTTCGATTTCTTCGACTTCTCCACACGGCAGGAGAGAAATGTACCATTGACGTACAATTTTCCATGTACTCCGAGATCTGCATCTACAGCAAGCACGCTGTACAGTTTTTCCATATTTTTCGCAAGACCTTCCCCGCTGTCATATACATCCACCTGCACCGTCTTCTGATATCCGCTTGCAGTCTCATCCCATTCAGAGTCATACCAGTCCGCTTCTGCCGTATAATACGGATCAGCAAGAAAATTCAGGATCGCCCCTTTTGAATTTTTATAATACGCTTCTCTTATCATATTTTCGGCACCGCTCCTTTCGGCAGTTCCCGGTCTAATCGGGTCGTACCCAGGTATACCGGTCTGCTCTGCATCTTCTTAACACCGGCAGTCGTTGCACTCCCGACTTTCGCTGCCAGCTTCGTCATATCCTCATCAGAAATCCTCATAGTACTCTGCACGCTCTGTTGATTTATAATCTTTTCTGTACTCTGCAGGGCAAATGAGCCGGCGATCCGGTTTGTATTTACTGCCATCGCTTCCCTCACCCTATTGGACAGATCTGCCATGTCCAGTGAGTTCAGTGCCGAACGTGCCAGTTGTTCCGAAGCCTTTTTTACAGCCGGTATCTGATCATCAATTCCAAGTACGAATCCCTCGCCAGAAAAACGCCCCGCTCCTCGCATTACTTTTGATGGTGAATGAATCCCCAGTACGCTCTTGAGTTTTTCATAAGCCGTACTTGCCATCTCTGCCGCTTTTGATGCAGCTTTTCCAACCCAGTCACCAATTCCACGAACAAATCCTGATCCGAAATTAGACCCGGTATCGTATGAATTAATACTTCCTGCTCCGCTTTTTGCACTGGTAGCAAGGGATGTTCCTTTTGCCCTTGCATCCCCTGCCTTACTTCCGACAGCAGAAGAATATGCTGTTCCGAACGATTTTCCAGTACTTCCCGGATTCACCGATCCAGCTCCACGCTTCGCACTGTCTGCCAGTCCTTTTCCTCTTGTCAACAGCTTCCCGACAAAACTGCCGATCGCTGTATCGAAAAATCTTCCAAATGCACTACCGGTCGAGGTCGGGTCAACAGCCCCTGCTCCTCTTTTTGCAGCTTCTGCATTCGCTTTTCCCTGTTGTTCCGAAACTGACAGCTGTGATCCGATTCCTTCATTAAAAGAAGTCATCAACCCTGATCCGATTTCTTTCGTATCTCCTACTGATCCCCGCATAGCTTCAAGCAGCCGGGAGATCACGCCAGTACCGGAAGAAGTAAGTTCCTCCTGACCTTCGTTCAATCCTTCAACCGCTCCCGGCCAGACATACGAAAAGATTTCTTTCACCGCACGGGACGGACTGTGGACATCAAGAGTCGTGATCAGGCTTTGCAGGAATGCATCCGCACCTTGCTCTGCCGGATCAACCAGCGTTTCAAACCCTTCCAGTCCTTCCAAAGCTCCATACCACGCCTGTGACCATGTCTCTTTGGTTTTTTCATCAAGTCCTGAAAATCCTTTCAGAAAACTTTCCATTCCTGCCTGTGCCTCGGTACTCAGCGTACCGGATATCTTCGCCTGTGCCATAGCCGCTACAAGCTCTGCGGAACCATCCTCACCGGCATTTTTTAATACTTCCTTGATCTGATCTGCACCAGTTCCGACCTGATTCAGTGCAATCCCCATAGCCTCCGTCAATCCATCTTTGGTCTGCTGGGTTAATTGCATTGCTCCATCTTTTTCAGCGGAAAAAATACTGGTAAGCTTATCTGTCATTGCACTGGCCTGCTCAATGGCTGCTTCTGATCCAATCTCCAAGGTTGTGTCAATTCCGCTCTGAATCTCTGCCAGTGCAGAGTTGATCGTATCAGTATTTCCACTCATTGCTGCCTCTGTCAGGCTACTGTAATCGGAGATGACTTTCTGATTATCCTGCATCGCCGCATTGGCAGCGTCAAAGTTTGCCTGCAATTCTTCCAGTCCACTACCTGCTTTTTCAAGCTTTTCCTTCAGTTCTCCGTACTTTTCAGTATTCCGCACAATAGCTTCGCCCTGGGCATCATACCCCATTACTACAGCATTTGCCGATTCTGCTTCAAGTTCCTTCTCAAGTTCTGCAATCTTGCTTTTTTTGCTACTAAGCTTTTCGTAAGCATCTGCCAGTTCAGCCGCCTTGTCTGCCTGCTCTTTCATTGCATCCGCATAGTCTGACTTCATGGAGTCAAGAACGGCTTCTGCTTTCTTCGCTGCGATCAGGTCATAGACAGATTTTTTCAAGTCACTGTAATTCTGAATCAGTCCATCACTCAGACTGATCTCTATACCTAACGCACTGGACAGCTCACCTGTGATATACGCCGCCCTTGCCTCCTGTCCTGCCTGCACCTTTCCATTCGCATCAACAATCTTTTGCAGTTCTCCCCACAATGCTTCTGCATTGTCGATCTCAGATGTGGCTGCCTGAATATTTTTCTGCCTTGCCGCTGCCTTTTCGTTAATACTGTCAATTTCATCCTGTGCCGCCTGGATATTTTCCTTTTGTGCCTCCGTCAGCCGATCTGTTGATGCCGCTTCATCATCCGTCAGCAGGATTGCTGTTCCGATACAGGCTGCCAGTGCCGCCCCTGCGGTAACAAGCAGACCGATTGGATTTGATGCCATAGCAGCGTTCAGGGCTGTCTGTGCTTTCGTCCACAGTCCGGTCAGGGCAGTCGTGACTCCGATCTGACCGCTATAGACTCCCATCAGCGTTTCCCGGAGTGTCAGACCGCCGTTAGATGCTACAAGCTGTAAAGCATTGGCTTTTTCCATCGCAGTCAGCCTTGCCAGGGCTGCCGCATTCAGGTTCGTCTGATTCTTGCTGACCTTTGTGGCTGTGCTATACAACTTCAATGCTGTTGTAGCTCCAGCCACCAATGGAGCTACGACACCCAGATTCCCACTCAACAGGTCGATGGCTTTTGTGACCGGTGGGAGTGCCACTTTCGCAAGCGTTCCTGCCGCTTTGGTCAGATTCTTGAATACAGATACTGCTTTTTTCCCGGCTGATTTCAACCCACCTGAATTGAGCGACTCTGACAAGGCTTCTACTGCATCCTGTGCCGGTTTCTTTAATTCTGCCGGCAGAAGGCTTGCAAGTCCTCCCGCTATTGATTCTGCCACTTCTGCTGCGGCTGTCAGAAGTCTTCCTTTATTTCCTGACACGCCGGAAATGAAAGATTCGATGAAATCAACCGCTGTATCCACCATTTCCGGTGCGTGGGATGCTGCATCCACGGCAAAGTCTGCAAAGATGTTCCCGGCTTCTTTTACAGCCGATTTCAGACCGCCATTTTTAAAAGCGTTCGTCATATCACCTACAGCCTGAGTGGCTTGCACCGCCGTATCTTTCAGTGGTGTGTCAAGAGATTCATAAATTTCAATTCCTAGACCCTCAAGACTGGATTTCAAAATTGTAACCGCACCCTCAAGATTGTCCTGCATCGTCTCTGACATATTCGCAGCCGTTCCGTCAGCATTTTTTATAGCAGACGCAAGCTTATCAAAATCACCCTGCGATGCATTTACAATAGCCAGCAGTCCCGACAT
>ERZ773139.4475-NODE-4475-length-11131-cov-2.971199_pt1 | contig 11131 bp, 12 predicted proteins | sample MGYA00580854_ERZ773139 | MGnify/ENA primary metagenome ERZ773139 (study PRJEB29015, sample SAMEA2737809) | human gut metagenome | biome: human gut; feature: human-associated habitat; material: faeces | place: China | collected 2012 ...
GATCGGCTGTTTGAAGAAAATGCCCGCAGTAGCGTTGGAATAGTCTTCCAGGAAGCCTTTGGCTTTCTTTTCAATGCCCAGCATGCGGAAAACGTCCTGAACATACTGATCAACTACCTTTTTGCCGTTGATGCGTTCGGCAAAGGCATACATGACGTTGGCGCCGCCGTTGGCTCCGTTCAGCTGAATGGCGCTTTCAATCCGCAGGTTCGGATAGGTTTTGTTCAGCCATTCGCGAATGGACATTGAACCCAGAGCGTTCGGAATATCCAGATACTGGACAACATCAGTGCCCATGGCGACAACCCAGGCATCGCGGTTCGGATTGAACAGGTTGCCGGTCTGGGTGCGGAGCTTCTGCGCAATGGTGCGGAAGTCGGCCAGAATTTCGTCAAAGGTTTTGTTGGCCCAGGTGGTTTGGCCGGATGCGCCCTGTGCCGCCGTTTCGTATGCCGGCAGGTTCGGGTCGTTCAGGAAGCCGTAAGTGCGGTTTGAACCGTCATTATAGCCGTAGAAGCCGATGTTGTTCATCTCGATGGCCAGAGATTCGGCTGCCGCGGCGCGTTTCTCATTGGCCGAGGACAAACGCATCCGTCCGGCTCTTTCTTCTTCCAGAATGCCGACTTCGACACCTTCTTCAAAGCGGACGATGGTGCGGCGTTCAAAGTTGGTGTTCCAGCTTTACAGCGGAATATTGGTGTTGTCGCCGTACGGGCGCGCCTGACCGGTGCGTTCCAGCATGGTCTGGACGATTTCCGCATCGGCCCAGTTTCCGGCTGTGGTACGTCCGACAATGTTGTCAATGTCGCGGGCGGCGGTGACAACTTCGATGACTTCGGTCAGCCAGTGCTGCAGCAATTGAATCGGCGTAGAGACGCTCGGTGTGGTCATCATCGCCACATTGGGCAATGCGGCATCAAAGCCATAGGCCTTGAAATAGTCTTTCATGTCCTGGACGGCTTTTTGGGTATAACCCACGCCAAGCATATCCAGCGTTTTTTCGGTGGTGTCGCTGTCAAAAGAGTACGAGCGAACCTTGCCCGCCGGGATTGCCAGGCGGATTTCAGAATTACTCATTTACGTTTCTCCTAATCGGTAATTTCCAGAATGGCGGTCTCGCCGGCGGCGGCACTGCGCAAGATAAATTTGGCGTTAGGGATTTTGGTTGAACCCGCAGGCGCGCTGCCGCTGGATTCGATGCCCGAAATTTCGCCGGTGACGTTGTTGTAAACGGCGGCATCGTCCGGAGAGACGGCATTGCCGACCTTGACCAGAATATGTCCCATGGTTGCCAGCTGGCCGATAGAACCATCGGGCAGGCTCATGGTGGCTTCGAGGTTCATATAGTTGGCATATTGTTTCGGGCCGACCAGAACGCCGCGGAAAGCGCCGTTTCCGCCGATGACGGCTTCGTTGTCTTCCGCGCCGGCGGTAAAGACACAGGCAACCGTCGGCAAAACGGTGCTGAGTGCGCCGCCCTCAAGAGTGCTGCCGGAAACGCTCATAACCGAACCGGTGGCGGCCAGAGCCACGCTGTTGCCTGCGGCGCCGGCCGTTTTGGCGGTAATTGTTACCTCTGCGCCGGAAGCGGAGGCAGATGCTGAGGCGTTAGGGGTCGTCGTGCCGGCATAATAATCGGTGCCGGAAGCGCCGGTGCCGTTAATTACTTTGACCAGAGTAGCGATTGAATCGCTCTGGGAGCTGCCGAGCTTGATGTCGTTGGCGGCTGCCATATCGGTTTTAAATTTATAAGTCGTCTCCCCGACGGTGACGGTGTCGCCGTCTGCCGGATTGCCCGAAAAGGCGATGCTGCCCGTGGCGGCGATTTCTCCTGCGGCGGAGCGCAGAATATAAGGCGCAACGCGGCGCGGAGAATCATCGTAGAACTCACCCGGAACGCCGAGCGCCTGCGCGGTATATACGCTTTTCTGTACCATTTTATTTTCCTTCCAAATATTTCGAGATTGCTTTGTCTTCGCCCCGGCTGCGGACGGAGCTGTCCAGGCTGTAGCCGATTTCCGAAACGCCGGCCGCTTTCAGGTAGCCTTTGAGCACGGCGATTTCCTCGCCTTTGGCCGCGCCGAGGTCAAGCTTGTCGCAGGCATAGCGGGCAACTTCTTTCTCGGTCATCAGCGAGCAGTCAAAAGTTCCGAGGTTGGTTTTTTCCTGAATTTTTTTATAGAGCCTGTCGCGTTTGGCCAGCTCGGCAAAAACGGCTTTCGGCATGGCGTCCATTGATTCTTTCAGATCTTTGATTTCAGACTTCTTTTCTTCGTCTTCATCTTCGTCCCCGGCACAGGGTTTCGGATCTTCGTCTTCGCCGTCTTTTTTCGGATCTTCGTCATCATTGTCCGAGACCTGCTTATCCTTTTCTTCCGGTGTGTCCTCATCATCAGCCGAACCGCTTTCAGAACGGTTGTAACTCATTTCCTCAAGCTTTTTGGCGATGGTTTCGATTTTTTCTTCCTCGCCGCCTGCAAAGTCTTCATTCGGTTTGGCCGCAATTGCCATCACTTCCCGAATGAGCTCTCTTTTATCCACGTCTTCGTCGAATACCCGGCGAATTCCGCGTTTTGCATTTTTTACCATGCTGTTAATCTCCTTCATTGAATCCATTGTGATTTTTCTGTCCATTACCCGGACATCAGAGCCCATGCGCCCTTCTTCCACCAAGGCAATGTGGTTGCCTCGGATATTTCTTTGAACGGCATCGTAATGCCGGCCGTCAAAGGTCCCGGGGGTCAGCTCATAGTCGCAGAAATACCCCATGGACAATTCTTTCTTTCCGGCTTCGATTTCGTCTTTCAAAGTCTCGGAATAAATCTTCAAATCGCCGTACAGCTTGCCGTCTTTGCCGTAAACATCGCTGCCGGACGTGCCGTGCACGCCTTTTTCCTCCGCCGGCATCATTCCCGGCTCGGTGCCGAGCATGGTGTGGTCATCGACAATCGGCAGAAGCTTAAAACTGTTTATCGTTTCATCAGACAAAAGCTCCTCTGCCGGGCGGTAAACCTGATAAATCTTGTCGGGCTCCAGCTCGGAGCTGATTTGTTTGCCCAGATAAGGGAAAACCCCCACTTTGGAGAGGGGGTTGTCCTTGATGTACCAGAAATCGTTATGATCTACTTGTTTCATTTCTTTTCATCTTCAAATGTCAGAACCGGTCGCATTGTGCAGTGGCAGTTCGGCAAATCGCCGGGAAAGCCGCGGGTGCCGGTGTTCGGGTCGATAACCGGAGGTTCGTCGATGCGGAAAATGCCGTGGTTCAGCCCGGACGGATGCTCGCGCATATGGTAGCTTCTCGGCTGCTGCGACCCGCCGGAATGTATCCACTCAAAATGGGTAAAGCCCAGCGTTTTGGCTCGCCGCAGGCTTAAAGCCTCATAGGTTTTGTGCGTCTGGTCGCGGGCAATATTCTTCGCCCGGCGGTGCGTGACGCCCTCATAATGTTCCAGATGCTTGGCAATGCTCTCAACACCCTGCCCGCCCAGAATGGCGCGGGAAATCACCCCGGTAATTTCCTTAAAATACTGGTTCGGAATGCTTTTAATCAGATTGACGTTTTCAAAAATCGCCGCTTTGGCCGCTTCGTCTTCCTCCGGCGTGAGCTTCTTCCGGGCTTTAAGCTCCGGCGATATCTGCTTTACCGCAGCGTTCAAAGCCACCCAGGAATAGGCAATCAGCTTTGTCAGCAGCTTTTTTGACAGCTCTTTTGACTTTTCGGCAAACTTGTCACCGTATTTCTTTTGCAGATAGTTGAGCTTAATCCGCATCTGCGAGGAAATGCCGGCGTCTTCGGCAAATTTTATCTGGTCATCTTCCTTGGCATACAGCTTTTTCAGCTCGCGGGCGCATTCACGGGTCATCGCCCGGCTCAGTTTCTCCAGCTCTCCCATATACCAGGATTCTATCCCGGCATTGGCATTGAGCTTGCCGCCGCGTATGATTTGTGACTGCGCCATAGAACTTTTTGCTTGCTTTTTATTGCGATTCAGGGTATTATATTGGTATTAAAGTTGATTGAGAAAGAGGCTTGACCTCAATCCGTGTCTGTCAATCAGGTAACCCGCCATTAGTACACTAATCTTGGCGGGCTTTTTATTACTCATAATAAGCAGTAAAAAGGAAAGTAAGTCTATTATTTTTTATCTGAGGTTCAACAATAGCCGTTTTTCCTTTATATCTCAGTGCAAATCTCTTATTATCCTGAATGGTCATTTCACCCTTTTCAACAACATCAGTAAGAGACGAAAGCAACTTTCCTAACGGTTGTTTTGTTTCTTTGCGACGTTTGATAATATGAGCTAAGCCCATACCCTCATTTCCCCAGACAAGGTCGATGTCGCCGATGTCTTTACGGGTAAAAGCTCCTTTGACATGCCCCTGCTTTTCTTTCATCAGCAAATCAACGGCTTCCTGACCTTTTACACCGGTAAACTCTTTACCCAGAAATTCAGAGATTTTATCAGGCTGTTTTTCTTCTTTATTTTCTTTGGCCTTTTTAGGCTTTCCTTCTATACTTTTAGCCTTTCCACCGCCTTTGCCGAATTTGCCGTCGTCATCGCGCGGGTGGTCTTCCTCGTTCCATTCGTCAAGCGTTTGTTCCGGCTGTTCTCCAAACAGCTGTTCACCCGCTGCGGTTTCGTCATCAAGGAAATTTTCTTCTATAAAATCGCTGTGCGGCATTTCTGCCGGCAGGCCGTTGTAGCCGCTGTTCGGGTCGGCGATAATCCGCGCCCGCGCTTCTTCCGGCGAAATAGCCCCGGCATTAATCAGAACCATGTCGGTGTCGGCATCAATCTTGCGGACTTCTGCCAGTTCGCGCTCGGTCGGCATATCGACCGGGTTGAATTTGGCTTCCAGCTCGTAGGAATAGCCGAACTCCGACTTTTCGACCAGCAGGTTGTTGCGCTCAATCAGGGGCTTCATCTGATTGTCTTGCAGGTGCTGAAGTTCCTGAATATAGTCTTTCATCTCATATTCGCCGGTGGCGTTAAAGCCTTTCGGCTGCGTCTTCAAGAGCTTTGTCGCAGGCATACGCGCAATTGAGGCCACCAGCTGATACTGGGTCATAATCAGCGCGTCAAAATCGGTCAGAGAGGTGTCTATCTGCTGCACATTGTCGCCCGGGCGTTTGAAGAACACCCCGTAGTTATCGCGGCAGTAGGAAAGCTTTTGCAGCTTTTTCTCGGCGTCTTCCTCATTCATGAGGTAAGCCTCAATATTGCCGTCGGCAATCAGCATACGCTTGGTCAAAGCCATCAGCGGCGCCTCGTTGGCTACCCGCTCGGAGGCATAAACCCGCTCATAAATCTGCTGTGTCAGCGGCAGTCCGCCAAAATAATAAGTTGGTTTCAGGACGTCGGGCACCTCGTCGCCGGTGATATAGATGACGTGCGAGCGGTGTATTCTCTTGCCGTTCGGCAGGCGCCACCATGTCGGCTCGTAAAAGTGCAGGCTTTCCGGCGCGGAGGTGGCTTCCATATCAAGTTCAGGCATAACCCAGTATGGTTCAATCAGCGAAATGCCTTTATAGGAACCCCGGCGCACACCGTCAATGTTAAACGGTTTGGCGTAATCAATGCCGTCAACCACCGGAAGCGCCAGCGCACAGCCGAAAATCTTGTTGTTGCGGGCAAAGTTGCGGGCAATGTTCGAGATATTATATTTGCGCTCCGAGACCTGTTTGATTTTAACCAGCAGGTCCTGATCCTCAAGCTCAATATCCTGATTCAGGCTGATTTCATAGCCCGGACGGATGGCGTCTTCACAGGGAACGCTGCAGGCGTTGTTAATAATCCAGTTCTGAGCCAGCAAGGCGCAGGCCTGATAGCCGATAAACCCCTGCTGGGCAAAATGCGTAAAGATAATGTCATCGGCATAATTGCTGACGCCGAAAACGTTTTTCAGGCTGCCGCCCACGCAGGCCGCATCCATAGCGTGACCTTTGGCGTTTACCGGCTTCATGTCTTCCGACGTGCGCTGAAACGACCGCGCCAGCAGTTTCTGGCGGTCAACCTCGTTCAGGTTCAGCTTGTCGTAGATATCTTCCCAGCGTTTGGATTTGTTTTGATTGGCAACCTCTTTGGCAACGGCTTTTTCAATCCAGTTGTTCACAAATTTAAACATTAAAAGAGGCCTCGCTTGTCCATATCAAATTCAAGTGCATAACGTGCGGTGTCAATGGCGTGGTTGTTCTTGTCCGGGTAATCGTCGCGCAAAGTTCCGTCTTTCTCCCGGATGAATTCATATTCCATAAATTCCTTAGCCGTGTTCGGGCAGCGCACCGGGTCGATGATTATCTGCTCCAAACGCTGTAAAAATTTAATTCCGTAGGCAACCGAGCCTTTGCCCTTCTCGGCGCCGCGAATGTTAAAGCCGGAACGCCAGAACTCGGCAATCGATTTCGGCTCCTCGCTGTCGGCAATTATCGTCTGCCGCGGATCAAACATCTGGCGGATTAAGGTCATGGCGTCGTCATTCAGCAGGCCGGGTTTGTAAATCTCGCCGAAAATGTAAAGCCGCCGATATTTGCGGTCGTAGTTCATTTTCAGAAAAACAAACGGGTCGGTCGCATAGCCCCAGTCAATCCCCTGTCTGATTGCGTCAAAGCGTTTTATCTCATCGTCGCCTATCGGCCGCAGCACAACATTGGTAAAGACGTTGGCTCCGTTGCCGACGCTCTCGCCCAGATATTCATGGCGGTAAGACGCTTCATCGGATGCTTTCAGATATTCGGCATCAAGCAGAAACTGTTCCCCCAGCCACTCGCGCGGAACCGTCAAGTAAGTGGAATGGTGAACATATTTGTCCGGACGGGGAACCGCACATTCCTTGTTAACCCAGTTGGACGTATTCCGCGGCGGGTTATAGGAGTAAAACACCACATAACGGCTGCCACCGCGCAAAAACGACTGGGTTGTCTTGCGGATTTCCTCCGGGCCGGAGAATTCCTCCAGCTCCTCAAACCAGACGAATTTGAAATAGCCCTTTCGCGGCTTGACGGACTTTGTCTTGTTGGCATCGTCCAGGCCCTTAAAATAAATCGTTTGCCCGGTCGGCTTGTAGATAATCCGCAGCGGCGTCAGCATAACCCGGAAAAAATCACCCAGCCCCAGAGCGTCAATCGCCCACAGAACTTGCGCATAAACGCTGTCTTTCAACGTGTCGCCGACTTTGCGGAAGCAAACCGCATTCGCCTGCGGGTCTTTGATAATTCCCTGGACGATTTCCAGGCTGATAAACGACGATTTGGTCGAACCGCGCCCGCCTTTAAGCCAGTAATGCGTATAAGCGTCTTCTTTAATCAGGCGGTGCAGCTCAAAAAAAGACGGGGCGACCAGCACGGACAATTTTATCTTGCTGTCTTCCATCTTTAAGCCTTTTGTCTATAATTTTCAGTATATACCCGGCAATTTTTGACTGTATAGACTAATATGAACAAAATTAAATATCATCAACGATGGTCGGCGCCTGCGTAATCTTGGCTGAAATGTTGTCAGTCACCAGCCCCAGAAGCTTGGCTTTTCCCATTGAGGCCGAAACCATTGCTGCCGATGTCTTCGTTTCCTTGGCAATCTCTCTGGCTTCCTCCAGCTCGGAGATAATATCGTCAACGGTGAGGTCATAGCGTTTTAAGGCCCGCTGCTTTAATTGCTCAACCCTTGCAGTAATCTTGGGGTCTTTCATGAGGTCGGTTGCTACACGATTGATTGTCTCGGCTTTCATATTCTCAGCATCGTAAGCTTCACGATATGCGTCAGAGTAAGTCAGGCCTTTAGCCACACCCTGACAGAACTTTTCCTGCTTTGCCGTTAATGTCATTGATTATCCTAACGTTGCCCGCCAGAGAAGGCCTTTGTTGTTCTGAACCAGCTGATCAATGTCGCCGATAAGGTTTTCTTCGCCGTAAGACATTTTATAGCTTTCGCGAAGCGTGTTGATTTGAGCGTGAAAATCGGAGAAAAATTTATAAAGCAAAATATTGTTATCGTGGGTATTCTCGGTAATGTCGGGAATAAGCGGGATTGTGTCTTTAAGAATTTGTTTTGATTCCGGCGTGTTAACCTCATTGCCCAGATAAAAAACTTCTTTCAGTTCATCAATGTAATCATCCCACTTGTCAGACAGACGGTCGGCCAAAAGGTGATTGCCGTAAAAACTGTTATACTTGGCATGATAATGCGCATCTTTAGACAGGTTATAGGCAGCCAAAGCATAACAGATAATTTGATAAACCGGGGATAAATCCATGCGAACCACATAAAAAAAGCCTCCCGTAGGGAAAACCGGGAGGCGCGGACTGGGAGTGAACCTTGACCATACGGTCAAAATCCAACATCATATAAATTTAATAACACATTTTTTCAAAAAGTGTTAAAATTAAAATGTTTAAACATTCAAGTTTTTTGTTTAAACAAATAAGCTATTGATTTTATTAGATTTTAACTATTCTAACAGCTTTTTTCTTTATTTCTTCAATTATTTTACGTTTCTTTTTACCGATCTGAACCCTATCATAGATGACTGCCACAAAAATAAAAATACAAATTAGCCCACCTAGTAAAGAACAGATTGGCTCTGACAATTTGAACACAGATAAAACAGGAAACGAAAATAACGCTAACAAAAAAGATAAACCTAAGGAAAATGGCTTTAAATCACATAATTTATCATATAAACCCTTTAGTTCATTATTGGGTTTAAGAATGTCTTCAATTCCATAAATTGATTTAAGAATTATCTCCTTTCTTTTCTCTGTTAGGCTCCCTCCATCATCCAATAAACGCATAACATCTTTAAAACGTTCAAGATGCTTATTAATTGGTTTTAGAATTTCATCATCAATATCGACACCATACAAATGCCTCATATTAGTTACATAATAACCATTTTGCATCATATAGCAAAGGAAAGCCACAGCAAAGCGGTTCTTTGCCATTGAAACAAAATTTTCTTTAGCCATACGCCTCAATTCTGCCTGCGTAGGCTCTGTTCTTATCGTCGTACCTATACGGAAACCACCGCCGAGATTCTTACTAATCCACATCGTCATTTGTTTTTATCTTTAACTTTATCTTCTATGTTATAAGGATTTTTCAAAATGTTATTATAAAGCTCTACAGGCTTAAACGATTTATATTCCGAATGATTTTTATAAAAATCATTACGGCTGGCAATATAAGTATTATAGCTGTTATCATAAGTATTAGAATTAAAGTTAAGAAAGACATTAAAAACTAAATAGATTGCGTTGCCATAAGCCATATCAGCCGCATCCTGCTCTTCATATCCTTCAACTTCCCGGTAATACCGGTAAACCTTAGCAAATTCTTCATTAAATGATGAAAAGGCCCACGCGTTAGATCTTTCTATAAAATCAGCCATATTAGCCTGACGCAAACTGTCCTCAATCTTCTTCGCCAACGTCATCCAATCATTCAAAATTTTATCAGATTTTTTCCAGTCATCAAAATATACGTTCTTAGTGTTTTTTGTAACCAGCTTAACGAGCCCCTCAAAAGTGCTGCCATCATACAAATATTTCTTAATCTCTTTCAGCCACTTTTCTTGTTCTTGTTCAGTAAAAACAAGCCGGTGACCTTTATACTCCGTAACATACACAAATTTATCTTGGCAAACAATGCATTCGGCTATTTCAGGGTCATCTATACGGCAAAAAGAAGCTGCATCAGTCATAGTTTTTATATAGGATTCTGACTGTTTTCCAACATTTCCACCAAAAACAGAAGCAACGGCCATCTTAGCCAATTCTTTAGCCTTTTTCTTATCTGAAAAAATATTGATAAATTCTTTAAAATTTACCACACCGTTATTTTCTGCTTTTTCTTTCACACATTCGCAGGTTTCTTTATATTTATAAGTACGAGCCTGAAAATACCTTTCACATTCTTCTTTTCCCTCATAACCGCAAGCTGAAAGAAAAATGCATAATAATAAAAACGACTTATAAGTTTTCATATTTTCCTCACTATCACATAGAAGAAATACAGCCCTCTGTGAGAGGGCTTGGTTTTACTTGTTTTCATCAATAATTTCTTCAAGATGTGTTTTTATCTGGCGCGGATCGCCGATATAGCGGAAAGACACTTTTGAGCCACCGGTCCCGCCAAAAACGACTGTCCCGCAATTAAACAGACGCTCCAGAATTCCCTGCTTAATATAAACAGATTCAACTTTGGCATTACGCAGTTCTTCTGTCTTGACGGCGATTATACCGCGTTTAGCAATAACTCTTTTATTTGTGACGACATACTCGGTCTTTTTCCAACTCCAATAAGCCCAAAGTGATCCTAAAGTTATAACTATTCCGGGAATTTTATTCGGAGCAACGCAAAACAGCAAACCGATAATAAACCATAAGATCGGGCCAACCCATACAATCCAGTTTAATTCGGCTACCCATTTTATTTCTTCCCCTTTTCCTAATGTGTTTTTAACATATTTAGGCTCTTTACTCATTATTACTACTCCCAGTTATAGTTAATTCATAATCAACCTGTTAATCTCTTCCCGAACCGCTTTGCGACAGGCACCCTCTATCACCTTAGACAGATTATGCATAATCGGATCCAATTGAAGCAGGCCGGTGTGTATTCCCTTATACACCGGTTCGGGAACGGAAATAACTTCCCCGTTGATTTTAAAAGACAACGGCGCACTGTTTTTGCGCAGGGCAAGAACAATGGCTTCCTTTATTTCATCGATGTTGGTGGTTTCTTTGTTGGCAACCGCATAAGAACCGGTCTTGCGGATAGAGGGCAAAACTTCTTCACAAACCCAATTTTCAAACTTGCGCGCCTGTGGCTTATCGCTTCTAAATATTGCTCTGTAAAGATTAGCTTCGTTAACAAAATATGTTTTCTGGATTCCCCCTCTTGAAGGAGTAGGTATCAAACAACACCCCTTTTCATTAAGCCTTAATCTTAGGTGCTGCCGGTCTTTAATTTCCAAAACATTGCAGACATCATTAAGACAAAACCAAGTATCCGAATTTTCAACGTGAATTCTTACAGGTTGGCTTTCAAAGTTAAAAACGGTCAAATCGTTCATCATACATCTTTCTCTGTTAAAAGTTTGGAGACCGCTTCGCCCTGTTTTCAATAGGTGT
>ERZ773139.4476-NODE-4476-length-11130-cov-15.219865_pt1 | contig 11130 bp, 9 predicted proteins | sample MGYA00580854_ERZ773139 | MGnify/ENA primary metagenome ERZ773139 (study PRJEB29015, sample SAMEA2737809) | human gut metagenome | biome: human gut; feature: human-associated habitat; material: faeces | place: China | collected 2012 ...
GCGAGCAGTACGGCTGCGGCAAGCCCGGCTGCACCGTCGGCTGCGACTGCGACCGCTATGTCGAGGTCTGGAACATCGTCTTCTCCCAGTTCAATAACGACGGCCACGGCAATTATACCGAACTCAAGCAGAAGAACATCGACACCGGCATGGGCCTCGAACGCCTTGCCTGCGTGTGTCAGAACGTCGCGTCCCTGTTCGACGTCGACACTGTCATGAACATCACGAATAAAGTCTCCGAGATCACCGGCGCACACTATGAGGAGTCCGACAAGACTGACGTGTCCCTGCGCGTCATCACCGACCATATCCGTTCGTCGACCTTCATGATCTGCGACGGCATTCTCCCCTCCAACGAGGGCCGGGGCTACGTCCTGCGCCGCCTGCTGCGCCGCGCCGCGCGTCACGGCAAGCTGCTGGGCGTGAACGAACCGTTCCTCTATCAGGTCGTGGACACCGTCGTCCATGAAAACGAGTGCCAGTACCCCGAGCTGCGCGAAAAGCAGTCCTATATCACCCGCGTCATCCGCACCGAGGAAGAAAACTTCGCCAAGACCATCGATGGCGGCATGAAGATCTTCTCCGAAATGCTCGAGAGCCACAAGGCCAAGGGCGAGACGACCTTCTCCGGCGCGGACGCGTTCAAGCTCTATGACACCTACGGCTTCCCCATCGACCTGACCAACGAAATGGTCGCCGAAGAGGGGATGCAGGTCGACGAAGCGGCCTTCAAGCAGCTCATGCAGGAGCAGAAGGTCCGCGCACGCGAGGCGCGCAAGGCGCTCGGCGACCTCGGCTGGGCCGGCGTTGAATTCGGCAAGGAGATCCCCGCCACGACCTTCATCGGCTATACCAACATGGAAGCCGAGGGCAAGATCGTCGCCATCGTCGCCGACGAAGAGCTTCAGGGTGCGATCACGTCCGGCACGGATGCAATTCTTGTCCTCGACCAGACCCCGTTCTACGCCGAAATGGGCGGCCAGGTCGCCGACCATGGCACCATTCACACCGAAACCGCCGAATTCACCGTCACCGACGTGCAGAAGAACAAGGGCGGCAAGTTCATGCACTACGGCAAGCTCGTCTCCGGCTCTCTGGCCGTCGGCGATACCGTGACCGCGTCCATCGATGCAGCCCGCCGCAAGGCCATCATGCGCGCCCACTCCGCAACGCATCTGCTGGACTACGCTCTGCGCACCGTCCTCGGCGATCATGCGCATCAGGCAGGCTCCCTTGTCGAGCCGGACCGCCTGCGCTACGACTTCACACACTTCTCCGCCGTCACCGCAGACGAGCTGGTCAAGATCAGCCGCCTTGTCAGTGAGCTTGTGCTGGACGGCATGTCCGTCGAGACGAAGGAAATGCCCATCGCGGAGGCGAAGAAGCTTGGCGCGATCGCCCTGTTCGGCGAAAAGTACGGCGATGTCGTGCGCGTCGTGAACATGGGCGGCAAGTCCGTTGAGCTTTGCGGCGGCACCCATGTCGATAACACCGCCAAGGTCGGCCCGTTCCGCATCACGAGCGAATCCTCCGTTGCCTCCGGCGTGCGCCGCATCGAGGCCGTCACGGGCGAAGCGTTCCTGAATCTCGTCGATGAGATGAATATGCGTCTGGTCAAGGCGGCCGAGCTGCTGAAGACCACGCCGATGGAGCTGATCAACAAGGCCCAGAGCAGCATGAACGAGATCCGTGAGCTGCACCAGACCATCGAGCGCATGAAGGACAAGCTCTTCGCGGGCGATGTGGACAGCCTCCTGTTCTCCGCCAAGGACGTAAACGGCCTCAAGGTCGTCACGGCCAGCCGCGAGAACACCGACGCGAACGACCTGCGTAAGCTCGGCGATTTCCTGCGCGACAAGAACCCGAACACCGTCGCGGCTCTCGGCGCTGTCAACGGCGAAAAGGTCACGCTGCTGGCCGTCTGCGGCAAAAACGCCGTCGCACGCGGCATCAAGGCGGGCGATATCATCAAGAATATTGCGCCCATCGTCGGCGGCAAGGGCGGCGGCAAGCCGGATTCCGCCATGGGCGGCGGCACGAACGCCCTCAAGCTCGACGACGCGCTGGCGGCTGTCGACGATTACGTCGCGGCCAATGTCAAGGACTAAGGAGGAAGCACCATGTCTGATTGCCTGTTCTGCAAAATCATCGCGGGTGAGATCCCGTCCGCAAAGGTCTACGAGGACGACCTCTGCTATGCCTTCAAGGACATCAGCCCCCTTGCCCCCACACATTTCCTCGTCGTCCCGAAGCAGCATTTTGCCTCCGCCGCTGAGGTCACGCCGGAAAATGAAGCCGTGGTCGGCCACATCTATACTGTCATTGCCAAGCTTGCCCGGGAAATGGGCTTTGCCGACGGCTACCGTGTGGTAACGAACGTCGGCGAGCTGGCTGGGCAGACCGTCCATCACATCCACTTCCACGTGCTCTCCGGCAAGCAGCTGGGCAGCTTTAACTGAGGTTCCAATATTTTTGCAATTTTCCCTGCCATGCCGCCCGCATGGCGGGGAATCTGTTATTTTCCCATCAAAAACGCACGGAAGGACTTGAAAAAGGATGTAGTGTATGCTATCATTGGTACATATGCCAGCGGAGTCATCCCTCATTCCTTCCGGCTATGGCATTGGAAACGTTTTAACCCTCTCTCCTTCAAGCAAGCAAATCCGGGCTTCCCTGCTTCGGCTGGGAAGCCCAACCCCCCTCTGTGACAATTGCATCGTATTCGGCCCACACCGCCTGCCCCTTACCAGCTGTAGTTTTATATCTTCTAAATCGAACAAATTTTCTAATAATGCTTGCATTGGATCCGCCTTCGGTGGTATGATAGGGACAGAACCTGAAGGGAGGCGGAACGGGTGTATCTGGCGATCGATCTGAAATCCTTTTATGCGTCGGTGGAATGTGCGGCGCGGGGGCTTGACCCGTTGAAAACAAATCTCGTTGTGGCGGACGCGGCGCGGACGGAGAAAACGATCTGCCTGGCCGTCTCGCCGTCCTTAAAGGCGTATGGCATCGCGGGCCGGGCGCGGCTGTTCGAGGTGGTGCAGCGCGTCGAACAGGTAAACGCCATGCGGCGGCAGCATGCGCCGGGCCGACAGCTGCGCGGCCAGAGCGAAAACGCGGACACGCTTGCCGCGCACCCGGAGCTTGCGCTCTCCTTCATCACCGCGCCGCCGCAGATGGCGAACTATATACGTGTCTCCACGCAGATCTATCAGATCTACCTCAAATATTTCGCGCCGGAGGACATTCACGTCTATTCCATCGACGAGGTCTTCATCGACGCATCGCCGTATCTGCGCACCTACGGCCAGACGCCGCAGGAGCTGGCGCGGACGGTCATTCTGGACGTGCTGCGCACGACCGGCATCACCGCGACCGCCGGGATCGGCACGAATCTGTATCTGGCGAAGGTCGCCATGGATATCGGGGCCAAGCACGTGGCGCCGGATGAAAGCGGCGTGCGCATTGCCTGCCTCACCGAGCGCAGCTACCGCGAAACGCTCTGGACGCACCGGCCGCTGACGGATTTCTGGCGCGTCGGACGCGGGATCGCGAAAAAGCTTGAGGAAAAGGGCCTGTTCACGATGGGCGATATCGCCCGCTGTTCGCTCGGCAGGCCGGATGAATTTTACAACGAGGAGCTGCTGTACCGGATGTTCGGTGTGAACGCGGAGCTGCTGATCGACCACGCATGGGGCTGCGAGCCGTGCACGCTTGCGGACATCAAGGCCTACCGGCCCCAGACGCACAGCGTCAGCTCCGGTCAGGTGCTGCAATGTCCGTATCCGTTTGAAAAGGCGCGGCTCGTCGCGCGGGAGATGGCGGACGCGCTGGCGCTGGAGCTGGCCCGGAAGGGGCTTGTGACCGATCAGATGGTCCTGACCGTCGGCTATGACCGTGAAAGCCTGACAGACCCGTCCTGTCCGCCGTATCACGGCCCGGTCACAGTCGACCATTACGGGCGGCGCGTCCCGAAAGCCGCGCACGGGTCAGAAACGCTCCGGGTGCCGACCGCCTCCTCCAGAGAGCTCCTGCAGGCGCTGACAGTGCTGTTTGACCGGATCGTGGACCGCGGGCTGCTCGTGCGCCGGATGTATGTCGTCGCGAACCATGTGCAGCGGGAGCGGGACGTGCAGGCCGAGCCGGAATACGTTCAGCTCGATCTGTTTGCCGACGAAGCGGCGCTCACGGCTCGGCGCGAGGAACAGTCCGCGCGTGCGCGCGAACGGCGGATGCAGGACGCCGTGCTGGCCATCCGCGAAAAATACGGCAAAAACGCCATCCTGAAGGCCATGAGTCTCCGCGACGGCGCAACTGCCCGCCAGAGAAATGAGCAGATCGGCGGACATAAGGCGTGAAAAGCGTCTGCAGGCGAAATGCAGCGCAGACAGAAAATCCCCGTGCCGCAGTGCTGCGGCACGGGGCATTTTCATAGGGGCTGGGATTTACTTCTTGACGAAGGACAGGCAGTCCGTGCACTGATCAACCGTCGGATCGGCTTCATGGGTTCCAATACAAACCTTATCGAGGGTACAGTAATCCTCGCAGCCGCAGTGGTTGTTGCACTGGCTCACGTGGCACTCGATTGCGTGGTTGGCCTTTTCGTTTGCAAAGCTCATACAAAACTTCCTCCTTTTTTAAGGTACGGACTTAGTATGTGCGCAAACGGCCTGTTCATGCTGGAAAATTTTTTATCTGCGGCCACCGCCGAACCCGCCTCGACCTCCTCCGAAACCTCCGCGGCCTCCGCCAAAGCCGCCTCGGCTGCCGCCGCCGGGTCTGGGGCCAGGCCCCGGGCCGGGGCCGTGGTGGTGATGATGGTTCGAGAACAGCGAGCCCAAAAACAGGCCCGACCAGAAGCCTCCGCCTCCGCCGCCTCTGCGGCCGGAGCCGAAAATGGCCTTGATGATCCAGAAAATGACCAGAATCGTAATAATTGTACCGATTACGCTTTTCCTCCTGACACGCCCGGTATCCTGCACGGGCGTATACTCCTCATTCGCAGTCCCGTTCAGGCTGGTTTTGCACCAGCTGTACAGATCCTTGTACATATCACTTGCCGCGTCGTCTGCATCGCCGTCCAGAATGGCGGCAAAGCCGTCCTGAAAGATCGATTCCAGCTTGCTGTCGGTATAATCCGCGACATACGAGCCAGTCGTCACGTACCACTGCTCTGTGCTGGTATCAATGGCAAAGAGCATATCATACTCGCTCAGTCCCATTGAATCAAACGCGCTGTCCGTATAGTTTTCCAGCGTTTTTCCGCCGGTGCCGTCCGTCGTCAGAATGGCGATATGGCTGCCGGTTTTGCGGTAGATCTTGTCGTTATAGTCCCGAATGGCTTTTTCGCCGCTGCGTGTAAACAGTCCTGCGTCGTCGCGGATATATTCGTCGGAGATCGTCTCGTCTCCCGCTGTGTTGGATGTCTGCTCTTCCGCAGGCGTCTGGGAGATAGTCTGCTCCGGCACGGCTGTCTGCGCTGTCTCAGCCGGTTTGTCACTTTTGAGCACCGGGGACAGCCCGATGAAGAGCGCCGCGGCGATCATCACGATTGTAAAGACGACCGCAACGCCCGGTTTCTGAAAGAATTTCATGCTTGCTCCTTCTAAAGTGTCAGCTGCGCGGCTGCAGAAGCTTCTGCTTCAGCTCGCCCTCCAGCCTGCGAAGCTCAGCCTCGGCCTCCTGCCGCTTCTTTGCGCCGTCGGTCTGGATCTGCAGGATCTCGTCGAGCGTGGAGATCAGCTGCTCGTTGGTGTGCTTGAGCGTTTCCATGTCGACGATGCCGCGCTCGGATTCCTTCGCCGTCTCGACGGAGGCCATATGCAGCATATCGGCGTTCTTCTGCAGCAGCGCGTTCGTCATGTCCGTGACCTGCCGCTGAGCCTCCATGGCGCGGCGGGAATTTTCGATGCCGAGCGTCAGCACCATCTGGTTCTTCCACAGCGGGATGGTGTTGAGCACGGAGGTCTGGATCTTTTCGACAAGCGCGGTGTCGTTGTTCTGGATCATGCGGATCTGCGGCGCGGTCTGCAGCGAGATCATGCGCGTCAGCTCCAGATCATGGAGCTTCTTTTCGAACCGGACGCATTTGTTTTCAAAATCGTTGGCCGCCTGCGCATCCTCTGGCAGATTCGAAGCCTCGGCCTTTGCGCGCAGCTCATGCAGCGTGGTGCTGCGGGCCTCGGCCAGCTTCTGCTTACCGGCCAGAATATACATGGTCAGCTCCTTGAAGTACTGCAGGTTCCGCTCGTACATCTGATCCATCACGGCTACGTCCTTCAGCAGCGTGATTTTGTGCTTTTCCAGCTCGCCGGAGATGCGGTCGACGTTGACCTCCGCCGTCGCGAAGCGGCTCTTCATCTCCTCGGCGTTGATCTTTGCCTTGCGGAACAGGCCTGCGATGCCCTTCTTTTCCGGCTCGTCCATCGTCTTGAGCTCGACGAGCAGGCCGGAGAGCATATCGCCGATCTCGCCCAGATCGCCGGTCTTGACCTTGGCCAACGCCGTGTCGGAGAAATCTGCGATGTTCTTCTGTGCGGAAGCGCCGTATTCGAGGATCTGCTGCGCGTTTTCCAGATCGATCTGCTTCGAGAAGGCCAGCACGGCCTGCTGCTCTTGCTCGGAGAGCGCGGAAAGATCGGGGCCTGCCTCCGGCGCGGCCTGTGCTTTCGTGATGAGATCCGCTTCCTGTTTGACCTCCGGCTGCGGCTGCGCGTTCAGATCCGGCGTCAGGGTGAGCTGGGGAATGTATTCGTCCATAATCTGTTCCTCCTGTATCTATTTGTACCGTTTATGCAAAATCCTTTTTGTTCGTCAGCCCTTCGCTGGCCATCATTTGCTCCATCACGCGGATATCGGCGGTGATGTCGACGACGTCGGCCTCAAACAGCGCGTCGAGCTGCCGCTGGAAGGCGATAATGACCTTGTCGAGCAGGTCTTCGATCTTCTGCATCCCCTCGGTGATGTTTTCCGTTTTGAGACTCTGGTTCTGCAGCGTGACGTACTGCTCCATAAGCTTGATCGTGGTCGGCAGATAATAGTTGAGGAACTGCCGGATCTGACTGAGCTTTTTCGGGTTTTTCCGGACGCAGTCGAAGATCTGCGCCGTCAGCCGCTCGATGAGATCGATCTGGGCGCTTATGCGCTCGTCAGGGATCTCGTCGTTCAGACGGCGGATATCGGCGATGGCGCGCTTGCCCTGATAGATGACCGACTGCAGCTCCGGCGGGAGCTTTTCCTCCGGCTCTGGCTCCGGCTGCGGTTCAGGCTTCTTTTCCGCCTGCTTCGGCTGGGGCTGCTCCGGCGCGGCAGCCTTCGGCGGCTCGTCCGTCTTTTTGCCGGGCAGCACGATGCGCAGGATCGCATACACGATCGCCGACACGACCGCGCAGGAAAGAATCCCCCGGAAGGTGTTCAGCTTGCCGGCGTACAGCAGCCATACGATGCCAATGGCATAAATCGGAAGCGCGGAGCGCTTCTTTTTTGCGTTCTGTTTCTCTTTCTGTTCGTCCATGGTATTCCTTTCTCCGCAAGGCGAAGCATTTTTCTGGATATTCTCTCAAAATAATAGTAGTACAAACGCAGCAGAAAGTCAACTGCCAGACCGGATTGACACGGACTGCGGCGCACAGTATAATAGAGTGCGGAAGGAACCGGCTGCGCGGGAGAAGCTGCGGAAGCATCCTTGAGGAACCGGCTCCCTGCCGCATATCCATACCTATGCCGGCAGCCGGAAGGCGGTGCGCGGCTTTATTTTATGTAATGGAGGCATTCCTATGATCCGTGTATCCCCTTCGATTCTGGCGGCAGATTTTGCAAATCTGGAACGCGAGATCGGTACGATCAAACAGGCTGGCGCCGAGTATGTACATATTGACGTTATGGACGGCCTGTTTGTTCCCAATATTTCAATCGGACTGCCCGTTTTGTCCTGCATCCGCAAGGTGACGGATCTGACGCTCGACGTGCATCTGATGATTGACCGCCCCGTGCGCTATGCCGAGCGCTTCTGTCAGGCTGGCGCGGACATCGTGACCGTCCATGTCGAGGCTGACACGCAGGAAAACACGCTTGAGGCGCTCCGCATCATCCGCGCCTGCGGCAAAAGGCCCGCCATCTGCGTCAAGCCCAAAACATCGGCGGAGGCCGTGCTGCCGTTCATCGAGTTTGTCGACCTGATCCTGGTCATGACGGTCGAGCCGGGCTTCGGCGGACAGAGTTTCATGGCCGACATGATGCCCAAGGTACAGGCTATCCGCGCGTATATTGATGAGAAAAATCCCGGCTGCGAGCTGGAGGTCGACGGCGGCGTCAACGCACAGACTGCGAAGGTCTGCACGGCGGCAGGCGCAAACGTCCTTGTCGCAGGCAGCGCGTTTTTCAAGGCCGAAGACAAGGCCGCGTTTGTACAGGCGGTAAAATAAATCGATCCGCGTAAATTTCAACTCCCATTGCTGTGCTGCCGCGCAGCGTGGGAGTTTTTTGTCTGAATAGGGAAGACCCTCTTGACAACGTAACAATGTTATGCTATTATGCGACCGTAACAATGTTACGGAACACTGTTACGGAAGGAGGCTGCACATGGATGAGGATCTGATTTCCAAAAAGGAGCTGTTGGAGCGCTATGGGATCTCCTATGGTGCGCTGTACCGCTGGAAGCGGATGGGCCTGATCCCGGAGAGCTGGTTCCTGCGCCGTTCAACACCGAACGGACAGGAGACGTATTTTCACACGAAGCAGATCTGCCCGCGCGTGGAGCGGATCCTGGAAAGCAAGGAGCGCGTCTCGCTCGAAGAACTGGCAGCGGAGCTGGCCGGGCAGAAGCAGGCGGCTGCCGCGCGGCGGACGCTGGTTCTGGAAACAAAATATGGCCCGAAAACCTATCCCCTCGATGAGCTTTTACATCTGTATCTGACCGAGGGCGAACACAAAACGGATATTCTGGAGCAACTGAAGGAGGAAGCATTATGAACGAACACATCGATATGAAGATTTCCGGCTCAAGCAGCATGCCGGGCGGCGAATACCGCAGAGTCTCGATCAGCGGCGCGGGCAAGGTACAGGGCAGCCTCAAATGTGAGGAGCTGCACTGCTCCGGCGCGGCGAAGGTGCAGGGCGACGTGGACTGCGCGGGCGAGCTGCACACGAGCGGCGCGGGCAAGGTGGCTGGGAATGCCCGGTGCGGCAGCCTGTCGTCCTCAGGCGCGTTTTCCGCGCAGTCGGTGCAGGTAGAGGGGCTTGCGTCCGTCTCCGGCTCCGTGCGGACGGAGCAGGCGCTTACGGCAGACGAGCTCCGCGCGTCAGGCTCTCTGGAAGCGGGCAGCGTTCACTGCCGGGCCTTCCGCGCCTCCGGCTCGTGCCGGGTCAGCGGGGATATCGAGGCGGAGACGGCAGCTTTGAGCGGCGCAGTGGAGATCGGCGGACTGCTGAACGCGGAGACGGTCGAGATCTCGGCCAACCCCGCGGTACACATCCACGCCATCGGCGGCGGAACCATCCGTGTTTTGCAGAAGGACACGACGACGTTCCTCGGCATCTTCCATACGAGCCCCGGCCGCGCCCGCATCGGCTCGATCGAGGGCGACAACATTGAGCTGGAGAATGTCGAAGCGGAGATCGTGCGCGGCAAATACGTCCGCATCGGGCACGGCTGCCGCATCGGAACGGTCGAATACGGCGAGGATCTGGAGGCTGAACCCGGCACCGTCAGACAAAGCACGCAGACCGGTACAAAATAAGTGTCGATTCTGCGCCAAATTGTAAATATTTCTTAACTTTCAGGGAAAAGGTTTGATTCCTGCGGCGATGTGTGATAGAATGCACCCGTATGTGATTTTTATTGTTACTGGAGAGATTCGATGTCACAGGTCAAACTGTTCAGCTCGACCGGCACACGCGTGGCCAGGCGTTCCGGCAAGCCGAAAAAGCAGAAGGTCAAAAAGCCCCTGAAGACGCTTGCCATCTGGCTGCTCGTCATTCTGTGTCTGGAGGCGCTGTACTTCTTCTGCGTGTATACGAACAACAGCTTCGTCAAGAAATGGCGGACGATTTATATCAACACCGCGATGGACACCATGCGCCACCAGTGGCTGGCGACCTATTTTATCCCCAAGGATGTCATTGACGAGGTTCGGTACGAATACGGTCTGTTCAAGGCTGCGACGGTCGGCAAGGAATCCAACGCCAACTGGGGCAAGAAGGACGACACGCCCGCCGACACGGACACGCCCGCAGCGGACGACAACGTCACGCACATCAATCCGAACATCACGCACGAGTCGGAGCAGACGGAAGACAATACCCCGACGGCAGAAGAGCTGGAAAAGCAGGCGCAGGAGAATTTCTACTCCGTCTTCTGGGAGCTGGACCGCACGTCCATGGAGGCGTATCTGGCCGAGCACCCCGACACGCTGGCGAACGGCTGGGACCAAATTTACATCAACGAAGCCGGCTTTGACGACGAGGGCACGTCCATCCAGTCCATCTTCGGCGAGCAGGTGCTGGCAATCGACGCGAAGGACGGCGTTCTGCTGCTGCGCATTTCCGGCAAGGGCTATCGCGGCGCGCTGGCCGTGGGCAAGGATCCGTCGCGCCTGTCCATCGAGATGGCTACGACGCTCGGCACCGCCGGACAGCTCTCGGGCACCATCGCCGAGGCGCACAACGGCGTTCTGGCCATGAACGCCAACGGCTTCCTCGACCCCAACGGCGCGGGCAACGGCGGTCTGCTTGCGGGCTATACGATGTCCAACGGCACGGCCTACGGCGACCATTTCTCCGCCTACGCCTACAAGCGCATCGAGCTGCACGAGGACAACCTGTTCTATATCAAGGACGCGCTGTCTCCCGTCAGCGAAGACTGCACTGACGCGGCGGAGTTCACACCTGCGCTCATCGTCGATGGCAAGAAGATCATGGACGATTACTGGACCGGCGAGCAGCCGCGTGCCTGCATCGGCCAGAGCGAGAACTACGAAATTCTCATGCTGGTCATCGAGGGCCGCTATCCGCTTGAAGGCATCCTCGGCACGAGCGTCAACAACTGCTCCGAGATCCTGCTCCAGCACAAGTGTATGCAGGCCATCAACCTCGACGGCGGTTCGAGCGCCATGCTGTGGTTCGACGGCG
>ERZ773139.4485-NODE-4485-length-11104-cov-2.807856_pt1 | contig 11104 bp, 8 predicted proteins | sample MGYA00580854_ERZ773139 | MGnify/ENA primary metagenome ERZ773139 (study PRJEB29015, sample SAMEA2737809) | human gut metagenome | biome: human gut; feature: human-associated habitat; material: faeces | place: China | collected 2012 ...
GGATTTGGTGCTGAACCACTCCTCGGACGAGCACCGCTGGTTCCAGGAGGCAAAAAAGAGCCGCGACAACCCCTACCACGACTATTACGTCTGGCGCGACGGCGTGGAGGGCACGCCGCCCAACAAGATGCGGGCCACCTTTGGCGGCTCGGCCTGGACCTGGGTGCCCGAGGTGGGGCAGTATTATTTCCACCAGTTTTCCATCAAACAGCCTGACCTGAACTGGGACAACCCCGCCCTGCGGCAGGAGTTGTACAAGGCCATCCGCTTTTGGATGGACAAGGGCGTAGGTGGGTTCCGGCTGGATGTCATCGACCAGATCGCCAAGGACCCGGACCTGGGAATTACCTCCAACGGTCCGATGCTGCATGCCTATATCCGGGAGTTGAACGCCAACACCTTTGGCAGCACCGATCTGGTGACCGTGGGTGAGGCCTGGGGCGCCAATGTGCAGAACGCCCCCATCTTCAGCGACCCGCGGGGCAAGGAATTCTCGATGGTGTTCCAGTTTGAGCACATCGGCCTGGACCAGATCCCCGGCAAGGCGAAGTGGGACTTGGCTCCGCTGCAGCTTTCGGCGCTGAAAGAGGTGCTGACCAAGTGGCAGGTGGGCCTGCACGGCAAAGGCTGGAACAGCCTGTTCTGGAACAACCACGACCTGCCGCGCATCGTCTCCCGCTGGGGCAACGATGGCGCTTACCGGCAGGAATCCGCCAAGATGCTGGCCACCCTGCTGCACGGCATGCAGGGCACGCCCTACATCTACCAGGGCGAGGAGCTCGGCATGACGAACATCCGCCTGCCGCTGGATCTCTTCACCGATCAGTCGGAGGCCGAGAAACGCGAGCGCGTGGATTTCTGCCTGCGGCGCCCGCGACATTGAAACGCTGAACATGTACCGCGAGCGTACCCAGGCCGGGTACAGCGAGGCAGATATCCTGCGCTCTCTCCACGCCAAGAGCCGCGACAACGCCCGCACCCCCATGCAGTGGGACGCCACTACCAACGCGGGCTTTACCGATGGCACGCCCTGGCTGCAGGTGAACCCCAACTATACCGCCATCAATGCGGCGGACGAGGTGGCGGATGCCGGCTCGGGGTTCCACTATTACCAGGCGCTCATCCGTCTGCGCAAACAGTATCCCATTTTCAGTGAGGGCGACTTTACCCTGCTGTTTGCAGACCACCCGGCTCTGTTTGCCTACCAGCGCCGCCTGGGTGACCAGGTGATGACCGTGCTGTGCAATTTCTACGAGGAGCCGCTCACCCTGCCCGCCGACGCAGTGGCTCCCTTGCCGTTGGATACCCTGCTGCTGGGCAACTATGACACCCCCGCGGATGCGGCACATTTCCGCCCGTATGAGGCACGTATTTATCTGAACAACGCTGAATAAATTTAGGCATCCATAGAAAATGCCGCCCGGCCTGAAGAGAATTTCAGGCCGGGCGGCTTTGTTTATTATTGAATAATGGGGCAAAATCAGGTCTGTGTCGAGGTGCGCAGGCCCACCTGGTAGCCAAGCAGGGCGCCGGTCTCGACGGGCTGGCGGCGGGTGACGGCCAACAATTGCTGTGCGGCGCGTTTGCCCAGCAGTTCGGGGTCGAAAGACACCGCCGTGATCTGCGGCGTGCAATCCAGCAGGGCCTCGCCGTCATACAGCGAAGCAATACGGATGTCATTGGGCACTTTCAGGCCCATCTGGCGCACGGTGTTCAGTGCCAGCATGGCCACGTGGTCGTCCATGCACAGCAGGCAGTCCGCCTTGCGTGCCACAGCCTGTTGGATGGCGTCGATGCGCAGATCGTCGGTCTCCAACTCCAAAAAAAGCAAGGTTTCATCGATCTTACAACGGCTGTGCTCGTGCGCCTGGCGGAAGCCCTCGAGACGGGTCTGATTGACGGTGTACAGCATGGAACCGCCCAACAGGGCGATGCGGTGCAGACCTTTCATCAGCAGCAGGTTGGTCATCTCACGGCAGCCGCCCACCTGGTCGTGGTCGACGTAAAGCACCGTGGGGTCGGCCGGGCGGCCGATGGCGATAAAGGGCAGTTTGCTTTGCTGCAGCAATGGGATCAGGGGGTCACGCTCCAGCGAGCGGGCCAGGATGACGCCATCGATCTTGTGGTTGACCAGCAGGCGCTGCATGGGCTGGGACTCCTGCTCACCCACCATGGCCAGCAGCACATCGTAATCGTTGCGGGCCATCACATCGCAGACGGCGGTGATAGTTTTGCGCAGGAATTGACCCTCGAAGTTAGAAAACTGGCGCGAAAACACCAGCGCAACATTATACGACTTTTTGGTGACGAGGCTTTTCGCCATCATGTTCGGGACATAATTTTTCTCACGGGCATAGTCCACCACACGCTGGCGGGTTGCTTCGCTTACACGGCCATTGCCGGACAAAGCACGGGATACCGTCGTTTTTGATACGCCCAGATCCTCTGCCATGCGGGTGATATCCATAATGCCTTCATCCGATTTTTTGCGACGCGGCATCTCAGAATCGACTCCTTGTTCAATGGTGTTTAGGTTAGTATAACATACGCAGTGCGTAGGTTTCAACGGTTTTGGGGTGTTTTGGGAAAAAATTTCGCAATTTTTTCGCAATTTTTATGTGGAATTATGTCTTTTTGTTGTTTTTGATGCGGTTGTACCAGCCGCGCATAGCGGCTACGTCTTCTTCGGTCAGGGTATCGGCGGCAAAGGCGGCACGCTGCGCAAGCGATACCATCGCCTCGATTTCCCTGCCCGTAAGCTCATGTACCTCTTTCAGCAAAAACTGGGGGAACGCCCGCTCGTCCGAGGACGTACCCGCAGGCAGGCCGCGGCGCACCAGCTGCGCGTAGATTGCAGCAAAGATCGCCAGCACCCGCTCTGCACAGGGGCGGCGGGTATCCAGCCCCAGCACACGGCGGCGGTGCAGGATAAAAGCAGCTGTAGCTGCAGCCAGCATCACCACCGGCACGGCCAGCAGCCACAGGGCACGGCGCGGTGCGGTGGAAAGCTGCAAGTCCTGCCGGGTATCGGCGCTGTCGGTGTTGGCTGCTGCCCCACTCTCGGCAGGGGTGGTCTCCGGCAGGCTGCTCTTGTAGTCGGCCTTTTCAGCTGTTACCAGCACACCGGGGGTCATCTCCATGGGGGTCCAGCCCTGGCCGTCGATGTAGACCTCTGCCCAGGCATGGGCATTATCGTCCTGCAAAACGGCGTGCCAGCTGCCGTCCGCCTGCTGGGTGAACAAGCTTTGCGGCGCAGCATACCCTACCACATAGCGGGCGGGCAGGCCGAACATGCGGAACATCAGCGTGGCCGCCGAGGCAAACTGCACGCTGTAGCCGGACTTGGACTCGTACAAAAAGTAGTGGATCGGGTCGGTGCCGTCCGGTGCCTGGGAGGCGTTGGTGTCATACCGGCAGTTGGTGTTCAGCCAGGTGCGGATGTAGGCTGCGATGTCGTCCGGGTCGGTCAGCTTTTGCTCTTTGGCAGCCGTTTCGCACTGGGCCTGCAAGTCGTCGTAGCCATCGGGCACGGCGGTGTAGTGGCTGTTGGCGTAGGCCGCGTAGGAGCTCTCCATGCGGTCCAGCACGCTGGGGTCACCCTCGGCGCGGGCGGCCAGCAGTTCTTTGGCGATGCTGCGCGGATAATACAAAAACACATCGTCCTGTGCGGTCTGGCCGTCCGCCGCGCCGTCGCCGTTTAGGGTGTAGTAGTCATTCCAGTAGGCGTTGTAGGGGGCGTAGGTGTAGGCGTCCCCCGCGTTCAGCCGCTCCACCGTAAGGGATTGCGGCTCGGCGGCGCCATCGTAGGCGGCACGCAAAAACGGCAGGCTGGCAATCGTCAGGCGGGCGTCGTCCTCGGTCTTCCAGTTCATGGCGGCGCTGTCAAAGGCGTTTGCATCGGGGGCCTGCCAGGCGGTACCGTCGTAGCTGCCACCGATAAATCCCCGCAGGTAGACGGTTTCCTCAGGCTGGTCACTGGCGGTCAGGGCCAGATCCTCGACCCCGCGCAGCTGCAAGGTTGCATTCTCGTCTTCAACGGCCATGCCGTCGCCGGCAACCATTATTTGTCCGTTGAGAACCAGGCTTCCCCGGGCGACGTGCAGCCAGTATTTCCGGTTCGGTTCAAGTTTGTAGACGATTTCGGCATTTTCCTGAAGCATGGTGCGGAAGATTTCGCAATTCTGCTGAATGATAAAAGAGTTGTGGCGGCCGTCCGGCGTGGCGACGCAGCAAAGACGGTTAAGCATGTCGTCTTCGGCAAAATGCCTGTGGCCATAGGTCGGCTTAATGTCTTCGATGTCGGGAAGAATCCAGATTTGCAGAAAATGCAGAGGCTTGTCCGCCGAGGCGTTTAGTTCGCTGTGATAAACGCCGGTGCCTGCCGACATTTTCTGGATATCGCCCGGTTTGAGCAGCGCTTTTTGCCCCATGCTGTCTTTGTGCTCAAGCTCGCCGTCAAGGACGATGCTTATAATTTCCATGTTGGCGTGGGGGTGCATGTTGAAACCGGTGCCGGGCGCGAAAACGTCGTCGTTAATAACGCGCAGGACGCCGAATCCCATGTGCTCCGGGTCATAATAGCCGCTGAACGAAAAGGTATGATAACTGTCGAGCCAGCCGATTTGCGTATGGCCGCGTTCGTTGGCAGGTCTTAGTGTGAACATCTTTTTTTCTCCCGAAAGATTATGCTGGTTTGTATATAACACCGGCTTTCCGGGTTTCAACAAGACGAAGTCTGCGAAAGTTTTATTTTCCGACTGTTCAAATTAATATCTCTGTAGTATAAGCAAACAAGTTGCGTATCTGCCGGGAGAAATCGATGTATATTTTGCGCAGGCTTTTGCCTTTCGGTGTTTTCAGCATCGGGCTGGAACTGCTTTATAAAACCGGACTGATGGCATTTGAGGCCGATAAGCCGGATTTTGCCGCAGCCGAACTTTTGAAAACTTTCGGCGTGATGTTGCTGACGACGGCTATAGCCACGCTGTATATGCTTATTCCCTATATGCTGTTTTTGCTGGCGCTGCCTGCGGCGCGCCGGAACGGAAAACTTGACCGTGCCGTGACGGTGTTTATGTATGCGTCTTTTGTGTTTGCGCTGTTGTTTGAGAAGACTGCGTCTTTTGTGTTCTGGGACGAATTTTCGGCAGCGTTCAACTTTATTGCCGTCGATTATCTGGTTTATACCAACGAGGTTATTGCCAACATTTATCAGTCGTATCCGCAACGGCGGCAATCGTTTGGCTTACGAAACGGTTTCTTTTTCCGGCTGCCGGAGGCTGCGGGCCGCGCTGCCGATTATCTGCCGCCGCCGTTTATGCGCTGTTGTGTCTGGCAGCGTACCGGTTTGTCGATATGGCAAATTTGGAAGCAAACCGGAATTTTTACAATGCGGAAATTTCCAAAAACGGAACCTACAGCCTGTTTTCGGCCTTTTTGAAAAACGAGCTGGATTATGCCAGTTTTTATCCGGTGCAGGACGTACGCGAGAATCTGAAAATTCTGCATAAAAAGTTTGCCGCGCCGAATGTTCGTTTTCTGGCGCCGGAAAAGGGAATTTCACGGCATATCGGTTCGTATCGGCCGGAGAACCGGGCCAATGTGATTGTGGTGCTGATGGAAAGCATGAGCGCCAAGTATCTGGACGAGAATCAGCCGGAAGGCATGCCCGAGATTACGCCGAATCTGAGCCGCCTTTCCCGCGAGGGGCTGTTTTTCAGCAATGCCTATGCAACCGGTACGCGTTCGGTGCGGGGAATCGAAGCGGTAACGCTGTCGGTGCCGCCGCTGCCCGGAATGTCGATTGTCCGCCGCCAGAAAAACGAAAACCTGTTTAATATCGGTTCGGTTTTTGCGGAAAAGGGATATGACAATAAATGGATTTACGGCGGCTACGGGTATTTTGACAATATGAACTATTTTTTCGGCCATAACGGTTTTCAGGTTGTTGACCGCACGGTATGGGACAAGGACGAGGTTACTTTTGCCAACGCCTGGGGGGCGGCGGACGAAGACGCTTTTGCCAAGGTTATTCGCGAAGCGGACAAGTCCTATGCGGCGGGCAAGCCGTTTTTGACCGTGCTGCTGACGATTTCCAATCATCGGCCGTACACTTATCCGGATGGGCGTATAGACATTCCGTCCGAGAAAGGCGGGCGGCTCGGCGGCGTGAAATATGCCGACTATGCCGTCGGACAGTTTGTGAAAGAGGCCAAATCGAAACCCTGGTTTGACAATACCCTGTTCGTGTTTGTGGCCGATCATACGGCCGGGGCGGCAGGCAAGGAGGAAATCAGTCTTGAGGGGCATCATATTCCGTTTATCATCTATGCGCCGAAACTGGTCAAAGCGCGGCGAATCGACATGCCGGTCAGTCAGATTGACGTTTTGCCGACGCTGCTCGGGCTGCTGAATTTTGACTATGACAGCCGTTTTTACGGGCAGGACGCGCTGTCGGCGGATTATGAGCCGCGTTTTTTTGTCAGCAATTATCAGAAAGTCGGGTATGTAAAGAACGGCGTGAACGTGATTTTGAAACCGGTTCGCCGCTTTTCATACGAGCCGGGCGACGCCGACCCGAAAACCGTGGACGAAAACCTGAAAGAGGGAATCGCATTTTATCAGCAGGCCGACCGTTGGGAAGAAAATATGCGACGTGGCGAATAAATAAAAAAACCGCTCGGATGAGCGGCTTTTTTTATTTTTCAACAATTGGTTTGGGCGCCGAAGCCTGACTGCGAATATTGTAGGGAACAACTTCTTTTTTGCCTTCGACCTCCATTTGCGGGTCGACAAAGCTGATAGTGCCTTTTTCGTAGAAATAAAAGTCGCGGCGGATGCGGGCCTTGTCTTTAATCGACAGTTCGTTCCATTCCTTTTCGGTCATGCCGTAGGGATAGGTTTCCTTTGGCTGGGGCAGCGGCTGCGGTTCGGAAGCGCAGGCGGAAACCAAAAGCATTAAACCCATTGCTAACAGTTTTTTCATAGTTCTTTCTTCCTTTCCATTATCAGCCAGTATTCTAATCTCAAATTAAGATTATGCCATTTTATTGTTTTCTTTTCTACAAAAAATTTGCTTTTATACGGCGTTTTTAATTGCGGGCGGCTGAAAAATATGATATTTTGTCCGGGATTTTGATTAAGTATTTTCTGATGTATAATTATAAAATTTTAAGTAACATGAAAAAAGTCAATGACGTTGCCGTTGAGGTTTTGTGCGGCGACATTACCAAAATTACCACGGCCGCGCTGGTGGTGCCCGAGTTTTGCAACAAAATTGCCGATACGGCGCTGACCAGAAGACTGGTGTACTGCGGTGCCGAAGACGGACTGAAGTCTTTTGAAGCGTATTCGAAAAAGACGCGGCTGAAGCCCGGATGCGTCGTTACGACACCGGGCGGCGGCAATGCAAAGTATCTGTTTCATTCGGCAATGGAACCCGGCGACAAGGAAACGTATTTGCTGCAGCTGAAGACGGCGGTTGCCAATATTTTGGTCAAGGCGCTGGAATTTAAGCTGACGACGCTGGCGGTTCCGGATTTTCGTCTGGGCGGGAATTGTCCTCTGTCGCAGGCCGAAATGGTGGAAGCAATGCTTTCGGTTCTGAACGGCTGTCCGCAGAAAGGCGTTGTCGAAGAGTTTACGATTGTCCTGAGCGAAGGCGGCAAGGAATATGAAAAGGCCGTCGACGTTCTCGAAAGCGAAAGTTATGTCTGTCCGGCGTCGGTATGATTTCGGTTTTTAGGACTTTGAGCAGTTCCTCCGGGGTTCCGGCGGAGCTGCTTTTGGTTTTTAAAGCAAAAAAAATCTTATATCCACCGCGGGGCGAATCGGCGGAAACCGAATCACATCAAGAATCTTAACCGATTCTTTAGATTCCGGGATTAGACTTTTGGCCATAATTTAACTTAGCGCTTGCAACTCTCGTTTTCGGGCGATAAGCTAATTTTATCAACTTTTGTATTAACTTTTTAAGGATAAGGATATGACAGCATGTAAGAAAATCGGCAGCGTTATGTTGATGACCCTGCTGGTTATGACGGCCCTGATTCAGGGTGCGGCTGCTTCCGAAATTGACCTGAACATTCCGATGCTGGATGTCAGCTACAATATCTGGGGTTATGCCACGACCGGTTCGCAGCTCCTGCTTTACGGCATGGGTATCTGTGTTCTGGGTATGCTTTTCGGATTTTATGAATTTGTCAAAATCAAGGGAATGCCGGCGCACAAGCTGATGCTGAACGTGTCGGAAACCATTTATGAAACCTGCAAGACCTATATGAAGCAGCAGGCTAAGCTTCTGGTGCTGCTGGAAGTTTTCATTGCCGCCTGCATTTTTTACTATTTCTTTTATCTGAACGCGACGCCGCTGCCGAAGGTTCTGACCATTCTGGGCTGGTCAATTCTGGGTATTCTGGGTTCGTTCTCGGTAGCCTGGTTCGGCATGCGAATCAACACCTACGCCAATTCGCGCACGGCGTTTGACTCCCTGAAGGCAAAACCGTTTTCGGTTATGAGCCTGCCGCTGCGTTCCGGCATGTCTATCGGCGTGCTGCTGATTTGTGTCGAATTGATTATGATGATTGCCATCCTGCTGTTTGTCGACAGGGAAAGCGCCGGCGCCTGCTTCGTCGGCTTTGCCATCGGCGAATCGCTCGGCGCTTCGGCGTTGCGCATCTGCGGCGGCATCTTTACGAAGATTGCCGACATTGGCGCCGATCTGATGAAAATCATTTTCAAAATTGACGAAGACGATGCGCGCAATCCGGGCGTGATTGCCGACTGTACCGGCGACAATGCCGGCGACTCCGTCGGCCCGACCGCTGACGGTTTTGAGACCTACGGCGTAACCGGCGTGGCCCTCATCAGTTTTATCGTTCTGGCCGCGGGCATGATGTATGCGCCGAACGGCGATCTGACCCTGATGGCCGGAGGCATTGATATTCAGGCTCGGCTGATTGTCTGGATTTTTGCGATGCGCGTACTGATGATTATCACTTCGGTCGTTTCGTATCTGATTAACAACAAGGCTTCGAAGATGATCTTCGGCAACAGAGCCGCCTTTAACTTCGAAACGCCGCTGACAAGCCTGATCTGGCTGACCTCAATCCTGTCGATTTTGGTTACGTTCGGCGTTTCCTACGTAATGATCGGCGACATGGGTGCCGACCTGTGGTGGAAGCTTTCGGTCATTATCTCCTGCGGTACGCTGGCCGCGGCACTGATTCCGGAATTTACCAAAATCTTCACTTCTTCGAAATCGAAGCATGTTGACGAAATCGTCAACGCCAGCCGTGAAGCCGGCGCTTCCCTGAACATTATTTCGGGTATCGTTGCCGGTAACTTCTCCGCCTTCTGGCAGGGTATGGTCATGGTCGGCCTGATGGTTATCGCCTTCTTTACCGCCCGCACCGGCCTGGATGCCTATATGGTATATGCGACGGTGTTTGCGTTCGGTCTGGTTGCTTTCGGCATGCTCGGCATGGGGCCGGTTACGATTGCCGTCGACTCCTACGGGCCGGTTACCGACAATGCACAGTCCGTATTTGAACTGTCGCAGATTGAGGGCGTGAAGGGCATTGATAAGGAAATTGAGAAAGAATACGGCTTTAAACCGAACTTTGAGCAGGGAAAACAGCTGCTGGAAGAAAACGATTCTGCCGGCAATACGTTTAAAGCGACGGCCAAACCGGTGCTTATCGGCACGGCGGTTATCGGCGCAACGACAATGATTTTCTCAATCATTCTGCTTTTGAATCTGCAGCTGAACCTGTTGGATCCGAATGTTCTGTTCGGCTTGATTCTGGGCGGCACGGTCATTTACTGGTTCTCGGGCGCTTCAATGCAGGCGGTTTCGACCGGTGCTTATCGCGCGGTCAACTACATTAAGGAGCACATCAAGCTGGATACCAACAAGGCAGCGTCGATTGAGGATTCCAAGAGCGTGGTCAAAATCTGCACGATTTATGCGCAGAAAGGCATGCTGAACATTTTCATCGTCATCTTCTCGTTTACGATTGCCTTTGCCTGCTTTAATGCAACGTTGTTTGCCAGCTATCTGATTTCAATCGCCATCTTCGGCTTATATCAGGCCCTGTATATGGCTAACGCCGGCGGTGCCTGGGATAATGCCAAGAAAGTGGTTGAAGTCGATTTGCATGAAAAAGGTTCTGCGCTGCATGCGGCTGCCGTTGTCGGCGATACGGTCGGCGATCCGTATAAGGACACCTCTTCGGTGGCTCTGAATCCGATTATCAAGTTCACGACGCTGTTCGGTCTGCTGGCGGTCGAGATGGCTGTCGCTGCGCCGCGCTGCGTATCCGTCGGACTTGGCGTCGCGTTTTTCCTCATCGGTTTGTATTTCGTATACAGATCGTTCTACGGAATGCGTATTGAGCCGAAGAAAGTAGACTGAGTTTTATACGCTCGTCCATTAAAAAAAGAGCGGCGGAAAATTCGAAAGGGCTTGTCCCGGACGAGTTTTCCGCCCTTTTTTTACGCGTTTTGAAGAGAAAACAGTGGTTGACAAAGATGGACAAAAGACTTATGGTAATGGTTCAAAATTTTATGTTTATGCGAATGTATTTTTATACAAGATATGTATTTTTTTATGTTTAACTAAAGTTTTTAGCTTATGGATAAGTTGCAAAAGGCACGGTTGGATTTATTCAACATGATGCACGGACGGATTATTCCTAACAGTGTGATGGCGGATATTCGCTATGATGCAGGCGATGACCTGTTTGACAAGTTCAGAAAAATTTACGAAGACCCGAAACAAAAGTATCTTCTGATTGCGAATGATACGACCTTGTCGGGTTATCAGGCTTTTTGGAATGAGATATTTCCGGAAGACGGTTTGGATTTGTCGGCGCTTGAGTTTTTGCAGGGCAGGGATTCTTCCGAAGTGAAGTTTTGTTGGAAGGACGAACTGACCAATTTTATTCGCAACGAAGCGAATATTTGCAAGCGTCCTTATCTTGCGCAGTTGGCTGACGCCCTGTATGTTACGCATACAAAACTTGACTTCTCGCAAGTGTTGGGAGACATGCTGAAGAAACAGGCGGACGTTTCTGCCGATTATGACGTTTACTGGGGTTTTTGC
>ERZ773139.4490-NODE-4490-length-11095-cov-8.710507_pt1 | contig 11095 bp, 8 predicted proteins | sample MGYA00580854_ERZ773139 | MGnify/ENA primary metagenome ERZ773139 (study PRJEB29015, sample SAMEA2737809) | human gut metagenome | biome: human gut; feature: human-associated habitat; material: faeces | place: China | collected 2012 ...
TGCTGGCGCAGCAAATGCGGCTGAAATTTATAATAAAAATGGCAATAAACTGGATTTGTACGGCAAGATGGTTGGTGAGCGCATTCTGACCGACCGTGAAAATGGTGAAAAAGGCGATAATTCTCAAGATACCTCTTATGCCCGTGTAGGCGTGAAAGGTGAAACTCAGATCAACCCTGAATTGACTGGTTACGGTCAGTTTGAACTAGACCTGGAAGCATCAAACAGACACAACCCTGACCAAACTCGTTTGGCTTATGCTGGTTTGAGTTACAAAGATTTTGGTTCATTCGACTATGGTCGTAATGTCGGTGTCGCGTATGATGCAGAAGCATTTACTGATATGTTTGTTGAGTGGGGCGGTGATTCATGGGCTGGTACTGACCTGTTCATGACCAACCGTACCAACGGTGTTGCAACCTATCGTAACACAGATTTCTTTGGCATGGTTGAAGGTCTAAATTTTGCTCTGCAATATCAGGGTAAAAATGAAGGTACAGGCAACTACAAAGCAAATGGCGATGGCCATGGTTTATCTGTAACTTACACTATTGACGGTTTCTCATTTGCTGGTGCTTACGCAAACTCTGATCGTACTGATTTCCAGTCTAGTGATAGTAAAGGTGAAAAAGCAGAAGTTTGGGCACTGTCAACAAAATATGATGCCAACAACGTCTATGCTGCTGTGATGTACGGTGAATCTCACAACATGAATTCCGACGACGGTGATGTTGTGAACAAAACACAAAACTTCGAAGCTGTTCTGCAATATCAGTTCGACTTCGGTCTGCGTCCATCCATCGGTTACTCCTATTCTAAAGCACTGGACGTAGCAGGTTACAAAGATTCTGATCGTCTGAACTACATTGAAATCGGTACCTGGTATTACTTCAATAAGAACATGAACGTATATACCGCTTATCAGATCAACCTGCTTGATAAGAGTGATTATGTTCTCGCTCATGGACTGAACACCGACGACCAACTCGCATTTGGTATCGTCTACCAGTTCTAATCAGCCAACGCGCCGCGGCGTGTTACTGTAAAACTTAACACTAGCCTGAGTTCGTCCCTCATCGAACTCAGGCTTTTTTATTGGCATTTCATCTCCATCTGCGGCACACGCAATTGCCAATGCATATCGATACAGCACCTTACCCTGCCCCTCCTGCCACAATAACATCAACCAGCGACTCTTCAAACCAACACCCAAATGCATTTCTTTATGAATTAATCCGTAACAAACACGCTTCCCATATAGAAATATTTGCAAAAATAGTGCATGAAATAATCTTTTCTCTACCAATCCGCGATATAAATATTCATCAGTACCACAATATTTCACAGCACTAAATCTCTCCCCGCCGCCCCGTACCTTTGATAATGGTCTAAAATCATTGAGGCCACTTGCGACGACGTTGCTCAATAAGGAAAATTTGGCGTGAATAATATTCAACACCAGTGCAGCATCATCATTACATACTTACACCCGCCGACTACCGCTTTCGATATATTGACTCAATTTTCCAGACTGGTTAAAAATAGCGACCAGCTCAGTCGCAAATATAGTGACTACCCTAACTAAGCAACAATAAGGAATACACTATGACTGTTCAAACAAGTAAAAATCCGCAGGTCGATATTGCTGAAGATAATGCATTCTTCCCTTCAGAATATTCGCTTAGCCAATATACCAGTCCTGTCTCTGATCTTGATGGCGTGGACTATCCAAAACCGTATCGCGGTAAACATAAAATTCTGGTGATCGCCGCGGACGAACGTTATTTGCCAACCGATAACGGAAAACTGTTCTCGACCGGTAACCATCCGATTGAAACGTTGCTGCCGTTGTATCATCTCCATGCTGCAGGTTTCGAATTCGAAGTGGCGACCATTTCCGGTCTGATGACCAAGTTTGAATACTGGGCTATGCCGCACAAAGATGAAAAAGTAATGCCATTCTTTGAGCAGCATAAATCGTTGTTCCGCAATCCGAAGAAACTCGCGGATGTTGTCGCCAGCCTCAACGCTGACAGCGAATATGCAGCAATCTTTGTTCCTGGTGGTCATGGCGCACTTATTGGTTTACCTGAAAGCCAGGACGTAGCTGCCGCTTTACAGTGGGCAATCAAAAATGACCGTTTTGTTATCTCCCTTTGCCACGGCCCGGCGGCTTTTCTGGCGCTTCGCCACGGCGATAACCCACTGAATGGTTATTCCATTTGCGCATTCCCAGACGCCGCAGACAAACAAACGCCAGAGATAGGCTATATGCCGGGTCATCTCACCTGGTACTTCGGCGAAGAGCTGAAGAAAATGGGCATGAAAATCATTAATGACGACATCACCGGGCGAGTACATAAGGACCGTAAACTTCTCACCGGCGACAGTCCTTTCGCAGCGAATGCGTTGGGTAAACTGGCGGCGCAGGAAATGCTGGCAGCTTATGCGGGTTAATCCCTGTTACGTATGAATGTAAGCGCATAATCAATCGCAGCCACGTTAATACTCACGACGTGGCTGCGTTTTTTCATGGTTGATTTATGGCGTACTGAAGCCCTATGTTAATTTCTTTGCGGTAACGTAATCCGGAACACATTATGCTTATTGAGATAGTGATACGTAGCACTTCCCCCATGTAATTCGGCAATCGCTTTGACTAAAGAAAGACCAAGTCCCTGACCTACGGAATGACGCGAATTATCTCCCCGCCAAAATCTACGGAAGAGTTTTTCAGGCTCATGAATTTTCGTTCCAGGACTGGCGATATCAATATTAAGATAGCCGTTGGTATCAAGAAAACTGGTTATATGAATACGCGATTTTTCTGGTGAATATCTAATGGCATTAACAATAAGATTCGATAACATTCGTTGCAGTAAAATTTTATCCGCAAAGATTTGCTGATTGCACTCGACCTTAAAGCAAATCTCTTTCTCGTCTGAAAGATATTCAAGATAGTCCAACAAATTTTCGACTTCCTTATTGAGAGAAAGCGAGTCCAGTTTCACCAAAACATTGTTTTTATCTGCCCGGGCAAGAAACAGTATGTTCTCTGTTAACCGCGAAATATTTTCCAGCTCTTCAATGTTACCGGCAATTGTTTTTTGATATTCAGCGATACTTCTGGTTTGACTGAGCGTAACCTGATTCTGACCCAGTAATGCATTAATTGGCGTTCTAAGTTCATGAGCGAGATCGTCAGCAAATTGACTTAGGCGTTCAAAATCTTTGACTAAGGCTTGATGCATTTTATTCAACGCCTGCCCAAGAGGTTTTAGTTCTCTCGGTAATGCGCTAACCTCAACAGGCTCCCGGCTATCGTTATAATTCAGCGCTTCCGTTACACCACTCAACTTTTTGATCTCTCGTAATCCCGTTCTGATTAACAGCGGACTTAATACTGAGCAAAGTACAATGGCGACAATGCAAATTATAATGCTATTAATTTTATACTGTTCAAGCATGTTATGTCTGGCTGAAGCCAATTTAGCCACAGTAACCGTTAATGATGGCGAAACTTCATCAATATTAATTCGTAAAGCATCAATCTCAGTATCATTAATAATGCTTCTGTAAATGCCAGCTGCGCTGATTGTCTCACTAGCAGGTATGTTATTTAACATGTCATCACTGACATTTGTCCGGTTAACAATTTTATTGATGCTATCACCATGAATGATCAAGATATCCTGACTAACATCCATCATCCGGTTAAAGTATACAGGTAACGTATCTGGATTTACCCCATCAATTAACAACTGCTTGATCTGTGCTGTCCGGTTAATGAGTGTTGTATCATCGCGCCATTTCAACTCACTTGCCAGGCCATTATAGAGAGTCCAGACAATTCCAGCGCCAGCAACAGACAGCAGCAATATAAAAAGCAAGGTTAAACGGACGGTTATAGATAATCTTTTCATTATTTTTTTACCGCTACGAATGAATAGCCCATCCCCCGGATTGTGGCGATTAGCTTTTCAGGAAAAGGATCATCAACTTTTGCGCGGAGCCTGCGAATGGCGACATCCACCGTATTGGTATCACTATCAAAGTTGATTCCCCAAATTTCACTCGCAATAACCGTTCTGGGTATAATTTCGCCAGCTCTGGAGGCCAGTAGCCAAAGTAACTGAAACTCCTTGCGCGTCAGTGTAATACTGATATTGTCCCTGCTCACACTTTGACTAACAGAGTCCATTCTTAAGCCACTGATTTCTAATGTTGAATTCAAAGCGTGATGTTGCCTTAATTGTGCCCGAACCCTTGCCAGCAACTCAGAAAATGAAAAAGGTTTTACCAGATAATCATTTGCTCCACTGTCCAGCCCTCTGACTCTGTCATCGACAGAATCCCTTGCAGTAAGGCAAATAACAGGGGTTTGCTTTGCTGTTCTTAACGTTTGTAAGATCTGCCAGCCATCCATACCCGGAAGCATAATATCCAGAATGATCAATGCATAATCATCCTTCAGCGCAAGATAAAGCCCATCTCTGCCATCAGAAACGGCATCAATGACATAACCCGCTTCGGAAAGCCCCTGCGTTACCCACTCCTGGGTCCTTTGATTATCTTCAATAAGTAAAATCTTCATGAAAATAATATGCCATAAATCATATGTTATAGAAACAGCCTGGTTCATTACAAAATTGTAATGCTGCTGTAAGGTTACCCTGGCCGCTTTTTCGCTATCCTCAAAACTCATTCACATGACAAGGATATAAACATGTTAAAGCGTTATTTAGTACTCTCGGTAGCAACGGCAGCATTTTCATTACCTTCTTTGGTTTATGCCGCACAACAAAACATTCTTAGCGTGCACATTTTGAACCAGCAAACAGGAAAACCCGCTGCCGACGTGACAGTCACTCTTGAAAAGAAGGCGGATAACGGCTGGTTACAACTTAATACCGCCAAAACAGATAAGGATGGACGAATTAAGGCACTGTGGCCCGAGCAAACTGCAACTACGGGCGATTACCGTGTCGTATTTAAAACCGGGGACTATTTCAAGAAACAAAATCTTGAAAGTTTCTTCCCTGAGATCCCCGTTGAATTTCATATTAATAAAGTGAACGAGCATTATCATGTGCCTTTATTACTTAGCCAATATGGGTATTCAACCTATCGTGGCAGTTAATGCATAAATATGTAAAAGCAGATCTCTGCTACTGTTAGGGAGGACACTCCCTGACAGATTAACAGTAAACGGCTCTTGCTGGCTAACGACAAAAAAGTGTGATGGCTTATGAAAAAGAATCAATTTTTAAAAGAATCAGATGTTACGGCCGAGTCGGTATTCTTTATGAAGCGTCGGCAGGTGTTAAAAGCACTGGGCATCAGCGCAGCTGCACTTTCTTTGCCTCACGCTGCGCATGCCGATCTGCTTAGCTGGTTTAAAGGGAACGATCGCCCACCCGCCCCCGCCGGAAAACCGCTGGAGTTCAGCAAGCCTGCCGCCTGGCAAAATAACCTGCCACTGACGCCAGCAGATAAAGTTTCCGGCTATAACAACTTCTATGAATTCGGGCTGGATAAAGCCGATCCCGCCGCTAATGCTGGTAGCCTGAAAACCGATCCATGGACACTGAAAATCAGCGGCGAAGTGGCAAAACCATTGACCCTCGATCACGATGATTTAACCCGTCGCTTCCCGCTGGAAGAGCGTATTTATCGTATGCGCTGCGTGGAAGCGTGGTCGATGGTGGTGCCGTGGATTGGTTTTCCGCTGCACAAATTGCTGGCGCTTGCCGAACCCACCAGCAATGCGAAGTATGTCGCTTTCGAAACAATTTATGCACCGGAACAGATGCCTGGCCAGCAGGACCGCTTTATCGGCGGCGGGCTGAAATATCCTTATGTCGAAGGATTGCGTCTCGACGAAGCAATGCATCCGCTCACACTGATGACCGTGGGTGTTTATGGCAAGGCGTTACCGCCACAAAATGGCGCGCCGGTACGACTGATTGTGCCGTGGAAATATGGCTTTAAAGGGATTAAATCGATAGTCAGTATTAAGCTGACCCGCGAGCGTCCGCCAACCACCTGGAATCTGGCAGCGCCTGACGAATACGGTTTTTACGCCAACGTTAATCCGCATGTTGATCACCCGCGCTGGTCACAGGCTACCGAACGATTTATTGGTTCAGGCGGCATCCTCGATGTACAGCGCCAGCCAACGCTACTGTTTAATGGTTACGCCGACCAGGTGGCATCGCTGTATCGTGGCCTGGATTTGCGGGAGAATTTCTGAATGCGTCTGACAGCAAAACAGGTGACATGGCTGAAAGTTAGCCTGCATCTTGCCGGATTGTTGCCGTTTCTCTGGCTGGTCTGGGCGATCAATCACGGTGGACTGGGTGCCGATCCGGTGAAAGATATTCAGCATTTTACCGGTCGCACTGCACTGAAATTTTTGCTGGCGACCTTGTTAATCACACCTCTGGCACGCTACGCAAAACAGCCGTTATTGATACGCACTCGCCGCCTGTTAGGCTTATGGTGCTTTGCCTGGGCGACACTGCATTTAACCAGTTACGCATTGCTGGAGCTGGGCGTGAATAATCTGGCGTTATTAGGCAAGGAGTTAATTACCCGGCCTTATTTAACGTTAGGAATTATCAGCTGGGTTATTTTGCTTGCTTTAGCGTTTACTTCAACCCAGGCGATGCAGCGAAAACTCGGCAAGCACTGGCAACAGTTGCATAATTTCGTCTATCTTGTCGCGATCCTGGCCCCAATACATTATCTGTGGTCAGTGAAGATTATTTCACCGCAGCCGCTCATCTACGCTGGGCTGGCTGTACTGCTTTTAGCCTTACGGTATAAGAAGTTGCGTTCCCTTTTTAACCGGTTACGCAAGCAGGTTCACAACAAATTATCTGTATAACTTCATATTGCCGACAAAGTACGCGTTATCCCTGCCGGATGCGGCGCGAGCGCCCTATCCGGCCTACGCAGATCACATCAGGTTATGTTTCGTTTGTCATCAACCTCAAATTATCAACATAATTCATTTTATTTCAATAAGATAGATAAATACACCTGAGAAAACTATGCTCTCATCTCCTAAGAGTTGTTGCATTTTGTCATATGTTACAATATAACATTACACATCATATACAATGACTCTGGAGGAAACTGTTTTGGCGATTCGTCTTCACAAACTGGCTGTTGCTTTAGGTGTCTTTATTGTTAGCGCTCCTGCCTTTTCGCATGGTCATCACTCACACGGCAAACCCTTAACAGAGGTCGAACAAAAAGCTGCTAATGGTGTTTTTGATGATGCCAATGTACAAAACCGAACGCTCAGTGACTGGGATGGAGTCTGGCAATCCGTTTATCCTTTACTGCAAAGTGGCAAACTTGACCCCGTCTTTCAGAAGAAAGCGGATGCAGATAAAACTAAAACATTTGCTGAAATTAAAGATTATTATCACAAAGGTTATGCGACAGATATCGAGATGATTGGCATTGAGGACGGCATTGTTGAATTCCATAGAAATAATGAAACAACATCCTGTAAATATGATTACGATGGATACAAAATACTCACCTATAAATCAGGCAAGAAAGGCGTTCGTTACTTATTCGAATGTAAAGATCCTGAAAGCAAAGCCCCTAAATATATACAATTTAGCGATCATATAATTGCACCACGAAAATCATCTCATTTTCACATTTTTATGGGTAATGATTCACAGCAATCTTTATTAAATGAAATGGAAAACTGGCCAACGTATTATCCATATCAGTTGAGTAGCGAAGAAGTGGTCGAGGAAATGATGTCTCATTGAGTATTCTCATGATAACGCCTCGATGCCGCTTTAGTAAGTCATCATAACTGCCACTGGTCCATCCACAAACGCCACTGAACGCAAGCTAGCTACAGACACGCTCATCACTATGACGTGTCTGTATATTAATAAGCTAACCCGCATTGAGTTAACCAATAACGGATTCCATACACAATACGGCCAACAGAGAAAGATACCTGTGCTCACGCCATTGCTTATATTGGCTGGTTACAATGTGCACTATCAATTTTTTAAATAACAAATTCTTAAAACCACATCTGTATAAGGAATTTTTAAGGTTCGTGGGATAGCTTGACTGTGAAAATTACAGGAGCTACAAAAATGAACCGATTCTCAAAAACTCAAATTTATTTACATTGGATAACGCTGCTTTTCGTTGCAATAACCTATGCCGCGATGGAACTCCGTGGCTGGTTTCCTAAAGGTAGTAGTACTTATCTGCTGATGCGAGAAACACATTACAATGCGGGTATATTCGTTTGGGTGTTAATGTTTTCACGCCTGATTATAAAACACCGTTATAGTGATCCTTCTATTGTGCCACCGCCACCTGCCTGGCAAATGAAAGCGGCTTCGCTAATGCACATCATGCTTTATATAACCTTCCTTGCACTTCCTCTGCTGGGGATTGCTTTAATGGCTTACAGTGGAAAATCGTGGAGTTTCCTTGGTTTCAATGTGTCTCCCTTTGTTACCCCAAACAGCGAAATTAAAGCACTGATAAAAAATATTCACGAAACCTGGGCAAATATAGGTTACTTTTTAATCGCAGCTCACGCTGGCGCAGCACTCTTTCATCACTACATTCAGAAAGATAATACTCTGTTACGAATGATGCCTCGCCGCAAATAAGTCGATCCCCTGACAAGGAAATGTGAACCATGGACATCAACGCGTCATAAATGTTTACGCAAGTGCACAATGCACCCTTTCCACTATCAACAAGGAGGAGCAGAAACTGTGTAAATCGTACAATGGTAAGACTTATCAAAAATACAGGTTAATTTTGGTATTTAAACCTTTTTTACTTGTTAGTATGATACAAAGGCTTTCAAAAAAGCTGGGAAATTCAACAACTCTTGGAAATTATGGACTTTGTCCCGCGGCTTTAATCTGACGGCCGCGTTCCTTTTTTGACTCAATTATTGACCCCTTCTCTACGCAACTTCAGTTCCCACCACCAACTTTGCGGCAGTTTCATAGGATGAATGTCTAAAAGAATAATGGTGAGCGATAAGAAAACGACTGAATAACTGCACATTTTCGCTCGAAAGCTTCCTGTCAGATCCATAGCGAATCAAGTGCTGAATGTCACAGTATCGAACAGAAAACAGTGACGATCTAACCCTTCAAGAATATTCTACGATTGTTCTGTTTAGGAAAAGCAAGGCGGGAAGTCGGGAGATAAGTCATTGATAAAGTGGCGGAGAGAGGGGGATTTGAACCCCCGGTAGAGTTGCCCCTACTCCGGTTTTCGAGACCGGTCCGTTCAGCCGCTCCGGCATCTCTCCGTTCAGATGGTTGCCATGATGCCAGGAAATTTGGCATTTTAACAGTCCCTGTCCGTGCAATTTTGTTCAAGTGACGAGTTTGCGAGCAAAACGATGATTAAGTGGCCCTGGAAAGTACAAGAATCAGCACATCAAACTGCCCTTCCCTGGCAGGAAGCACTATCGATCCCCCTTTTAACGTGTCTGACGGAACAGGAACAAAGCAAATTAGTCACTCTTGCCGAACGTTTTTTACAGCAAAAGCGGCTTGTTCCTTTACAGGGCTTTGAACTGGATTCATTAAGAAGCTGCCGGATAGCACTTCTATTTTGCCTACCCGTTCTGGAGTTAGGACTGGAATGGCTGGATGGTTTTCATGAAGTCTTAATTTATCCTGCGCCATTTGTGGTCGATGATGAATGGGAAGACGATATCGGTCTGGTGCATAACCAACGTATTGTTCAGTCAGGTCAGAGCTGGCAGCAAGGGCCTATCGTTTTGAACTGGTTGGATATACAAGATTCTTTTGATGCTTCTGGTTTTAACCTGATTATTCATGAAGTCGCTCATAAGCTGGACACCCGTAACGGCGATCGCGCCAGCGGAGTTCCCTTTATTCCGTTGCGTGAGGTTGCTGGCTGGGAACACGATCTTCATGCTGCAATGAACAACATTCAGGAAGAAATCGAATTGGTTGGCGAGAATGCGGCGAGCATTGATGCTTATGCTGCCAGTGATCCTGCTGAATGTTTTGCCGTACTTTCTGAATATTTCTTTAGCGCCCCAGAACTTTTTGCTCCTCGTTTCCCTTCATTGTGGCAACGTTTCTGCCAATTTTATCAACAAGATCCTTTGCAGAGACTGCATCGCACTAATGATACAGACTCGTTTTCGGCGACGAATGTTCATTAATTAACAACTTTGCAGATTAATTAACCAATTGAAATGACTTATGAAATTTAGTGTTGACAGACAAGGTACCGCTAAGTAATATGCGCCCCGTTCACACGATTCCTCTGTAGTTCAGTCGGTAGAACGGCGGACTGTTAATCCGTATGTCACTGGTTCGAGTCCAGTCAGAGGAGCCAAATTCTAAAAATTCGCTTTTTTAGCGCAATGTCACTGACCTTAGTTGAACATTGTTTTTTAACGGATAGCGGGTTTTTAACATCTTAAGCGCCCTCGACCTTTATGGTTGAGGGCGTTTTGCTATGAACGCCATCACCATTTTCCCCTCGATTATAAAACTTGAGTTATTCAGTAGTCTCCCCTCTTGCAACTCACACCCAAAACTGCCTAACGAAAAGTTATTAATTTTCAATCATATTGCTATCAGGATTTACATTTTTTCGCTGTGCTAGAAAGGGCGCATTTATGTTAGCTCGTTCAGGGAAGGTAAGCATGGCTACGAAGAAGAGAAGTGGAGAAGAAATAAATGACCGACAAATCTTATGCGGGATGGGAATTAAACTACGCCGCTTAACTGCGGGTATCTGTCTGATAACTCAACTTGCGTTCCCTATGGCTGCGGCAGCACAAGGTGTGGTAAATGCCGCAACCCAACAACCAGTTCCTGCACAAATTGCCATTGCAAATGCCAATACGGTGCCCTACACCCTTGGAGCGCTGGAATCGGCCCAAAGCGTTGCCGAACGTTTCGGTATTTCGGTGGCTGAGTTACGCAAACTCAACCAGTTTCGTACGTTTGCTCGAGGTTTTGATAATGTCCGCCAGGGTGATGAACTGGATGTCCCGGCACAAGTTAGTGAAAAAAATTTAACCCCGCCG
>ERZ773139.4499-NODE-4499-length-11071-cov-4.873094_pt1 | contig 11071 bp, 7 predicted proteins | sample MGYA00580854_ERZ773139 | MGnify/ENA primary metagenome ERZ773139 (study PRJEB29015, sample SAMEA2737809) | human gut metagenome | biome: human gut; feature: human-associated habitat; material: faeces | place: China | collected 2012 ...
CCCCGGTACGCTCCAGGGTGAAATACATATCCTGTCTGGTGTCGATATCCATCGTACCGTCCACGGTACGGATGGATACCACGTTTCCGAGTTCTGCCAGGTCCGCTGCCCTCAGGCAGGCGATCGGCTCTTTCCGCCTGCGGTATTTTTTACCCTCTTTTACAGGGAATTTGCGTTCTTTCGCATATACGATCTCAAAATTGTCAAAATACTGCGTCATCCGGTTATTGAAATAAGCCTCAGAATGCAGGGTTGGATATTTTTCCTCATACAGCTTCATGCTGATGTAGCCTCCGGCCTTTTCCACATGGCCGCCGCCGGAACCGATCCCCTCCGAGAGATAATCCGACAATTCACTGGCATTAACCTCCCGGATACAGCTTCTGACGGAGAATTTATATCCGCCGCTGTCCTCGTTATAGACTACACAAGTGTTAACCCCCGCCACCTGAAGCAGAAAATCACTGATCAGTCCCAGCACATTGGGGTCACAGGGCTGGGAATGGATCACAGCGAACTGGTAATCGTCATTGTAATTACAACGTAACAGTGCCACCCCGGCGATCTCCAGCTCCTTCAGGGAAATATTGGAATTGCGGAACAGGGATACCAGATTTTTGTCAAAGTTCAGGCTTTCGCGCATATCCATATCCACCGGATTGGACAGCTCCGAGAACTGATTGGTATCCATGAACAGCCCATAATACAAAGCGGTCCCCAGATCTTTATTTTTCTCCACCGGATAATGCATCTCCTGAAGCATGGTCCATACCAGAGTCGCACAGCTGCCAAGATTAGGTTGTAATCGCATTTTCTCCGTACAGATCACTTCCAGAGGATGATGATCGATCACTGCGATCTCCTCTGCCGGGATTACGGTCACATTGCCGGCACCGTATTGACAGTCCACTGTGATCAGAAGTCCGTCCACCGGCTCCTCTCCGGGATGCGCCAGATATTTCAGCGGAATTCCAAGCTTTTCCACCATCAGCGTCAGGTTTGCCTTTCTCACTTTATTCTTCCCGGCATACAGCAGTCTCACATCTTTTCCCTGATCACGGAAAAAACAATACAATCCAAACCCGGACGCTATCGCATCCGCATCCGGATTGTCATGGCACTGGATCGTGATCCGGTCATATCCCAGCAATTCGTCCAGCATCATTTCTCTGCTTTTCTCTGCCCCTCGTCTGTCCATAACTACGCTTTCCTCATCTTCCTTATAAAAACTATTCAGAACCCCATTCGCAAAATCGCCTTTTCAAGGCTCACCTTTTGCTCATGTGGTTACCTCGCCATATAAATCTCTAAAAGCCTGACCATAAATGGTCAGCTTATTACAGATTTACATGGCTCTGAATAGTTACAGGCAGGTCCTGTTACAGTCCTGCCCGCAAATATCTGTCTTAATGGTGGAACAGACGGATGCCTGTAAACGCCATCACCATGTTATATTTATCGCAGCATGCAATAACATCTGCATCACGCACGGATCCACCGGGCTGTGCGATGTATTTTACACCACTCTTATGTGCTCTCTCAATGTTATCAAAGAATGGGAAGAATGCATCAGATCCCAATGTAACATCTGTTAATTTATCTAACCATTCTCTCTTTTCTTCCTTTGTAAAGACCTCTGGCTTCTCAGTGAAGATGTTTTCCCATGCTCCGTCTGCTAAAACATCCATGTATTCATCTCCAATGTAAAGATCGATCGCATTATCTCTGTCTGCACGACGGATTTTTTCTTTAAATGGCAGGTTCATAACTTTTGGACACTGTCTTAACCACCAGTTGTCTGCTTTCTGTCCTGCAAGTCTTGTACAATGTACACGTGACTGCTGCCCTGCTCCGATTCCGATCGCCTGTCCATCTTTTACAAAACATACAGAGTTAGACTGTGTGTATTTTAATACGATCAGAGAAATCTTCATATCGATCAATGCTTCTTCAGGAATGTTTTTATTCTCTGTCACAATATTAGATAATAATTCATCATCAATTGGAAGTTCCTGTCTTCCCTGTTCAAATGTAACACCAAAGACCTGTTTATGCTCTAATGGTGCTGGTGTATAGTTCTCATCGATCTTAATGATGTTATAGTTTCCGTTTTTCTTTGCTTTTAAGATTTCCAGTGCTTCATCTGTATATCCTGGTGCGATCACTCCGTCAGATACTTCTCTCTTGATCAGACGTGCTGTGTCTGCATCACATACATCAGATAAAGAAATGAAGTCTCCGAATGATGACATACGATCTGCACCTCTTGCTCTGGCATATGCACATGCTAATGGAGATAAATCTCCCATATCATCTACCCAGTAGATCTTCTTTAAGGTATCAGACATTGGACGTCCTACAGATGCTCCTGCAGGTGATACGTGTTTGAAAGAAGTTGCCGCAGGAAGTCCTGTCGCTTTCTTTAATTCTCTTACCAGCTGCCATCCGTTAAATGCATCCAAAAAGTTGATGTATCCTGGTTTTCCGTTTAATACTTCGATTGGAAGCTCACTTCCGTCTGCCATATAGATTCTTGATGGTTTCTGGTTTGGATTACATCCGTACTTTAATTCTAATTCCTTCATTTTTCTTCTCCTTTGATCTGCTGATTGACTGATTATTTGTTCTTATTTACGATTCTTGTCTCATATTCCCCTGTTGCAATATCAATATAACGTACAAATAGAGATACTTTGTTGTCTTCATTTAAGCTGTTCCAAAGTGTGTTTGTGAAATCATCGATATCTTCTTCGATTCCAACAAATTTAGGTTCTCCCTCGAAGCTTGGAAGTGGATTTCCATCATGCATATATGTATGGATAAAACGTCCTTCTCCTGCGATCGGATTCTCATATGTATATGTGTATCGGTTACAGGATTCTGGATTTCCATTATCACTCTTTAAAATGGACATTGCATAGTGGAATGTTCCGTCTGCAATCTTCATAAGACCTGAGATTCTTGGTGTGTAGTTTGGTCCGTCTGGTTCAAACTCACGGCTTCTTAAAGACTGCTCAAAAGTAAGTCCTTTTTCTCTTCCTTCATAAACAGTGTCTGTCTGATCTCCATTCGTAACGATCGTTTCATCCCCAAGAACACGGACAGGTGCATAGATGATAAGGCTTGGATCTTCTAACTTCGCTGGATCAAATGCCTGTGTGCGGATTCCTTCTCCATCTTCTACAAAAACACGGTTACGACTGTTCTCACTGCGTCCCATGATAAAGTATGCAGTCACCGCTTTCTTTCCATCTTTGGATCTTCCAATAACGATTCCACGTCCTGGATAAGCATTTTCCTTTAATTCCTGAGCAAGAGCTAACTTCTTCATTGGTCTTAAATCTCCTTTTTTGAAAATCTTAATTTATATTTCTTCTATTGTATATAAAAAATGGATTTAATACAAGAAAAATCTCATAATCACAAAATAAAGGACAGGTTTACCGAAATTTTAATTAATCCTGTCCTTTATTTCTATCACTTTTTACATGAACTTTCTTTTTCTACCTTATGATTTATTATAGCCTAAACAAAAAAAGAATGGAACACCCTATTCCTGATATCCCATTCTTTTCTAAATCGCATATTTAATTTAATAATTAAATTACATTCTCTTGATTCGTTCGATCGCTTCAACTGTATTCTCATAGTTACCAAACGCTGTAAGTCGGAAGTATCCTTCTCCGCTTGGTCCGAATCCTGATCCTGGTGTTCCAACGACGTTGGCATCTTCTAACAGATGATCGAAGAATTCCCAAGATGTCATGTTGTCTGGTGTCTTTAACCAGATGTATGGTGCATTAACACCACCAGATACTGTGTATCCTGCATCCTGTAATCCGTTAAAGATTACTTTTGCATTGTTCATGTAGTATCCAACCTGTTCTTTTAACTGAGCTTTTCCGGCTTCAGAGTAAACTGCTTCTCCAGCTCTCTGTACGATGTATGGAGCTCCGTTATATTTTGTTCCGTGACGTCTTGCCCATAACGCATGTAACTGTGTATCTCCACATTTTAAATCTTTAGGGATAACAGTATATCCTAAACGAACTCCTGTAAATCCTGCGTTCTTAGAGAAACTCTTTAATTCGATCGCACATGTTCTTGCACCTTCACATTCATAAATTGTGTGTGCAACGTTATCTTCTGAGATATATGCTTCGTATGCTGCATCATAAATGATCACGCATCCGTTTTTGTTTGCATAGTCTACCCATCCCTGTAACTGGTCTTTTGTGATTGTTGATCCAGTTGGATTGTTAGGGAAGCAAAGGTAAATGATATCTGGTACTTCGCTTGGGAAATCTGGTGCGAAGTTATTCTCTGCTGTACATGGCATGTAGATAACATCACTCCATGTTTCTGTTGCTTTATCATATGTTCCGGCTCTTCCTGCCATAACGTTTGTATCTACATATACTGGGTATACAGGGTCACATACGGCAATCTTGTTATCCTGTGCAAAGATTTCCTGAATATTTCCAGAATCACATTTTGCTCCATCACTTACAAAGATTTCATCTGCTTTGATATCTGCTCCACGATCCTGATAATCATTCTTTGCAATTGCATTTCTTAAAAATTCATATCCAAGGTCTGGTGCGTATCCGTGAAATGTTTCTGCATGTCCCATTTCATCTACTGCTTTGTGTAAAGAATCAATGATCGCTGGTGCCAGAGGCTGTGTTACGTCTCCAATTCCTAAACGAATAATATTTTTGTCAGGGTTTGCCTCGGAATATGCATTTACTTTTTTCGCAATTGTAGAAAATAAATAACTTCCAGGCAGTTTCAAGTAGTTGTCGTTAATTTTAAACATAAATTCCTCCTAGTTATGATATATTAATGATTCTTTGATCATTTTTGCCATTTCGATAAGTCCCACACCACTGTTCATACTTCGCTGCTGTATATATGCGTGGGCTTCGCTTTCTGTGATCTGATTGTTCTGCATCAGTAATTCTTTGACTTCATCAAGCAGACGGATTTCTTCTCTGGTACGTTGTTTCGGCCGTTGTTTCCTTCGTCTTTGCTTCTCAGAAATTTCGGTAACGATCTCTCTCGTTTTCTCGACAAGTTCATGCCCCTTAAGAGGCATCGGAAGTCCTGTCACGTTCGAATACACACAGTCATCTAAATATTGGCGAGAAGCGATCAACAGCATCTTTATCTCTCCTGAGAGGTATTCTCTTAACTCGCTGTAGATCATATCTGAGCATTTGTATCCGCAGACGACAAGCCCTTCCTCAACACCTTCCATACGTTGAACTACCTGTGCACCCGTTGCACACACAGCGGTTACTTCAAAACCGCTTCTTACCAGAAGATTTCTGATACTTCTGGCGACTTCTGTTTTCGGGAATAAAACGATGACGTTTACCAAGCTTCTCACCTCCCGTATCAAGTATCTGTCAATCATTAGATCTTATATAAATAACGATCGACTTCCCATTGTGATACGAACTGTTGGTAAGATTCCCATTCAGCACTCTTAGCTTCCACATATTTATTAAAGATATGATCTCCTAAGAGTTCTTTCATATAAGTGCTTTGTTTGAAAATCTCAAGAGCTTCTTTCATGTCTCTTGGCAGTGTATTGATTCCTGCTTTTTGTTTTTCTCCCTCAGCCATCTCATACTGATTCTTCATGGAACCCTTTCCAGGGGTTAATTTGCGCTTGATCCCATCTAATCCTGCTGCAAGGCTAACTGCCAGTGCAAGGTAAGGATTGGCTGCAGAATCAGGACTACGAAATTCAAGTCTTGTTCCGCTTCCACGGGCTGCCGGTACTCGAATGAGCGGGCTTCTGTTTGACGGTGACCATGAAACATCAACCGGTGCCTCATATCCTGGTACGATTCTCTTATAAGAGTTGACCAGTGGATTTGTGATCAGACACATCTCATTTGCATGTTCCATGACTCCTGCCATAAAATAGAAAGCTTCATCACTGATCCCAAGTTCATTCTTAGAATCAGCAAAAATGTTCTTTCCATTCTTCCATAAGGACATGTTAAGATGCATTCCAGAACCATCCACTCCTGTAATTGGTTTTGGCATAAAACTTGCATAAAGTCCATGTCTTTTGGCAATATATTTTACGATAAATTTAAATGTGAGTATGTTATCGGCCGTTCTTAAGGCATTGTCGTACTTAAAATCGATCTCATGCTGTGCAGGTGCAACTTCATGATGAGATGCCTCGATCTCAAATCCCATATCCTCAAGATTCAAGATCATATCTCTTCTGGCACTTTCTCCAAGGTCTAATGGAGCTACATCAAAATATCCGGCTTTCTCATGAGAAACCGTCGTTGGGCGGCCTTCTTCATCTGTGTGGAATAAGAAAAATTCACATTCCGGACCGACGTTAAATTTATACCCCATCTTCTGGCACTCAACCATCACACGTTTTAGTACATTTCTTGGATCTCCTTCAAATGGGAGTCCATCCTGACCATATACATCACAGATCAGTCTTGCCACACGGTTTCCTCCCGCATTCCACGGGAAGATCGCAAAGCTGTCAAGATCTGGATATAAATACATATCAGATTCTTCAATGCGGACAAATCCATCAACACTGGATCCATCAAATGTACACTTGTTATCTAATGCTTTCTCAAGCTGTCTTGCGGTGATCGCGACGTTCTTCATTGTTCCGAACAAGTCAGAAAACTGTAGTCTGATAAATTCTACATCGTTTTCTCTGACGAGGTCTATCACATCTTGTTTTGTGTATCGACCCATAACATCACTCCTTCTTACTTCTATTAAATCTGTGCGATATCAACTACGCTGAGCTGATCTCTGTTTCCTGTTTCCAAACTAGTCAGCAGAGCATCTGCCGTATCAAGACTTGTAAGGCATGTTACTCCTGTTTCGATCGCGTAACGGCGGATCAGGAATCCATCTTTGCTTCGACCTACACCCTGTGATGGTGTATCAATGACTAAATCAATTTTATCATCTAAAATGAGATCTAGCAAGTTTGGAGATGGTTCTTCTAATTTATTGATTGGTTTTGCATGAACTCCAGCTTCATTTAAGACTCTGCATGTGCTCTTTGTTGAGAAGATCTCATATCCTAACGCTTCAAATCTATGTCCGATATCGATCGCATCGATCTTATCAGAATCCTTGACTGTTAAGATCATCTTCTTATATTTTGGAAGATTGACTCCAGCTCCTAAGAACGCTTTATATAATGCTTCATGGAAGTTCTTAGAAATACCTAAGCACTCACCTGTAGATTTCATTTCAGGTCCAAGGCTGATCTCTGCTCCTCTTAATTTTTCAAATGAGAAGACAGGTTTCTTCACTGCATAGTATTCAGATTCTTTCTGAAGTCCTGGTTCATATCCAAGATCTCTGATCTTAGCTCCAGTGATCACTTTCGCTGCTAACGCTACGATTGGAATACCTGTAACTTTACTGATGTAAGGCACTGTACGGCTGGATCTTGGGTTTACTTCGATAACATATACTTCATCATCTGCTACGATAAACTGAATGTTGATCAGTCCGATAACGTGTAATGATTTTGCAAGTTTTCTTGTATATTCTGCGATGATTCGTTTAATCCTGTCTGTTAAATTAATAGATGGATATACGGAAATGCTGTCTCCTGAATGGATTCCGGCACGTTCCACATGTTCCATGATTCCTGGGATCAGAATATCTGTTCCATCACAAACAGCATCAACTTCGACTTCTTTACCAACCAGATATTTATCAATCAAGATTGGATGTTCCTGCTCGTAACGGTTGATAACTTCCATAAATGCTGTAATATCTTCATCAGATACCGCAATCTGCATTCCCTGTCCACCAAGTACATAAGAAGGTCTTACAAGCACTGGATATCCAAGTTCATGTGCAACTTTGATTGCTTCTTCGCATGTAAAGACTGTTGTTCCTTTTGGTCTTGGGATACAGCATTCTTCTAAGATCTCGTCAAATAATTCTCTATCTTCAGCTGCATCTACATTTTCAGCACTTGTTCCAAGGATTGGTACTCCCATCTTCATCAGTGCTTCTGTTAATTTGATCGCTGTCTGTCCACCGAACTGTACGACTGCACCGTCTGGTTTCTCAAGATCTACGATACTTTCTACATCTTCTGCTGTTAATGGTTCAAAATAAAGTTTATCAGCAACATCAAAGTCTGTAGAAACTGTTTCAGGGTTGTTGTTTACGATGATTGTCTCGTATCCTTCTTTGCTTAATGCCCATACACTGTGTACAGAACAGAAGTCGAATTCGATACCCTGTCCGATACGGATTGGTCCAGAACCAAGTACCATGACTTTTTTCTTTCCTGATGTTTCTTCGACTTCATTTTCTCCGTCATAGCAAGAATAGTAGTAAGGTGTTGCTGCATCAAACTCAGCTGCACATGTATCTACCATCTTGTAAGATGCATGAATATTATATTCATTTCTTAATTCTTTGATCTCACGTTCTGTCTTACCTGTTAAGCTTCCGATCACTTTATCTGGGAATTCTAAACGTTTTGCTTCCTGTAATAAAGCTTTATCTAATGTATCGGCTTGTGCTAATTTCTTTTCCATCTCAACTAAGACTGCGATCTTATCTAAGAACCAGCGGTCAATCTTTGTGATGTTAAAGATCGTATCATAGTCAAATCCACGACGAATTGCTTCTGCAATCACATAGATACGAAGGTCGTCGATCTTTTCAAGTTCTTTTAATAATTCATCATCTGTTAATTTATCGTAATCACCGAAAATTAAGCTGTCTACATGCTGCTCTAAGGAACGGATGGCTTTCATTAACGCCCCTTCGAAGTTTGTTCCGATACTCATAACTTCTCCAGTTGCTTTCATCTGAGTTGTCAGAGTACGTTTTGCATGAATAAACTTATCGAATGGAAGTCTAGGCATTTTAACAACACAGTAGTCAAGCATTGGCTCAAAACTTGCATATGTTTTCTTCGTTACTGCATTTTCAATCTCATCTAATGTATATCCGATTGCGATCTTTGCTGTTACTTTCGCAATTGGGTATCCTGTTGCTTTGGAAGCTAAGGCTGAAGAACGGCTGACACGAGGGTTTACCTCAATAACGCAGTATTCAAAGCTGTCTGGATTCAATGCGTACTGTACGTTACATCCACCATGAACATCTAATTCTGTGATGATGTTTAATGCAGATGTACGAAGCATCTGGTATTCTTTATCTCCTAAAGTCTGAGATGGAGCTACTACGATACTGTCTCCTGTATGAACACCAACTGGGTCGATGTTTTCCATGTTACAGATTGTAATACATGTTCCATTTTCATCACGCATTACTTCGTATTCGATTTCCTTCCATCCACCGATGTAACGTTCTACTAATACTTCACCTACACGGCTTAGACGAAGACCATTCTCAAGGATCGTCTCTAATTCTTCCTGGTTATGGGCGATTCCTCCACCACTTCCTCCAAGTGTATATGCTGGACGAAGTACTGCTGGATATCCGATCACTTTAGCGAATTCCACACCATCTTCTACTGTTTTAACAACCTGTCCTGCGGCGATCGGTTCCCCGATCTTTTCCATTGTCTGCTGGAATTCCAGGCGGTCTTCTGCTTTCTTAATTGTTGATGGAGATGTACCGATCAGTTTCACTCCAGATTTTTCAAGATATCCGCTTTCTACTAATTCCATTGCAAGGTTTAAGGCTGCCTGTCCACCAAGTGTTGGAAGGATACTGTCCGGTTTTTCTTTTTCGATGATCTTTTCAATAACAGGAGCTGTTAATGGCTCGATATATACTTTATCGGCAATATCTTTATCTGTCATGATTGTTGCAGGGTTTGAGTTTACTAAAACTACTTCCACTCCTTCTTCCTGAAGTGCTCTACAAGCCTGTGTTCCTGCATAGTCAAATTCTGCTGCCTGTCCAATAACGATCGGTCCTGATCCGATTACAAGTACTTTCTTTATATCTTCTCTCTTAGGCATTTTTTGCTCCTTTCATTCTATCCATAAATTCATCAAATAAATAATTGGTATCCTGTGGTCCAGGACATGCTTCTGGATGGAACTGAACTGTTCGAATATTTTTATTTTTATAGTCTAATCCTTCGATTGTTTTATCATTTACATTGATAAAGGAAACTTCTGCAACATTTGGATCGATTGTTTCTTCTTTGATCACATATCCGTGGTTCTGAGAAGAAATGTAAACACGTCCGCTCTTTAAATCTTTGACCGGATGATTTCCTCCACGATGTCCCCAACGCATTTTTTCTGTGTCTGCACCTGTTGCAAGTGCCATTAACTGATGTCCTAAACAAATTGCAAAAATTGGTACTTCACTGTCATATAACTTCTTGATCTCTTTGATGATCTCTACACATTCTTTTGGATCTCCAGGTCCGTTTGATAACATGATACCGTCTGGCTGATCTCCTAAGATTTCTTCTGCTGTTGTATCTGCTGGATAAACTGTTACATCACATCCACGTTTTTCTAAAGAACGAATAATGTTATTCTTTGTTCCAAGGTCTAATAATGCAACTTTAAATCCATCTCCATTGAAATGTTCTTTTTCTGTTCTGGAAACAGTTTTTACTGCATCTGTTACTGTATATTCTTTTAATTTTGGAAGGATTTCATCTAAATTGAAATCAGGATTTGTGGTGATCATTCCACCCATGCATCCATGTTCTCTTAAGATCTTTGTGATAGCTCTTGTGTCAACACCACAAATACCTGGGATGTCATGTTCTTTCAGATAATCTTCTAAGTCTTCTTCTCTTCTGAAGTTGCTTGAAGTTCTTGAGATTTCTCTTACGATAAAGGCTGAGTGCCAAGGTTTTTCAGATTCGATGTCCTCTAGACATACTCCATAGTTTCCAATCAGTGGATAAGTCATTACGACTCCCTGTCCCTGATAGGAAGGGTCTGTTAATACTTCTAAATAACCTGTCATGGAAGTATTAAATACGACTTCACAGATCACTTCTTTTTGGGCTCCAAAACTTTTTCCCTCAAATACGTGTCCGTCTTCCAATATCAAAAATGCGTTCATGTAATTTTTCCTCCTAAAAAGTCTC
>ERZ773139.4500-NODE-4500-length-11068-cov-3.075093_pt1 | contig 11068 bp, 10 predicted proteins | sample MGYA00580854_ERZ773139 | MGnify/ENA primary metagenome ERZ773139 (study PRJEB29015, sample SAMEA2737809) | human gut metagenome | biome: human gut; feature: human-associated habitat; material: faeces | place: China | collected 2012 ...
ATTGTCTGCATTGAGTACCAGCAAATCCCCCGGCTTCTGGTAGCGGAAAATATTCTTTTTGGCTTCCACATATTCTTCCATGTCCTTGTGGTAATCCAGATGGTTGGGCGAGATGTTCAACACCACGGCCACACGGGGATGGAAGGTGGAACAGCACTGAAGCTGGAAGCTCGAGGTCTCCAGCACCAGCACGTCGGCCTTTTCGCCGGAAAGCAGATATTCCGACAGGGGCGTGCCGATATTGCCGCCCAGAAAACCACGCAGGCCCTGCTCCCGCAGCATGGCCGCCGCCAGACTGACCGTGGTGGTCTTGCCGCTGGTGCCGGTCACCGCCAACACGGGCTCGCCGTCAAGGGCGCGCCAGGCCAGCTCCATCTCGGCCAGGATCTCGGTACCTTCCGCATCGGCATGGGGGCCCATCATCTCGCGCAGGCGCACCACGGGCAGGCCGGGGCTGGGCACCACCATCTTCGCACCGGCAAAGAGCTCCGGCCCCTGTTCCCCCAGCACCAGTTCGATGCCTTCCGCGCGCAGGGCCGCGGCCTGCGCTTCGTCCAGAGCCTGGGGATTGCTCTCCAGCAGGCGCACCCGGGCGCCCTGCCGCAACAGAAGACGGGCCGCTGCCTTGCCGGAACGCCCGGCGCCCACCACTACAGCCAGTTCACCGGCCTTGATGTACCGGCCACGATCTTCATTCTGAGCCATGTCACATTCCTCGCGGATAAGATATTGCCGCGCACTGCACCGGCAGGCACGGCGGACAGGATAAAAAACGGCGAGCGGGCCCCGGCCTCATGCAGCCGGAGCCCTCGCCATCAGCGCAGTTTCAGTACCGACAGGGCTACCAGCCCCAGCAGTGCGGACGTGATCCAGAACCGGATGATGATCTTCGATTCCGGGATGCCCTTCAGTTCAAAGTGATGATGCAGGGGCGCCATGCGGAACAGGCGTTTGCCGCCTGTCCAGCGGAAGTAGCTCACCTGCATGATGACCGACAGGGTCTCGGCCACGAACAGACCGCCCACCACGGCCAGGATGAGTTCCTGCTTGCAGAGCAGGGCCAGATAGCCGAGCACGCCGCCCAGGGCCAGCGAGCCCACGTCGCCCATGAAGACCTGGGCCGGATAGGCGTTGAACCACAAAAAGCCCAGCCCCGCGCCTACCAGGGCCGCACAGAACACCGTGACCTCACCGACGCCCGGCGTATAGGGCAGCAGCAGATAATTGGCGAAGCGGGCATGGCCCGTCACATAGATGAAGATGGCGAAAACGATGCCGGCCACGATGCAGGGCCCGATGGCCAGACCGTCCAGACCGTCGGTCAGGTTGACGGCATTGGACGAGGCCACCATGACGAAGACCCCGAACGGCAGATACAGGGGACCAAGGTCAGGAGCCCAGTCCTTGACGAAGGGGATGCTCAGCTGGCTGGAATAGCCGGGATCCGTGACCAGGAAGAGCATGGCCACCACGGCCACCGCCAGCTGGCCCGCCAGCTTGGCCCGGCCGCTGATGCCGCGGTTCTCGGCATGGCGCAGCTTGGTCATGTCGTCCCAGAAGCCCACGGCCGCAAAGCCCCAGAACACCAGCAGGGTCTGCCAGATGTAGAAATTGCCCAGATCCGCCCACAGCAGCAGGCTGACCGTGAGGCTGAAGAGCATCAGCAGGCCGCCCATGGTGGGCGTGCCTTCCTTGCAGGCATGGGTCGTCACTTCATGCAGGATGTGCTGGCCGCATTTGAGGCGGCGCAGCCAGGCGATGAACCGGGGACCCAGCAGGATGGAGAGCACCAGGGCCGTGATGAGCGCGGCCATGGAACGGAAGGTGATGTACCGGAAAACATTGAGCGCCGTCCATTCGGACGCCCACGGTACCAGCAGGTTATACAGCATCTACAGACTCTCCGTACGGCTGCCGGGCAGCCAGTCGCTCTGCTCCAGAGCTTCAAGCAATTCTTCCAGATGGTTGCCGCGCGATCCCTTGAAGAGCATGAGGCCCCCCTGCTCTCCCGTCTCGGCGGGAAGATGTTCATTCAGGGCCTGCACGAAGGCCTCGCCGGAATCCACGGGCAGGAACTTGCCCGTGTACAGTCCGTGCTCCAGACCGTCCCGCACGGCATCGGCATGGCCGCCGCGCCAGAAGACCAGCACAGGACGCAGCTGGGCCAGATGCCTGCCCAGACGTTCATGCTCCCTGTCCGCCACGCTGCCCAGTTCGCGCATCTCGCCCAGCACCACCACGAAAGGCCGTTTCTGGGCGCTTTCCGCCGCGGCGTCAAGCATGCGGGCCATGGAAAGCGGGTTGGCATTGTAGGTATCGTCCACGATGTCCCAGTTGCCGCGACGGCTGCGGGCAAAGCGCTGCGGCGGCAGCTGCGCGTCGGCGAAACCGGCGGCGATCTCCTCGGCGGTCAGGCCCAGCATGTGGGCGGCGGCCGCCACGGCGATGCAGTTCTCGGTACCGTAATCGCCGCGGAAAGGCGCGATAACGTCACAGGGACGACCGTCCAGCCACAGGCGGTACTGCCCGTGCACCCCATCGCTACACCCGGCATAGGCCGCACGATAGGAGAGCGGACGCCCGCTGGCCGTGAAGAAGAGCACGTCGCCGAACACGGCCCGCGCCTCGCGGACAAGGTCGTCATAGTCGGCGCTCACGAGGGCCTGGCCTTCGGGGGCCAGATGGGCCAGAAGACGGGACTTGTGCCAAGCCACGCCGCGTTCGCCCAGCCCCTCGGTATGGGCGGCGCCCACGTTGAGGATCAGGGCCAGATCGGGCTGGAGGATGGCGCCCAGCTCGTCCATGTCGCCCTCGTGGCTGATACCGGCCTCGAAGACCCAGAAGTCCTCGTCCCCGTCGGTCTTGAGCATGCACAGGGGCATGCCCACCTGATTGTTGAGGTTGAGGGCATTGCAGGCGGTCTTGCCGCGCCGCGACAGCACATGGGCCAGCAGTTCCTTGACCGTTGTCTTGCCCGCGGAGCCGGTGATGCCCACCACCCGGGCAGAGGACTTGCCGCGCCAGAGGGCGGCCACGGCACCCAGGGCGCGCACCGTATCCTGGACCAGCAGGACAGGCACGGACAGGCCTTCCAGCGGGCGGGAAGCCAGCACGGCCACAGCGCCCTGCTCCACGGCACGGGCGGCATAGTCATGGCCGTCCACGCGCTCGCCGGCGATGCAGACGAACAGGCTGCCGGCCACGGCCTCGCGGCTGTCCGTGACGACCGAGGTGACCGTCACGCTGCCGTCGGTCACCTTCACATCCCGGGCACAGCCCAGACAACGAACGATTTCAGCAAGATCTAGGCGCACCCCAACAGCTCCCGCACCACTTCCTGATCACTGTAGTGATGTTTGGTGCCCTGAATGATCTGATAATCCTCATGGCCCTTGCCGGCGATCAGCAGGGCATCATCGGGACCGAGCATTTCCACGGCCTTGGCCGTTGCCTTGCGGCGGTCCACTTCCACGACGACTTCCCTGGCTTCGCGCAGGCCGGGCAGCACATCCTTGAGGATGGCTTCCGGGTCCTCGAAACGGGGATTGTCCGAGGTCAGCACGGCCACGTCGGAATAGCGGGCCACGGCTTCGCCCATGATGGGGCGCTTGGTGCGGTCACGGTTGCCGCCGCAGCCGAAGACCGTGACGATGCGCTTGAAACCGGCGCCGCGCAGGGCCTTCAGGACGTTGACCAGCGCGTCCGGCGTGTGGGCATAGTCCACGAAGACGTGCAGCTTGCGGGCATTGGGAACCCGCTCCAGACGGCCGCACACACCGTGGAAGTCTTCCAGATGGCGCAGATCGTCCGGCATCAGGCCCAGCTCCAGGGCCAGGGCCTGCACGGAGAGCAGGTTGGAGGCATTGAAGGCCCCCACCAGCGGCGAGCGCAGTTCCCACTGCTGGCCGTCCAGATGCATGCGCAGATGGCAGCCGTCCGTACCGGCGGACAACAGCTCGCCCCACAGATGACGCTGCTGCGGGAGCGCCTTCTGCAGGCCGAAGGACAGGGCCCGCGGGCACAGCTCCAGCAGGCGGCGGCCCCAGGGATCATCGCCGTTGATGGCCATGACCTTGTCGGCGCGGGGCAGTTCCAGGAACAGACGGGACTTGGCCCGGAAATAGCTTTCCATGTCCTGGTGGAAATCCAGATGGTCCTGGGTCAGGTTGCTGAAGGAGGCCCCGGCAAAGGGCACCCCGCAGACGCGCTGCTGTTCCAGGGCGTGGGAAGAGACCTCCATGACAGCGATGTCCACCCCGGCCTGCGCCATGGCCGCCAGCATGGCGTGCACGCGCAGGGGATCGGGCGTGGTCAGGGGCGCGGCCTCGCAATGACCGGGCCAGCGGTAGCTCACCGTGCCCAGCACACCCACCTTGTGTCCGGTGGCCGTGAACAGATGCTCCAGCAAATAGGCGCTGGTGGTCTTGCCGTTGGTGCCGGTGACGCCCAGCACGCGCAGCGGCAGGCTGCCGGTATGCCAGCGGGCCTCGGCCAGACGCCACAAGGCCTCGCGGGGATCGTCATGATGGACCACCGTGCAGCCCGCGGCACGGGCGGCCTCGGCTTCGGCCCCTCCGGGCAGGCAGACGATGGTGGACGCACCGGCCTCCACGGCCGGCGGGATGAAACGGGCGCCGTCAGCATTGACCCCGGGGACAGCCACAAAGATGTCCCCCTTGCCGACCTCACGCGAGTCGGAGCGGATCTCCCCTCCCTCACGGCGCACCTTGTCGAGCAATTGTTCGAATTCGCGATTCACGGTTACCTCTCCGAGAGCCACAGAATGTAAGTGACGTTTTCTCCTTCCTTGGGCCAGGCCGTGCCCGGCGGCGGGCTCTGCCTGACCACGCGCGTGCCGGTCCCCTTGAGCTCCGGCACGATCCCGGCGCGGGCAAAAAGTTCCACGGCGTTGCGCACCGTCTTGCCCTTGACGTCGGGGACCCGGCTGGAGGCCTTGGCCAGATGGCCGGGCTGCTGCATGGACGGCGGACGGCTGGTCTGGACGTCTTCCTTGGCCAGGAAGGGCACATCCAGACGCGAAAGCTTGAGGCCGCGCTGACGGCCCTTGTCCTTGTCCGGCTTGTCGTCCTTTTCCGCCTGACTGGTGGCATCAGGCACGATGGCGCCGCTGTAGGTGATGGCGCGCGAGGCGATCTCGCGGAACACGGGCGCGGCCACCACGCCCCCGTACTGGTTCTTGGTGGGTTCGTCCACCAGCACCACGATCAGGTAGCGGGGATTGTCGGCGGGCAAAAAGCCCACGAAGGAGGCCAGACGCTTGGCGCCGTAGGAGCCCGCCTTGTGGTCGGCCTTCTGGGCGGTGCCGGTCTTGCCGGCCACTTCCACCCCTTCGATGCGGGCCCGCTTGCCGGTACCGTCCTTTTCTTCCACCACGTCGCGCATCATGCCCATGACCTCACGGCAGACGCGCTCCGAAAAGATGCGCTCGTAACGCTGTTCCACGTTGACCTGCTCGCGCAGCAGGCGCAGCGGCTTGTAGACACCATTGTTGAGCAAGGTCAAGTAGCCCTGCGCCATCTGCAGGGCCGTGACGGACACGCTCTGCCCGAAGGAGGCGGACATGAGGTCGGCCTCGCTCCAGGAGCGGGGCTGGCGCAGGATGCCCCGGCTGTCGGCCACGGGCACGCAGGTGCTCTCCCCGAAGCCGAGAGCGCGCAGGTACTTGTAGAGCGTAGGCGAGCCCAGCTCCAGACCGATCTTGGCCATGCCGATGTTGGAGGAATAGCGCAGCACCTTGTGCGCGGGCAGCACGCCCTGCCGCGAGGTGTCGCGGATGGTCACCTTCTTGATCTCCCACTTGCCGTTCTCGCAGTCGATGGCCGTATTGCGGTTGATCTTGCGCTCCTGCAGGGCCGAGGCCATGACGAAGGGCTTGAAGGTGGAACCGGGTTCCAGGGCGTCGGAGGCCAGCCGGTTGCGGTAGATCATGGGGCTGGACTGCCGGTAGGTATTGGGATTGAAGAAGGGATACTGCGCCCAGGCCAGGATGTCGCCGCTGGGCACATCCACCACCAGGGCCCCGCTCCAGCGGGCATCGAAGTCCCGGGCGGCACGGGCCACGGCTTCTTCGGCGATGAACTGCAGCTGCACGTCCAGCGTCAGCATCAAGTCCTCGCCGCGGAGCTCGTCCTTGCCTTCTTCATGCAGGTAAAAGCGGCGGCCCATGGCGTCGCGCTGCACCACCATGCGGGTGGGCGTGCCCGCAAGACGGTCGTCCAGCGAGCGTTCCAGGCCTTCCAGGCCTTTGTCGTCCACGCCCACGAAGCCGAGCAGCTGCCCGGCCAGATGCTTGAAGGGATAGACGCGGTCGTATTCCTTGGAAAGGCCGATGCCGGGCAGGCCCGCCTTGCGCACGGCCTCGGCGGTGTAATCGTCCACTTTGCGGCGCACCCAGACGAAACGGCGCTTGGTCTTGGAAAGCTCGTCATAGAGCTTTTGCGGTTCGATGCCGAGGATGGGCCCCAGCGTGTTGGCCATGGTCAGAAAATCCTGGATCTCCTGCGGCCGGGCATAGACGGAACGGGCCTCCACGCTGCGGGCCAGCACCTGCCGTTGCGGTCCATGATCATGCCGCGCTTGCCGGTGACCAGCTCCGTGGCCATATGCTGGCGGCGGGCCTTGTCGGCCAGGCGCGGGCCCTCGATCATCTGCAGATACCAGGCACGGCCCCACAGGCCCAGCCACAGGACGCAGAAGATGGCCACGACAGCGGCGATGCGGGCCTTGCCCCAGTCCACCCTGTCGACCCAGCTCAGGCCCCTGTTCTTGGGCGCAACAGAAACACGCCGGGCCCCACCGCTGCGTACGGTACGCGATGCGGTACGGCCCGGACGACGTTTCTTGTCTCCGGTATCGGATGAGAATTTGAACATGCGTCCCCCGCTTGTGATGCTTGCCGGCTAGTGCGCTTCCATACGCCGGACCTGCCCCGGCTTCGGCTCCTTCATGCCGATTTCCTCCGCCTTGCGGCGCAGCTCGTACGGGGAAAGAAGGCGCTCCCGCTCCACTTCCAGCTTGGCGCGCAGGGCCTTGCGTTCCTGCAACTTGTTCTGGGCGATATTGATGAAGTAGGTGGTATCGATGCGCTCGATATTGCTCCAGACCAGGATCAGGCACATGGTCATGCAGGCCAGCAGTCCCAGCGCCAGCAGGAGCAGCCAGCTTTTGGTCTGGACCTTGCCCTGTCCGCGGAACGGCAGCCCGACCGACAGCTTCTTCATGAAACCGCCTCGGCTATTTTCTCCACGGCCCGCAGTTTGGCGCTGCTGGCACGCGGATTGACGGCCAGCTCGTCATCGTCGGCCTGCACGGGCTTCTTGTACAGGATCTCGACTTCCGGCACATGGTGGCACACGCACACCGGCACATGCCGGGGGCAACGGCAGCCCTCGGCCCAGTAGCGCATGGTCTGCTTGACCATGCGGTCTTCCAGGGAATGGAAGGAAATGACCGCCAGACGGCCGCCCAGGGACAGACGGCCCAGGATGGCATCAAGGAAGCGGCGCAGCTCGCCCAGCTCGTCGTTGACGGCCATGCGCAGGGCCTGGAAGGTGCGCGTGGCGGGATGGCGGCGGGCCTTGGCACGCCACGCGGGCGGATAGGCCTTCTCCACCAGGGCCGCCAGCTGGGCGGTGGTATCGATGGGGCTCTTCTGGCGGGCATCCACGATGGCCCGGGCTATGCGCCCGGCCTGCGGCTCCTCGCCCAGGGTGGCGATGCATTCCTTGAGGCGGTCGAAACTTTCGCGATTGACCCAGTGCCAGGCCGAAGGCGCGCCGGAATGCTGGTCCATGCGCATGTCCAGGGGCCCGTCCCCGTAAAAGCTGAAGCCGCGCTCCGCCTCGTCCAGTTGCAGGGAGGAAACACCGATATCCAGCAGCACGGCGTCGACCTTGTCCCAGCCCAGGTCGTCGAGGGCCTCCTCGAACTGGCTGTAGCGGCAATGGTAGGTATGGACGCGCCCACCAAAAGGCTCCAGCCGGCGCCGGGCCAGTTCCAGGGCTTCCTCGTCCCGGTCCAGGGCGCAGAGTTCCGCCTGGGAGGCCGCCTGCAACATGGCAGAGCTGTGCCCGGCCATGCCGAGCGTGCCGTCCAGGATGCGCACGGGGCGATCCCTTCCGGCATCCAGCACGGGTTGCAGGGCCGCAAGGGTTTCCTTCATCAGGACAGGGATGTGCAGATCAGCCGCATTTCGTTCCTGTCCCTGCTGCTGCATGGTCATGCTTACCTCTAAAGAGCTATATCAAGATGACAGGCCGCCACTTCATCGCTGACGTCTTCCACCAGCAGGGCATCGAAGCGGGCCTGATCCCAGATTTCGAACTTGTCCGCCATGCCCACCAGTACCACGTCCTTTTCCAGACCGGCGGCACGCATCAGGGGCTGCGGGATACGTATGCGGCCCTGCGCATCGGGGACCATCCGCTGCGCAAGACCGAGCAACTTCGTTTTGACGTGGGAAAGCTTCATGGAAGGGAGGGGGACGCTGTTCAGCTTTTCGACGATGGCTTCCCAATCCGCAGGCATGTAGGCCTTGAGGCCTCCGTACAGACCTATGGTCAGCCAGAAGGAACCATCCCCGGCGGCCAGCAGGGCATCCCTGTACTCTGGCGGCAGCAGCAGACGGCCCTTGGCGTCAAGATTGCGATATGCGCTCTGGATAAACAGATTTGCCACCGATCCTACCACCTGTCGCCCACTATTTACCACGTTTTCCCACTTATGCCCCACCCTTTCCCCCGCTGTCAAGCGAACATGACGGGACGGTGACAATCATGTGATTTTATTTGTCAATTATTCCAATGGGCTGTCTGTGGCACGGGGCGGGGCGTCCCTGCCCGCCGGCGCTCTTCCTGCCGCTTGACAAGCCGCAGGAAAGCCCGGATAGTTTTTTCTGGACATACAGCTTTATGAGAGAACATCCGTGCCCCCGCACGGGTATGAAAGGAATAAAGATATGAGAACCAAGATCGTCGCCACCATCGGCCCGGCTTCCAATTCCAAGGAAAAGCTGCGTCAGCTCGTCGAAGCGGGCGTCAGCGTCTTCCGCCTGAACTTCTCCCACGGTTCGGCCGCGGATTTCGTCCGTATCATCAATGATATCCGTGAAGTGGAAAAGGAGCTGGACAAGCCCATCACCATCATGCAGGACCTATCCGGCCCCAAGATCCGTCTGGGTGTCGTGCAGGAAAAGACCATCCAGGTCACCAAGGGCATGCAGCTGCTGCTGGGCCTTTCCGACCAGCGCACCGACGAGATGCCCTTCCTGCCCTTCGACCATCCCGAGATCCTGGAGACCCTGGAGCCCGGCGACCGCATGGTGCTGGCCGACGGCGGTCTGCAGTTCACCGTGCAGCAGAGCCGCCCCGACGGCCTGGTGCTGCTGGAAGCCAACAACAGCGGCATTGTGACCTCGCGCAAGGGCCTGGCCCTGCCCGGCAAGGCCACCAAGGTGCGCGCCCTGACCGAAAAGGACAAAAAGGACCTGAGCGACGGCCTGGCCCTGGGCGTGGACGCCGTGGCCATCTCTTATGTACAGACGGCTGACGACGTGCGCGAAGCCAAACAGCTCATCGCCGCCTCGGGCCGCCGCGTGCCCGTGGTGGTCAAGCTGGAGCGCCAGAACGCCGTGGACAACCTGGACGAGATCCTGAAGGAGACCGACGTCATCATGGTGGCGCGCGGCGACCTGGGCGTGGAATGCCCCCTGCCTCTGCTGCCCGCCCTGCAGAAGCGCATCATCCGCGCCTGCAACGCCATCTCCAAGCCGGTCATCGTGGCCACGCAGATGCTGCTCTCCATGGTCAACAGCCCCGCCCCCACCCGCGCCGAGACCACGGACGTGGCCAATGCCGTGCTGGACGGCGCCGACTGCGTGATGCTCTCCGAAGAGACCGCCATGGGCAACTTCCCGGTGGAGACCGTGCAGTACATGCGCAAGATCACCGACGAGGCGGAGAAGCTGCTGGTCAATGACCGCAAGCTGGAAGAACCGGCTGCGGACAAGGGCATCCCCGAGTTCCTGGCCTACTCCGCCTGCCTGCTGGCCGAGAAGGCCCACGCCAAGGCCATCGTCTCCCACAGCCTCAGCGGTGCGTCGGCCCGTCAGGTCTCCTGCCGCCGTCCTCCCCAGGACATCTACGCCCTGACCCCCGACCCGGTGACCATCAAGGCCCTGAACTTCGTCTGGGGCGTGCATCCCGTGTTCGTCGCCGATCCGGCCAGCGATCCCAGCCACCTGAGCCGCGCCGAGAACTTCATCCACAACTGCCCGGACTTCCTGCCCAACGAATGCGCCGTCATCACCGCCGGCCAGCTCAAGGGCTCCACGGCTACCCCGCGCGGTACCAACCTGGTCAAACTCTACTGGAAGTAAGGCTGCCGTAACGGCATCACCTGCCATCCCCAAGGCCGTCCCCATCGGGACGGCTTTTTTTATGCCCAAAATACACATATCAACATACTAAAATAATTTGTCTTTTTATTTTTCTCAAAAAAATATCCACTTTTTTCATTTTTTTGTTTGAATTCTGCCAGTCGGAAGCCTCAACCGCGGTTATGATATCATCCTTGATGAAATGATTGAAACTATCGATTTTTTTCTGCGAATAGTGGGCGAACACGAGCCAGCCGCCAATCAGGAGGGCGACCGCACAGACGGATACGATTACATTTTTCATAACTTCACCTCCGCTGTGAACGGAACGGTTTTGTCTGACGAAAGATAAAGATGAATCTGCTTGTTTTCGTCATAGAAACCAAGAAAAATATTTTCATAGCCCTTTAAATTTGCGGCTTTGAGTTTTGCGTCGAGAGCCTCTTTGCTGATTCCCAGTGAAAGAAGATTTTTTTCATAAAGTTTTCCGTCGGAAAAAATAAGCTTCGGAAGTGTACCTTCCGTTACGGCAAGTTCAATGTCCTTCGGAGTGACCGGTTTGTTCTCAGCCTTCGGAATGACGGTAAGCTGACCATTTGACTCCATAATTGCGTATTCCACATCCGCCAAGGAAGGACAGTTCTCAAGGCGGAGCTGCTCCATGAGATCGGT